>Ga0233423_10000805_pt1 | contig 15996 bp, 13 predicted proteins | sample Watercolumn_Mata_FD_180713 | JGI IMG/M metagenome (GOLD analysis project Ga0233423, IMG submission 180713) | Freshwater microbial communities from Lake Matano, South Sulawesi, Indonesia - Watercolumn_Matano_2014_112_MG | ecosystem: Environmental > Aquatic > Freshwater > Lake | place: Indonesia...
CCGCACGACATGTCGGCTTGGATTATAGGCGAGGTCAGCCGAACCGAGAACCTCATAAGGGGAGCGAAGGTCGAGCTCGTCGAAGCTGGACCCGTGAAGGCAACTGTCAAAGTAACCCATAGGTTCCGCAGCTCCGAAATCGCGCAGTACATCTCTCTGTGTAGGGGGGTTCCGCGGCTGGACTTCAAAACGGTCATAAACTGGAAGGAGGTTTCCGACGAGAAGACTGAGGGTCCGATGCTGAAGGTCTCCTTCACGCCGATCTTGCGAAGTTCCAAGGCGACGTTCGAGGTTCCGTTCGGGTACGCCGAGAGGCCTGCTGACGGCACGGAGGTTCCCGCGCTCAGGTGGGTCGACGTTTCTGACGGCGAGTACGGGTTCAGCCTGTTGAACGATTCGAAGCACGGGTTCGACGTCAAGGGCAACACGGTCAGGATGACGCTCGTTAGGACCAGCTACAACCCGGACCCCAGACCCGATTATGGGGTTCAAGAGACGAAGTACTCCGTTTATCCGCACAGGAACGGCTGGAGGGAAGCCCTAACCTTCAGGAAGGGCTATGAGCTGAACCACCCGCTAAGAGCCTACGTCGCCACAGAACGGTCTTCGCTGAAAAAACTCATACCCGAGGAAGCTAGCTTCCTGCAGGCCAAGCCTGACAACGTTGTCGTGTCCTGCGTCAAGCTCGCCGAGGACTCGGAGGACCGCATCGTCAGAGTCTACGACGCCACTGGTTCGGGAGCTGACGTCGAATTAGGCTTCTCGACCAACGTTCGGGAAGCCGAAGAGGTCGACCTGTTGGAGAAAGGGACGCGAAGCCTGAAGCTTCACGAAAACGTACTGAAGCTTACGCTGAAACCATATGAGATAAAAACTATCCGCGTCAAGCAAGCTTGAAACAAGGAAAAACAATAAAAGGCGTCAGGAAGTAATCCAAAAACCAGACAGCGTTCTGTCATGGTAAGTGATGATTTGGTGCCTAAACCCGAGTTTGTTGTCGATGTGGAAAAAAGTTTTCAGAAGCCCGTATCTCACAGTTATGTTCATGGCTATCTTAAGTATGATACGGAGAGTCGCTTCTCTCTCCTTCTTCCCGAGCGAAGCTTCTGGAAGGGGCGGCTGATTCAGTCTCTCGAGGGCGGGATGGGCGGTGGCGACCAGATAGGAGTCTCGGATTTTGGGTACTACGTTATCCAAAGGTATGGAGCTGCCTACGTAATTTCCAACCACGGTCACGTCGGGAGCAACCTGTCAAAGATAAGGTACGAACGGTTCGAGAAGGTTGCTCACCGAACCAACTACCTAGCCATGCTGTTCGCCAAAAAAGTCATGAAAGAAGCCTACGGCGTGGACCCAGACTACGTCTACGTTGTCGGAGGCTCAGGCGGTGGACAAAGAACCACGATCCTCATGGAAAAATACCCCACAGCGTACCATGGCGGCGTGGCAGTGGTCCAAGCCAACTGGAGCATAATAACCTACTACATTTCCCTGCTCAGTAAATATAATCCTGTTCTTAGGCTCAAGTGGAAAGAAATTTCGGAAGCCACAGACGTAGGCGGAAACGGAGACCCTTATGATGCGTTGGGCACTGAAGAGCAGAAGGAAGGTCTGCGGGAATTGTACAACGCGGGGTTTCCAAGGGGCGGGGAGTGGCAGATGAGCAGACCAAACTTCTACAGCGCCATAAACTCGTTGGCAGTGTTCTTCCAAGAGCTCCTGCGCATCAGCTCCGAACGCGCGTATTATCAAGACTTTTGGACGAAAAAAGGATACGCTGGTCACGACCGTGAAGTTGAAGACCAGGTGGTCGAAGGCATCGAGGGGGAAGTCCTCAAAGTCTACACGTTCAAGGACCCGCCGTCCTCTGCTCCTCCACCAGCAACCGATGAGGACGCGGTTCAACCATTATTTATCGGTCCCAAAATCGACGCAGAACCAATTCCCACGACGATGTCGGACCTGCTGGAGAAACCATTCGGGTTCAAGGGAACACAGAAGTTCGAGGCAGGTGAACTAACTGGATATAGCGTCACCTTCAAAACGGGAAAACTTGCAGGCAGGAGATTCCACGTGCCCGTCAACGCCGACGACGTCATTTACCTCTCAACCGAATCTGGCGGGTTCCCCGAAGGAATCAGCGTGGGAGACAAGTACGCGATTGACAACCGGAACCTTCTGGGTTTCAGGAATTACAGCCGCCACATTGTATCACGAGTCGAAGACGGTTACAGGCCACCTGACTTTCTGAGTGACGGGAAACCAAAATACCCTCAGAGACCAAAAGAAGCCAAGGAAATCCTGGAGATGAAGCATTCCCAGTCTGGCAACTTCGGGGGGAAAATGATCGCCGTGTTTGCATCTCAGGACATAATCGTCTGGCCGCCGGTCTTCTTCAACTACCTTGAAAAAGTAAAGAAACGGAAAGGCGCCGACATGGATGCCTCTTACCGTTATTACTTCGCTGACAACTCAACGCACGGGGCGCCTTCGAACAGGGAAGAATCGTTCAGGCTGGTCAGCTTCTACCCGATGATGGGGCGTTCGATAGACTACCTTATAGACTGGGTAGAGAAGGGCGTCCCTCCTCCACCTAGCAGTGTGGTAGAATTGTCTCCTAAGCAGGTGCTGACTATGCCGAAGACAGCTACAAAACGGAAGGGACTGCAACCAACGGTCAACCGGATAACCGCTGACGGGCGGCATGGCAGCGTCGCGGTCTGCGTGGGTAAACCTGTGGAGTTCAACGGAGTTGCAGAAGCGCCCGTAGGAAAAATAATCAAGTACGAATGGTACTGCCCAAGCCTGAAAGACTTCTACAACGAAGTCCAATTAGACACCCCGAAGCCTAGGGTTAACACTCCGTATACCTACACGTTCAAGGAGACTGGATGTCATTATATAGCTTTGAGAGTGACGAGTAACCTCGACGGAGACCCAAAAGTTCTCGCAGGCGGCCAACGAAACCTCGCACGGATAAAGGTCAACGTCCAAAAGTAACGAAGTGCACAATGTCACTTCAGAAATATGGGAATGAACGTCTTTTTTCCTAACAAGCTACTAAAGGTTCATAATGAGTATTAGTAAACATAATAAAAATCACTTATCTATCTTTCGGGCATAATTCATACTCACGGCAATCGATTTAAAATAGTAGTTTCCTTTGAATATGTAGTTGGTTGGGTCAAATTTTTTATTGCGACAGACAACAATATATAACAGGAAATGGAAGAAGTGTAAGATATGAGAAAAGCTCCCGTCTTATTTTTGATTTCCCTGCTATTTGTCTTGTCGTTTATTGCATGTCCAAATAAGGCTGAAACTGTGTGGTCTGACAACTTTGATGACGGAAACTACGATGGGTGGACCGTCACAAATGGGACATTTGTAGTTGAAGACGGCATATTGAAGACTGGACCTGGAAGTCTTAATGTAATAAGATGTAATGGGTATGGCCCATCCACCGGAACATGGAGCTTCGATTTACTGGCCACCGGGTGGACAGTTGTCTATTTTGTCGTCAACTCTCAACAGGATCTAGTCATCGTATTCACTGGGCAATATTATTACGTACAAAGGATCGATGTGGTTAATGGCAGTTATTCTTCTGTTAGATTTGCTGGTGTGGCTTCCGCGTGGCAACATCTTAATGTAACACGGAATCAGGAGGGGCGAATCTGCGTTTACAATAACGGCACTCTTGTGGCGGATTATGTGGATTCCGCGTACGTGCCTCCACCAGACTTTTTCATTTTTTACTCCACGGGAGGAGAGGCTGCCATCGACAACATTGTCGTCAGCGACACGGTGGACATTATACCTTCGGAGGTACCGTTCTACCAGCAACCTTGGTTCATACCGTCGATAGCTGCTGTTGTAGTGGTAATATTGGTAATTGTCATTGTGGTTCTTTTGATACGTAGAAAAAGATGACGCTAAAGCAATATGGCTTTGTCTTGGCTAGCTACCGTCGTCTCCGGATTACTAAGAGTATAACGATTACCACGACCGCTGCAACAGCTGCGCTAATAATAACGTAGGTCATCGGGAAGCCCTCGAGAGGCGACAGCGTGACAGTCGGATTGTCGTTAACTGTCTCCATGCACGGTATTACCGTTCCAGAGAACCAGATGCCTTGGTTTTCGGGAACAATGGGCCAGAAGTTGATTTGCACGATGACATTGTGGTCGGCGCTGATTGTGTGAGTTCCAGGCGCAGTGTATATCAAGCCGACGTCAGATTGTAGTGTCTGTGTGTTTTCGTCAATCGTTAATTGGGTTTCCTCGCTTGAAAAGAAGTATGCCTCGACATGCGCACTGGTGGGTAGATGAATCATCGTGTCTTCGGATGGCTGAATAGTAATGAACATCACTCCATTTCCGTACCCGGCGTACGTTCCTCCTTGTTGAGCTTTCGATTGTACGATGTTGCCGCTGTCAGTGAAGCACACCGTGATTGGATTATCGCTCTGCAAAGCTATTGCGGTGCACAACGGTTTGATTGTGGCTTCGCTTCCAGCTGCCACCGAAACCTCGTTGACGAGCTGCAGAGTGTCAAGGTCATACACTTTCACTTTCGCGTCCTGGGAAGCAAGTATCATGAAGCCATATTCTTTATCATTGTCCCAACTCTCTCTGTTGGACCGTGTTAGGAAAAATGTGCCTACGAATCCTCCAGTGACGGCTGGAACTGGAAAACACGAGTCGCCATTGTAGTTTCCCGGACCCGGGATCGTACCTGACTGGACCATGATGTTGCCCGTGGACTCGATTCTGTAGACTTTGAAGGGTTCAAGCATTATGCACTTGTACGAGTTGGCTTCAAGCGAATACGAGTCAGAACCGCCTTCGTCGTCAGTTATCGTTACTGTCGATTTTTCAACGGACAGTATGGTATAGAACGTGCCATATCCTTTTTCAGAATACGAACCCGTCTGCTCGGAAGCCATCAGCACGAACTCCTTGTCCACGAACAAGCCGTTAACGGACGTGTAGTAGGCATGAATCAGCGGTCCCTCCAACGCGTCGGCGGATGGTATTTGCTGGTAATTCAGTAATTCCACAGAAACCATATTGTTCGAAACCACCTTGAAATGCGTTCCATTATCGAGTAAGACAAGAAGCTTCTCCATGCTGTTCAAGCTGTCTTGAGAAACCCGAACACTCGTCGCCAGGTTGTAGACTTCCACGTTGGTGCCGTCCTCGTAGGCGACAACTGCAAGCAGCGACTTCGTTGCCACCATGAAACCGTTCTGAGCTAATGAGCCACTTAGCAGTCCCGAGTTTTCAGGCCCGAGTATCCAGCCTGATGAGAGGTTCAACCACGCGTATTGGAACACGGACCAGTCGCCGAGAACGTATCTGTAGATTTCCGAGGGAACAACGCCATAATATGTATAGTCAGGGTTTCCAGAAGTCGGATTAACCGAAGCGAAAAAAGTTAGAATGAGGTAAATTACGAATAGTAGTGGAACTGTTGTATGTAAAAGGATTTTTAAATTTTTGATATATTGCATTTTCGGGGATGCTCCTTGCTCCTCGGAGTAATACAATCTAGGGGCACGTTATATTTAATGTAAGCTCGTTTCCCTAAAAAGAAGTTTATACGAATGGCGTAGGTATTATTTGAACGAAGGTCCTTCAAATATTCGCGTATTATAAAGAAAGGATTTGAATTAGTCATATCGCAGAAAAAAAGATTTTTTTTAAAATGATCAATTATGAATTTTCAGTTTTCTTGGTGTCCGCGAGTTTGGTTCCTGAGACCCTGACACTTGCCAAGAGACTCGACATCTTTTTGACTTCGTCTGCTGTTATTTTGGATTTTTTCATGATTTCTTGGGCGGTTGGGTCATCAGCCAACTCTTCCATCGGGACCTGAATTTCCTCCATCACCCTGACTTCGCGGAAGCCAGCTTCCTCTATCAGCTTCAGGTACCTGTCCTTCTTCTCGGCGCCTGAGACGCACTCGACGTACGCCTGAACGTTCGTCCTTACGCTTTCGGGGAGGTCCCTCAGCAGGACGATGTCTGAGACCATCAGTCTTCCGCCGGGTCTCAGGGCTCTGTAGGCTTCCTGGAAGACGCGTTTCTTGTCGGGCGAAAGGTTGATCACGCAGTTCGAGATGACGACGTCGACGGAGCCGTCTGCCACGGGGAGGTTCTCGATTTCCCCGAGCCTGAACTCAACGTTCGAGTACTTGCTTTTCCGGGCGTTCCTCCTCGCTCTGTCAAGCATCTCGGGAGTCATGTCCACTCCGATGACCTTTCCGTTTTTTCCGACCTTGTTGGCTGCAAGGAAACAGTCGAATCCGCCTCCGGAGCCGAGGTCCAAGACGGTTTCTCCTTCCTTCAGAGAGGCCAGCGCGATGGGGTTGCCGCATCCGAGGCCGAGGTTCGCTCCTTCAGGAACGGACACCACGTCCTCTTCGCTGTAGCCGATCCGTAAACTGGCGTCTCTTCCTGTGTCGCGTTCCGTTTGGCAACACGAAGCCTGCGTGTCGCAGCATGAGCTTCCGTTCTTGGCGATTTTCGCGTAGCTTTTCCGAACGACTTTCTTAATCTCTTCTTTCTTCATTTTTCTTTCTTCCTTTATTTTGTGCATCATGCATGGTTTATTCGTTTTGGTGGCGTGTACCTTTAACTGCCTCCGCATCCGCACTGGTCGTCCTGCTCAACCCACTCTTTGACTTCCTCTTCGGTTGAGCCGAACGGGCACGCGTCCTTGGCGTTCTCGTCCATTCCGGTTAGGGTCGAGGCGAACTTGTCCATCTTGCCCATCGCGCCCTTCCTGACGATTCGCCCTACCCCGATTGCCTCGCGGAGCTCTTTCTCTTCCACCCCTGCGAGCTGCGCTTGGGCGACGGCTGTTTTAAGACAGGGTTGACAGTTTGCGGTGAAAGAGGCTCCGACCGCTATCAACAATTTGGTCTTGTCTTCCATACTTTAATTCCTCCACGTCGTTTTTGCACTCGCTTGCGCGGAACGTGCTCAGCCTGTAGACTCCGCCGGCGATGAGTAGCAGGCCGAAGGCCGCCAAAGGAATGGGCCAGGTGCTCACGTTCCTCGCGATTATTCCAGCTTCCTTCATAATCAGCAGGCTGCCCCACAAGAGGATGAGGAACCCGTAAGCCAGCTGGTTGAGGGCACGCCTTTTTAGTTTGCTTTGGCGTTCGCTCCGATTTTGCCCGTGGCGATGGATTTCTTCTTCCTTCATTCCTTTTTCGCCTTTTAGGTTTCACTACTACTTAAAAGTAGTAGAAAACTATATAAGGATTCTCTGACGACTTCTCATCAGAAGAAGGTAGAACCCGTGTCACGCAGCATGGAGAACGCCGTCCGAGACCGAATGGTGACCCAGCTGAAGGAGCTGCAGCTGTCGACCCACGAGGCGGTCGCCTACGCCACGCTGCTGATGCACTCCAGCATGACAGCCAGCGCCCTGTGCAAGGAAACGGGCATCCCCGACTCCAAGATCTACCACGCCCTGGACGGCCTTTCCGAGAAGGGCCTGCTCATAGTCCAGAAGGGCAACCCGAACGTGTACCAGCCCATGCCGCCGAAGGAAGCCGTCGCCAGCCTGAAGCAGCGGCTGACCGAAAGCTTCAACGAGAAGATCAGCGAGGCGGACGGCCTGGTCGACATGATGACGCCGCTGTACGAGAGCGCCGAGAAGCCCGAGGAGCTGGAGGTCGCCTACATAATCCGCGGGCGAAAAAACATCATCAACAGGATGAAGGCGCTGATCGAGACCGCGCAGAAGGAAATCACCATTTTCGTCTCTTTACCCGAGGTCCTTAAGGAGCTGAAGAAGCCGCTGACGGATGCGAAGGAAAAGCGGAGGGTCAAGCTGAACGTCGCCCTGACCCAGGAAGTCTACGAAGAGGAGGACTGCTCAGACCTCGGGGAGCTGCGACTGCTGTGCTGCTCCATCGACGAGTCGATCAGCTCGCTGGGGATGCTCATCTCCGACATGAAGACTCTCCTCACAGTGTCGGACTGGGGCGACGAAACCGCCATGCTGACGCAGGACCAGAACCTAATCAGAGTCACCAGAGACTACTTCGACAACCCCACATGCTGCACAAAAGCACAATAAAATTCAAAAAAAGGGTATAACCAACAAAATTGCAAAAATTCTGGATTAAAAAAGTTAGGAAATAATTCGATTACCTTTCCTACAATTTTTTTTCCCATAAGGTTCCATTTTAAGGGATTTCAACTGCAGGATAAGTTAGGTGCGTCTTTTCTTATTACTAAACAGACTTTCTGATCCGAAAGCTTTTTAACTTTTGTTTCCATATGGAAACTTTAGTTTAAAGTGATGGCGATGCAGTTTCATAACCTCATAGAGGCGCTGTTCGGCTCTAAAGTGAAAATAAAGGTTCTCAGGACACTTTGGAGATATAAAGAGAGGGAATTCACCGTAAGGGAACTCGCGAAGTTTCTAGGCCTGTCGCATACAGGCATTAACAAGGTTCTTGGTGAACTTGAGGATGCGAACGCCATTAATGTGAGAACAATTGGCAGGTCTTTCGCTTTCAAGCTGAATAAAAACAGTTATGCAGCGCAAATATTGGAACGGATTTTTGAAATGGAACGTCGGTCTCTAGATGAGCTTCAGGTTATTCTGCGAAGAAGACTGGAGTCTCCTCTGGTTATGTCTGCTGCCCTGTTCGGGAGCATCGCGGAAGAAAGAGAGATGCCGCGGAGCGACATTGACCTGCTTATCGTGACTGAACACAAAGGTAAAGTTGAGGCGATCGTTTCCGATCTTCAAAAGGAGGTTTCTGAAAAGTTTGGAAATCCCATCTCAGCATATTTTGTCAGTGAAGATGGTCTACTCAGGAAACGGAAGCAGTCGCCCATCAAGCAGGCTTTGCAGAATCACGTTTTAATTTGTGGACAACCTATAAAGTGAAAGCCATGTCGACGAGGGTCAGGCACATTAACAAGTCTCTCTCCCAAAACTACCTGCGGAAATCCGAGGAATGCCTCAGCGCAGCGTCGGAATGCCTAAAAAGTCGGCGCTGGAACGCTGCGGTTATTAATGCCGTCCACAGTGGAATCAACGCTTGCGACGCCCTGACGGTTTTCATGCTCGGAGTCAGGCACGCCGGGGACAGGCACGAGGATGCCATCAGCCTCCTCCAAACGGTGGTTCTGCCGAAGGACGTTTTGTCCACTAAAAGCAGGCAGCTAAGCAGGCTGCTTGGGGTAAAAAACGTAGCCGAGTACGAAGAGAGGCTGATGAACGAGAACGACGCGAAAGAAGCTGTGAGAGACGCGGAACGCTTCCTCAGCTGGGTCAAAGAGTTTCTAAAAAAGTAAATTTTTTCAAGATCATACATCGATATAGAAACGAAAATCGTTTAATGGTGCGGGGGATTAGGTTTAAACATCGGTTTAAATTCTCGGAAGTTTCGTTTCGGACAAGCTTGTTAGACGAATCTTGGCAATATTGTGAGAGAGTTTGAAAAGTGGTCCAGTTAGGAGTCACATGAATATGTTTGAAATTTTCTATGCAGAAGTGGTTACGTCAACAGGTTTCAATTTCTTTCTCAAGATGAAGGACCACTTCTTTTCTTCTTTTTTAATGAAGCCGCGCTTCTCATAAAGCTGCAATGCCGGAATGTTAGTTTTCAGAACTGAAAGTTCCAGTTCTTTTTTGTTCATTCGATTAGCTAACTTGCTTGCGTAGGTTAGTATGTATGTGCCTATTCCACTTTTTCTATATTCTGGAGCAACCGCTAAGCTGTCAATATTTAGAGTTTCGGGTTTTTCCCGAAGGACGAATATGCCGACAACACGCTTTTCTGATTTAACAAAAAACCGCTTTCCTTTGGAATGAACAACTTCCAATGTTAGAATGTAGGGTATAACGATCAAAGAAGTTAGCAACCAATTTCTTCCAAAAGATAAGAAGCCTATCTTTTCACTATTTTTGAAAAAGTGAAAATTTAGAAGGTTAAAGAATAAATGCTCATGCCATTTGGCAGGTACGATCTCAAGGGTCTGATACAAAACTCTCATTGCAATAACGCCACTCAAGATTTAAGGACTCGCACTGTTATTTAGATTTGGTTTGGCAACACCTAATCTAGTACTTCAAATTTTTTGGTAAATTAGTGCGGGGGATGGGATTTGAACCCACGAACCCCTTCGGGACGGGATCTTGAGTCGTGCGCGCGTGCGGGGTTTGCCCGTCTTGCTCCGCGCATCTTGTCCCTTTCCTTTCGGACTGAAAGGGTTGACCTGGCTCTGCGACCCCCGCCGTGTCCGTATGAATAAAATGTTTGGTTCTATTATCCTTTTCCGATTCCGTCTTTGACGTTAGGAAACGTTTTCCCACAGGTCCACCTGGGTCAGCGGCATGAAGGGCTTGCCGACGATGCTCAGTTTCCCCTTGTTGCCGAGGTCAATAGCCTTCGCCTCGTGGGTTGGGATTCCCTCGGAGACGAGGTGCTTCTCGAATTTTCCGTCGCCTTCGTTTAGGTAAATAGTCAGCTTCGGGTCCTCGATTCTTCCGAGCCCCATCTCGCCGACGAGGACGTCCGTTTTGCCGTCGTTGTTGAAGTCCACCGCTACGAGGCTGTGGGGGTGAAAAAGTCCGTCGGCTAGGACATGCATCTTCCAGCGGGGACCCTCGAACCACACCAGCCTCCCCCTGTCGCTTTCGCCCTCGCTCATCACGATGTCGAGCTGACCGTCGCCGTCCAAGTCCGCCACTTGGACCCTGGTCTCGGAGAAAACGAAGCCCCCGTAGGTCCGCGCGTGGAGCTCCTTCAGGATCGTCCGCGACCACTTCCCGTTCGGCTTCTTCGGCGGCTTGAAGACGTTCGGTCCTGCGACGACCTCGTTGAGCCCGTCCCCGTCAAGGTCCGCGATGGCTAGGCCTTCGACGCTTATGTTGCCGCAGATGAGGTGGCGGCACTCCTTCGGCCACGGCGAAACCGTCGGGTCCGGGGGAATATCATAATAAACTAAGACCTTCGCCAGCTGCGACGGAACGAGGATTTCGTCGTCGCCGTCGTTGTCCACGTCGCCGACCGCCTGGTCGTGGTACTTCTGGAGGCTCCTGTCGATCACGCGCCGCGTCCAAACCTCGTCACGGTCGGGATTGTTCTCGAACCAGTACAGCTCGTGGCCGTAGAACGGCTGCCCAGCGACGATGTCCAGCCGCCCGTCCCCGTTCAGGTCGACAGCGGCGCCGCCTGCCTCCAAGTTCGCCCTCGCGATGTACCGCTTCCGCCATTTGGGATATTCGTAAAGAGTCAGGTATCCCTGCTCAGTCGGCGGGTTCGCGTAGCTGCCCACAACCACGTCGCAGTAGCCGTCCCCGTTGAAGTCCGCGACCAAGCACACCGAGTTGCCCGAGACGATTGTGTGCCTGTCGATGAGCCTGTGGCGGAACTTGAGGTCCTTGATTGCCCGCAACATTCATGCACCGTTACTAGATAATGGCGTATCAAGTTTTATTTTTTTCCACTAAAGCTTATTTCGCCAAAACGCGATATTAGTTGCCGAGGAATACACGATGAGATACGAAGAGCTCGAAGGGCTAGTCAAGGAAGAGCTCACCCAGAGAGAGGAAGAAGGCTGCGACGTCGCAGAAGCTAGAAAAGCGTTAACCAACATTAAAGGGAAAAATCGGGTCAAACTCGAGGCAATCCTAAAGGGCATCGAAAAACTTTCTCCGAGAACCGATTTCCCCTACGTTGAGCCCTCGGACCTTAAGGGAATAAGAGCTGAACGCCTGAAAAGCCCGAGAAAAATTGCCCTCGAACTATCCGAAAAGCAAATTCTTGACAAGATTTACGGCGGGTGGCTGGGGCGGTGCGCTGGCTGTTTACTCGGGAAGCCTGTCGAGGGGATGCCTAAAGGGCAGATTGAGGAGTGGTTGAAGATTGCGGATGCGTATCCGCTTAGTGACTATTTTCCGTCTCCGCCAGAAAATAAAACCATTCCAGACTGGTTGAAGCGCAGAGCATCGTGGAAGGAGGTGTTTTCGGGTCATATTACCCGGATGCCGCGCGACGACGATATAGACTACACCATAATCCACCTGCACCTCCTCGAGACCAAAGGGTTCGGCTTCACGGCAGTCGACGTCGGCAACGTCTTACTCGAAAATCTCCCGTACAAAAAGGTTTACACCGCCGAACGGGTCGCCTACAGGAACCTCGTCAACGGGCTCGCCCCTCCGGAGTCAGCTTCGTACTTGAATCCGTACCGCGAGTGGATAGGCGCACAGATCAGGGCGGACATGTTCGGCTACGTGACGCCTGGGACGCCCGAGCTGGGAGCTGGGCTCGCCTTCAGGGACGCCAGCTTGTCGCACGTGAAGAACGGGATTTACGGCGAAATGTTCGTCGCCGCCATGATTAGTGCCGCATTCACGACAAATGATATAGACGAAGTAATCGGTGTCGGGCTTTCGGAAATCCCAAAGAGTTCCAGACTCACAGAAGCCATGAAGGACGTGGTTGCGTGGAGCAGAAAGAACAGCGACTGGAGAGATACTTGGCATCAAATTAACGCGAAATACGGTCATTATCACGGAGTTCACACGATAAACAACGCTGCACTCGTCCTCCTAGGACTGCTACACGGGAAGGGGGATTATGGCAGAAGCATAGCCATCAGCGTGATGGGCGGGTGGGACACGGACTGCAACGGCGCAACCACGGGTTCAATCCTCGGCGTCATGCACGGAGCGGAGAGCCTGCCCCAAAAATGGGTCGGACCGTTGAACGACCGCGTCGAAAGCTACGTCGTCGGCTACAACAACAGCCGAATCTCGGACCTTGCCAAAAGGACACTCAGCCTAGCTCTTAAAGATAAATCTGAAAAAAGCTCATGATCCAACGTTTCTGTATAGAATAAAAACCATTATTGTAAAGTTGTCCCGACCTTTTTGCCCTCTAGAGCAGCAACTAGGTTTTCTGGGTCTGCTCCGTTGACGACGACGGTCTTTATGCGTTTCGCCTTAAGGAGACGGACTGCCTCTGGGTCGATTATCTGGTGGATTCCCGCCTTGTGCCTGTCCTGCTCCATGAGCTGACCTAGCTCGTCGAACGTCAACGCGTCGATTTTTCGGGCGTCAGCGTGCTTCCTCGGGTCCTTCGTATAAACGCCATCCTGGTCTGTCGCCTTAACGATTAAGTCAGCGCCAACCTCGGAGGCAACCATCGCGGCGACGGTGTCAGTCGTCATGCCCGGCTTCAGCCCACCCATAACCACGACTCCCCTTTCCGCTAGCAGCTCCCGAGCCACCTCTGGGGACGTCGGAACGTTCTTCCACCCCGAGCCCCCGACCTTCATCGCCAGCAGCTGGGCGAACAGCCTCGAAACCGTTATCGCGACCTCGTCCTGCTCCTGCTCCGTCAGCCCTACGTCTTTGGCCAGCTGTATGTATTGTCTGGCTGGGGCGCCTCCGCCGACGATTATCACGAGCTCGTGACCCCGCGCCCTCAGGCAGTTGACGGCCTCAGCGTATTCCTTTATGAGCTGGGGGTTTGGCGGCGAAGCGACAACCGAACCGCCAATCCGCACGACGACCCTCATGAACAGCACCCGACAATTCTTTCTGGCTTCCTGAGTATAAATGTCATGCCCTTTCAGGAGGCGCACTCGGAACTTTTGTTTATGAGTTCGTTAAACTATTACGCATCTTTCAATAAAGTATGTAATGGAAAATCAGCAACATCAAGGCGGAGACTGCATTGTTCGAAATTGTTTTCCTCGGCACGGGCGGGGGACGGTTCGCGACGATTACTCAGAAGCTTCGGACGGGAGGCATCCGCATACTCTCGGGGGAGTTGAATGTCCACGTGGACCCTGGTCCTGGCGCTCTCGTCTATTCCTTGGAGGCTGGGCTTGACCCGCAGAAGCTTAACGGCATAATCGTTTCGCACTCCCACATTGACCACATGAATGACGCCGCAGTCCTCATAGAAGCCATGACCGACGGCGGAACCAAAAAGCGCGGCTTCCTAGCAGTCTCCCACAGTGTCCTCCACGGCAACGAGGTGTGCGACAAGGCAATCTCCCGCTACCACCTGAACCTCCCAGAAACCGTCATCGAAGCCATACCGGGAGGCTCCTTCAGTATGGACAGCGTTGACGTCAGGGTCATCAAAGCGGTTCACTCCGACCCTGAGACTGTTGGATTTATGTTTGAAACAGGAAGTTATGGGTCTTTCGCGTACATGCCTGACACGGAATACTACGAGGGAATCGTCGACTCCCTCAGAGGAGTGAGACTCCTAATCCTTTCGGTCCTGAGGCCGTCCGAGAAGCCGTGGAAGGGGCACATGTCAGTTGACGACGCGGTGAAAATCGTCAATGAGGTCCGCCCGGAAGTCGCAGTGATGACGCACCTCGGCACCCTCCTCATAATCAAAGGACCGGACGGCGAAGCAGCCCACATCCAGGAGTCAACGGGAGTTACGACGAAGGCCGCCAAGGACGGAATGCGAGTATCCTTCGGCGACAGAATCCTCTTCAAAGTATCCAAGGAACAAGCAGACCTGACTGGCTTCATGCAGCCCTAATTCACGGTTTTTCAGCACGTCTGGTGTTCTACTTCGCGGCGAAGACGCCCTCGGAAAGCTCCTCGAAGTCTTCTCGGTTCTCGGGCTTCCCGAAGACGAGGTTCAGAATCTTATGCATCGCCCTGACGTCTTCCTTCAGGGGCTCGAGCTCAGCCGGCGCATAGACGGGCGCGGAGAGTCCTTGGCTCAGTGCTAGCCCCCGGCTCTTCTTGTACCGCCACACCGCGTTGTTGAATTCCGTGAGCTTCGGAAGCAGTTGCCCGAGTTCGTTCTTCCACTCGTGGTTCTCCCGCGGGAAGTCCTGGATGTGGATGCTCCTTTTCTGGTACAGCTCAAGCCACAGAGCCTCGGTGATGAACGGGCACACCGGCGCCAGCAGCTTCAGCACTGTCTCCATGCACTTGTGAAGGGTGAACCACGCGCCCCTCTGCAGCTGAGGGTCGAAGGCTTCGTCCCTGTTGTAGGCTCGGGACTTGACCGCCTCGACGTAGTGGTCCGCGAACAGGTTCCACGTGAAGGTCCGAATTGCGGTCGCAGCCGAGAAGGCGTTCATGTCATCGTATCCCCCGTGGCACTCGGCGACGAGCTCGTTGAGCTTCGCCAGAATCATCAGGTCCAGCGGCGCTAGCTTGTAGCCTTCCGAAGTTTGCGGGAACGACGAGATGTACCTGGCTATGTTCCAGAGCTTCGTGAGGAACTTCGAGTTGCCCTGGATTCTCTCGAACGAGCACCGAATGTCGCCCCTAGTGATGTTGCCTTCGAGGGCTGACCAGACCCGGAAGGCTTCGGCTCCGAACCTGCTGATGGCCTCCTGCGGGTCAATCCACGTCTTGGGGTCGCTCTTGCTGATTTTCCTGCCCTCCTCGTCGACGACGTGCATGTGAATCCACGCGTTCTCGAACGGCACCTTACCGAATAGCAGGTGCGACTTCAGCATCGTGAAGTAGAGCCAGTTCCTGACGATTTCCTTTCCTTGGGGTCGGAGGTTGCACGGAAAGTTTTTGTCAAAGAACGTCTTGTCCCAGAGGATTCCGAGAATGTAAGCTTCGGAAGTGGCTGAGTCGAACCACGTGTCAAAAGTCCTCTCTTCGCCCTTGAACTCGGTTGAACCGCACTTTGAGCATTTGTCTATGGGGGCTTTTTCCTTCCATGGCTGATAATATGGTCCGGGCTTCGGCGCAACGACGTACCCGCACTTCGCGCAGTACCACAGCGGAATCTCGGTACCGTAGTACCGCCGCCTCGAGATGACCCAGTCTATGCCGATTGAGTTTATCCAGTCGACGATGATCTGCTTGCTCTCGGGCGCGTAGAACGCCATCTCGTCGGCCATCCGCAGGAGCTCGTCCTTCGACTCGACCTCCTTCAGGTAAATCTCCCTCATCGGCACGAACTCGATCGGGTTCTTGGACCTCCAGCAGATTGGCCTCCTCTGCACGATTT
>Ga0233423_10000806_pt1 | contig 15986 bp, 14 predicted proteins | sample Watercolumn_Mata_FD_180713 | JGI IMG/M metagenome (GOLD analysis project Ga0233423, IMG submission 180713) | Freshwater microbial communities from Lake Matano, South Sulawesi, Indonesia - Watercolumn_Matano_2014_112_MG | ecosystem: Environmental > Aquatic > Freshwater > Lake | place: Indonesia...
TGGGTGGCGAGCTGGATGCGCTGGGCCTCGCCCCCGGCCAGGGTGCCGGTGGCCCTGTCCAGGGTGAGGTAGGTTAAGCCCACCTCCTCCAGAAACCCCAGACGCTCGTTGATTTCCTTTAAGATGCTGCGGGCGATCTCCCATTGCCGGGGGCTCAAGTCCAGGGCGCCAAACCAGGTCAGGGCCTGGGCCACGGTGAAGCGGGTGACCTCGCTGATATTGGCTCCGCCGATCTTCACCGCCAGGGCCTCCTGCCGCAGCCGGGCCCCGCCGCAGTCCGGGCAGGGCCTGACGCTCATGTATTGTTCGATTTCCTCCCTTACCCAGGCCGAGTCCGTCTCGGTATAGCGCTCCTTAAGCAGGGGGATGACGCCGGGGAAAGGCCGGGGGCCGAAAAAGCGGCGGCCGCCCTGCTCATAGAAAAAATTGATGGGCCGGCCTTCGGAGCCATAAAGCAGCAGTTGCTGCACTTCCGGAGTCAGGTCCGCAAAAGGGGTGTGGATGGAGAAATGATATTGCTGCTGCAAGGCTTCCAGCATCTGCTGGTGCCGCAAAGAATGACGCTGGGCCCAGGGGCGCACCGCTCCTTCCCTCAGACTCAGGTGGGGATTGGGCACCACCAGGTCCGGGTCGATGACCATCCTGGTTCCCAGGCCGCTGCAAGCGGGACAGGCGCCCTGAGGACTGTTGAAGGAAAACAGCCGGGGGGTAAGCTCCGGCAAGCTGACGCCGCAGTGGTCGCAGGCGAATTTCTCGGAAAACAGCAGCTCTTCGCCCCCCTGCACCGCCACCCGCACCACCCCTTCGGCCAGAGACAGGGCCAGCTCCAGGGAGTCGGTGAGGCGGGGGCCCAGGTCCTCTTTGATGATAAGGCGGTCCACCACCGCTTCGATGGTGTGGCGCCGGTTTTTATCCAGGGGCGGCAGGTCTTCCAGTTCCAGAACCTCGCCGTTCAAGCGGATGCGGCTGTAGCCCTGCTGCTGCAAACGCTCCAGCAGTTTCTGGTGCTCGCCTTTGCGGTTCACCACCACCGGGGCCAAGATGGTGATGCGGCTGCCGGGGGGCAGGGTCAGGACCTGGTCCACCATCTGGGAAACGCCCAGGGCGGAGATGGCCCGGCCGCACTGGTAGCAATACGGGGTCCCCACCCGGGCAAACAAAACCCTCAGGTAATCGTAAATTTCCGTGGAGGTGGCCACGGTGGAGCGGGGGTTTTTGGAGGCGCTGCGCTGCTCGATGGCGATGGCCGGAGACAGCCCTTCGATGTAGTCCACATCGGGCTTGTCCATCAACTCCAGAAATTGCCGGGCGTAGGCCGACAGGCTCTCTACATAGCGGCGCTGCCCCTCGGCGTAGAGGATGTCGAAGGCCAGGGTGGACTTGCCGGAGCCGCTCACTCCGGTGATGACGATAAACTGATCCCGGGGCAGCTCCAGATCGATGTTTTTTAAATTATGTTCCCGGGCGCCCCGGATGCTGATTTTATTAAGGGACATCATTTATCGTGGTTCAAGACTCAACGGTCGGCGTTGGCAGACGCGGACGATCAAGCTGGGGGCTTAGCAATAGCACCCAGGGCCGGGTGCTGGGCCGGCTTGGCTGGCGCCTTGGGTTTGCGGCCCCGTTTTTTCTTGAGGTCATATTGCACGAACTTGAGTCCTTGGGCCCGTCCGGCCCCGCCGGGCCACAGCAGGGGGCCATTCCCCATGAGCTGGGCGATTTCCGCCAGGGGCCGGGCCAAATATTTGGCCGGGATCACTTTGACTTCCAACTTCTGGCCCCGATGGGGGCGTTCTTTTCCTCTGGACATGGACACCATTCCTTGCTGGCGTGAGTAATAACGGTGGCGGCAGCCTTTTCGTAAGGTTCAACCCCATTAGCCGATTTGCGGCCTGGGGTTAACTATTCCCAATTTTTTAAAATATCTTTTGCCGGCGCTTTTTGCCATATTTTTTAGCGCCGCCTATCAGAAACGACTTTGGGGAAGCGCTGGCTGAGGCCTGAAAAACGCGGGAAATAATTCCGGCCACGACATTGTGAGTAAAGCCCCGGGGCCATTGAGGACGGCTCTGGCGGTGGCAGTTTTCAGGTCAAGTCGCTGAAGGAAATTGGGGGGTTGAAGAAGGGGGTTTAAAGGCCCGGGCCAGGGTATAGCGCACCCGGTTGGCCTTCTCGCCGTTGTGTTCCAGGAAACCGGCTTTGAGCAGCAGGTTTAAATAAGTCCAGGCAGTCTTTTTGTTCACCTTAAAGTGCTCTTCCAGGTCCAGCACCCGGAACCACCTGCCTTCCGTTTCTTTAAAAAAAGTTACCAGCCCTTCTGGGGTGACCAGTCTCCCTTGTTTGAGCAGTTCCGAGCCCGCCAGGGCCTGGCGCAGTTCCTCTTCTTTGATGGTCTGCGGCCGGGGGCGACTTTCGGTGGGGATTTCCTTTCCAGGGCTGGGCCGCGGGCTTAGCCACTCACTCCCCAATGACTCGAAATAATTCTGGACATTTTCTTCGATGAGACTCAAGAGGCGGTAAAACCGGGATAAGGTGATCTCGCCGGCCAGATGTTTCACCAGGAAATTCTTAGCTTCCTTGCGGACATAGGAAACCCGCTGGGGGGTGCCCGCCGGCAACTTTTGGGCTTCCACCAACACCTGGAAAAACATACCGGCCACCAGCGTGGTGTCCAGGGACTGGGGGCGCGGCCTAAAAAGGGCGGCCTTTTCTGATACCCGGGAGACCCCGGCGGTGAGGGCAAAGGCGGCAAATTCCTCCTCAAAAGCGCTCAGCTTTTGAGGACAGAAAAGCTCCACCACCGGCCGCGTCAAGGCGCGCACCAACTCGAGAGACCCAGCGCGATCCATCCGGACACCCTCCCTGGCCCCTTTTGGGCGCATTATAAGCCATGAAGGTTTAAGGAGCAAGTGTTGAGGGGAGGGCCGGGGGTCCTTGGCCCCTTCCCCCAAACCACTCTACCTTCCAAACTCCGCCAGCCTGGCGGCCAGGGTCTGGGGGTGGGTGATGGGGGGTTGGCAGGCGAAATTATAACAGATATAAGCCGCCGGGCCTTCTCCCCGGGGGGCGTAGGTGCGGGCCGCTGGGCACTGTCCCTCCAGGGCCGCGCTGGCCGCCGGGTCTTTGAGCAGCAGGCGTCTTCCCGGCAGAAATTGACGGTAAATGAGGCGCAGCATCTCTTTAAGGCGGGGATGCTCAGGGTCCCCCACCAGAGTGAGGTCCAGCGGCGGGGACAGGTACAGGGTCTGCGCGGTCCACAGGTGGGCGAAAGCAAAGGGGTTTTCCCGGGCCTGGCCCTGGAAGCGGCGGATAATACCCAAGGCCCGTTTTTGGTAGGTTGGCTCTGCGGTGAGCCGGTAAAGTCGCCAACACACCTGGGCGGCCAGGGAATTGCCCGAGGGGATGGTCTGATCAAAGGCGCTTTTGGACCGCACCAGGGGCGTTTCCTGGTCCCGGGCCACATAGAAATAAGCGCCGTCCGCGGCATCCAGAAACTTATCATCCATTAAGCCCATCAGGCGTCGGGCCGCGGTGAGCCAGCCGGTATCAAAATCAGTCTCAAAAAGGTCAAGTAAAGCCCTGGCCAGACAGGCGTAATCCTCGGAAAAGGCGGGCACCCCCACCTGCCCGGTGCTCCAGATGCGGAATAGCTGGTTTTCCTTAAACATTTCGGTAAGAATAAAGCGGGCCGCCTGGGCCGCCGCGGCATAATAACGCGGGTCCCCCAGCACCTGGGCCCCCTGGGCCAGAGCGGAGATCATCAAACCGTTCCAGGAGACGATGACTTTTTCATCCCGGTGGGGCGGCACCCGCCCGGCCCGGGCCTGACGCAGGCGGTCAAAACCTTCTGCCAGTGTCTGGCCCACCTGCGCCGGCGTCAAAGAAAACCGCGCCGCCAGCTCTTCTCGGGAGAGAGGCCGGGTGAAAATATTTTTCCCCTCAAAATTCCCCTCCCAGGTCACCCCCAGGGCCGCGACCATCAGGGGCGCGGCCTCCGGTCCCACCACCTCTTCCACTTCCGCCAGGCTCCAGACATAAAATTTCCCTTCCTCTCCTTCGCTGTCCGCGTCCCAGGCGGCATAAAAGCCCCCTCGGGCATCTCTCATCTCCCCCAGGACGAAGTCCAGGGTCTGCTGGGCAATACGTTGGGCCAAGGGGCTGCCGGTAATCTGGTAGAGAGCCAAATAGAGAGGCGCCAGCAAGGCCTGGTCATAGAGCATCTTCTCAAAGTGGGGCACCACCCAGGCCGGGTCCACGGCATAGCGGTGGAAGCCGCCCCCCAACTGGTCGTAAATGCCGCCCCGGGCCATTTTCTCTAAGGTAAAGGTCAGTTTTTCCAGGGCCTGGGGCTCCCCGGAAAGGCGATAATAATGCAGCAGAAACCCCAGCTCCAGGGCCCGGGGGAACTTGGGCGCGCCGCCCAGGCCGCCGTGCTGCGGGTCAATGTCGGCCAGCAGGCGCTGCGCCGCCTGCCTCACCTGCTCTTTATCAGGTTCCCCCGCCGCCCCCGGCATTTCCCCCAGAATCTGCAATTGCGAAAGCAGCTTGCCAGAGAGGGAGGCGATCTGCTCCTGGTTCTGGCGGTAAGCCTGGCTCATGGCCAACAGCAGCCGGGGAAACCCCGGCAACCCGCCCCGGTCTTCCGGCGGGAAATAGGTGCCTCCATAAAAGGGCCGCAAGTCCGGGGTGAGAAAGACGCTCAAAGGCCAGCCGCCCCGGCCGGTCAAGAGCTGCACCACATTCATATAAGTCTCGTCTAGGTCCGGCCGCTCCTCCCGGTCCAGCTTGATGTTGATGAAATGTTCGTTCATCAGCGCGGCAATGGCGGGATTTCCAAAGCATTCGTGGGCCATGACATGACACCAGTGACAGGTGGAGTAGCCGATGCTCAAAAAAATAGGCTTATCTTCCCGGTGAGCCGCCTCCAGGGCCTCTGGGCCCCAGGGATACCAGTCCACCGGATTTAAAGCATGCTGCTGCAAGTAAGGGCTGGTGGCCTGGGCCAAGCGGTTGGGGCGGCGCGGCTGCTCCATAAGAAGGTCTTTTGGGGTGAGTTATTTGGGGGAGGGGGGGACCAGTAGGCCCCTGGCCCCCCCTCCCCAAACCCCCTCCCCCAACCCCTTAAGTTTGGTCGGGGAAGGCGGGGCCATTGGCCTCGCCTTCCCCGACCAGCATATCCAGGATCGGGTGGAAGGGGGAATAAATGTGGAACCGCCGCCCGCGGCGGTTATTGTGCAGGTGGGGGCAGCGGTTCTATATACTCCTGGCCCCTTAAAATCTTAAGGAGCGGTCATCACGTCATTTTTTGAATTTGGACTTTATCCGGCCCACGGCGCTTTCCAGGTCATCCCAGACTTTTTCGGCCATGGTTTTCAGGGCTTCTACTTTCTCGGCGCCGGTCTCTTTAAGCTCCTGCAACTTCCAGCGGGCGTTTTTTTGCTTTTCCGACAACTCCCAGATTCGCCTGTCCCATTCCTCTTTGGCGTCGGCTTTCATTTGTGAGGTCTTGGCTTGCAGACGCTCGATCCTGACCTTGAGCTCTCCCAGTCTATCTTCCAATACCTTGGAGTATTTTTCCTTTAGGTCCATTTTTCCGTGATTCCTTAAGAGGTTATGTACATCAAGTCGGCCAAAAAATCAGGGCAAACCTGAAAGGGCCAACGTTGCCTGGTTTATTTAAAGTTAAGAATGTCGCGGGCCGAGTCAAGGTGGCTTAAAGGTTGGTCAGGCGCGAGAAATCTTCCTGCTGGACCAGGCGGGTTAGCTCTTTCAGGAGATTTTCCAGCTCCCGGGCATCCTGAAATTTGACCTCCAGATGGAAATCCGGTCCTTCAAAGGCCGGGGGCGGCTGGAGACGGAGGCGGGGATGACTTTTGAGACCCAGCCGGCCGAGCAGAGCCCCAAACGCGTCCTGGGCAGCTGCGAAGCTGGGAGAAACCCAGCGTTTGAGTTGACGCCGCACCGCCTCGGCCCGCTCCTGGGGGGTAGGGCCTTTATTAACCAAGTATTGCTCAAGTTCCGGCCGTGAGAGAATTTCCCGAGGTGTGGTGCCTTCCCGGCGGGCCAGGAGGTCCAGGCCCTCCAAAAACTCCTCTTGCTTGCTCTGACTAAGAGGGAGTGCGTTAAGGTAGGGCAATACCGCGGCGCGCGCCTCAGGGTCCCACCCGGCCAGGGCAGAGGCGGCCGTCAGGGCCAGGCGGCCCCGGGCCGCCAATTCTTTCAAGGGCCCTTCCAGGCTGAAGAGCGCCACCAGCCTGTCCAGATGGGCTCCAGACGGCGTCAAACCCAGATAAGGCAGAAACTTGGCCACCACCGTCTGGCGGTCCCAATGATTCAAAAGCCGGGTGGCGAAAAAGGCCATCTCCCACAGGTTGAACCCCCGGGTGAAGGCATTGTCGTAAAGGGAAACCAAAAGGCAGTGAGAGTCCGGAGCGCTTGGGGGCAAAATTAGGGCCGGTACTCGCTCCCAGCCCAGTTGGGTCGCGGCCAGGAGGCGTTTGCAGCCCGCCACCACCTGCCAGCGCTTATCCGGGCGGGCCCGCAGCCAGGGCGGGGCCAGCAGGCCAACCTCAGCCATGGAGGTGGTCAGCCGCTCAACATCGCGGCTGGAGGGGACGACAAAAGCGTGGTCCTCGAGGTCCACCGCGGCCAGGGGAATTTCTTTAAGGGTTATGGGGGCGGCCAAGGTTTTTCCGACAGTTGGCAATTAGCGGCCAGTGGCCGGGGTTGATCTTACCATGGCCAGAGCGGCCGGCGCTAACTAATTTTCCCGCCGCGGCAAAGTGGGATAAAAGCGGACTTGTAAAGGTACGGCTCGCCGGGCCCTTACTTGTTCATCGTTTGCCCGCGCCCGCCGGGCCAGGGGCAGTGGCAGGTTTTTGTCAAGGTTGCCGGAGAGCAGGCAGCAATTAATAATAATACGGGGCATAAGTCGTGGGCGTCCGGCTGCCGTAAATCTGGGGCGCCTGATTTTGGCGGGAGTATGCCGGCGGCGAAGAGCCATAGCCATACCCGGAACCCGGGGCCGGGGGTCCAACCGGCGCCGGGGCGTGGTCGCTGTAGTCGGGTGTTGGCGAAGTGCCATAACCAGGTGGCGCCGTCTGATAGTAATACCCCTGCAGCGGCGGCTGGGTGGCACGCCTCTGCCGCAGGGCCTCCCCGGTCACTCCTCCCAGGACGCCGCCTATCACCCCGCCGAGGGCCCCGCCCCGCCAGGGATTTCGGTTATCGATGGCGGCGCCGGTGAGGGCCCCCAGTCCCCCACCTACGGCGGCGCCGGTGAAAGTATAGGGGTTGGCGGCGCAGCCTATAAGCAGGCCCAGCGCCGTAAGCACCGCGATTATTCCCGGCCATAGATTCACGATCATTTCCTCCCCTTTACCAAGGTTGCCATCAATTATAATTTGGCGGCGCTGGCGCATAGCTATAGCCAGGCTGCGGCGGCTGACTATAATTAGGCGGATAAGCATTGGCCTGGGCCGGGGGATAAGGGTTGGAGCGGCCGTAGATTTCCCCGGCCACGCCACCTCCGGCTGCACCCAGCAAACCGCCGATAGCCGCGCCCCTCCAGGGGTTGCGGTGATTGGCGGCGGCGCCGATGCCGGCCCCCAGGGCCGCGCCCAGACCCGCACCCGTGTACAGGTAGGGATTCTGGCTGGCGCATCCCGTGAGCAAACTCAAGGCCAGCAACAGTACCACCAGGAGCTGCGGCGCTCTCTTCCGGCCAAACCGACGTTGCTTTCTATTCATGATTCGTTCCTCCCCAAACAGGTTTGCTTGCGTCTTTTGCTTTTATAGACCTGGGCCGGAGGAAAAAGTTAAGGACGGGGAAGCTTAGGAAGTTAAATAATGTCAAGAAGAAGAACTATTAGGGAGGAGAAAAGAATCTAAAACTTAAGGGGTTGGGGGAGGGGGCAGGGGTCTGCAACCCCCTGGCCCCCTCCCCTACGCCGCCAATATTTACTTGCCGATCACCAGAATCACCGCGTCTTTGGCCACGGAGGCGCCGGGTTCGAAGTTAATGGCTTTGACCACGCCTGAGGCCGGGGCGGGCAAAGAGTTCTGCATCTTCATGGCTTCCAAAATACAGACCAAATCGCCGGTGTTCACTTTGTCCCCCACCTTGACGCTGTAGCTGATGATCATGCCGGGCATGGGGGCCCGTAAAGGCACCTCCCCGACGGCCAAGGCTTCCGCGGGCGCGGCCACCGGCGCGGCTGCGGGTTTGGGTGGGGCCGCCGGCGCGGCTGCAGGCGGCGGCGGGGCCACCGCGGGCCGGGGGGCGGCAGCCGGAGCCGGAGTCACACTGGTGAGGATCGGTGCGCCCGAGGTGCACTCCACCTCCACCTCATAATACTGCCCGTCCACAAAAACGTTGAAAGTGCGCAGGCCCAGGCCCTTTTCCGGCGCCGGCAACTCCAGGCGGTCCAGGTAGTCCCTTATCTTCTGGAACAAATTCTTCTGTTTGATGGTGAGATAGACGTCATCTTCCAGCTTCACCTGCTCCAGACTTTTGGCCTTGACCTCGGCGGGCACCTCTTCCAGGCCGTACTTCCATTTGAGGAAGCGGGTGCCGGTGGTGGGATAGAGGGCGTAGATGAGCACGTCGCCGTCATTTTTGGCCAAGCCCTTGGTGGCCTCCACCGCCTTGTCCCACTCCGGCTCCAAAATGTCGCCGGGTCGGCCGGTGGTGGGTTTCTCACCCCGCTCATAGCCCTTGAGGATGAGCTTCTGCACCTTTTTGTCCATGGAGGCCGGGGTCTTGCCATAAAGGCCGTAAGCCAGGCCCTTGACCTCCGCAGGCACCATCTTATAACGGCCAAACAGCACGTTCATCACCGCCTGGATGCCCACGATCTGGCTGGTGGGGGTCACCAGGGGCGGATAACCCAACTCCTCCCGGGTCTGGGGCAGGTCGGCCATCACCTCCAGGATGCGGTCCAGGGCGTTGGCTTCTTTGAGCTGGTTCACCAGGTTGGAGTACATGCCGCCGGGAATCTGGTGCAGCAGCACGCCGGTGTCGATCTGGGCCATCTTGGAGGTGTCCAGCAGGTCCCGGTATTTCACCGCCACCTTTTCCAGGTCCTGGCCGATCTCGATGAGCTTGGCCAGGTCCATGTCAGTCTCCCGGTCGGTCTGCTCCACGGCCACCAGCAAGGGCTCGATGGCCGGCTGGGAGGTGCGCAGGGCAAAGGGCGACAGGCAGGTGTCCACCATGTCCACCCCGGCTTCGATGGCCTTGAGGTAGGACATGGACCCCTGGCCGCTGGTGTAGTGAGTGTGGAACTCCACCGGAATCTTGATGGTTTCCTTCAAGGCCTTGACGATGGCATAAGCATCGTTGGGAGAGCACATGCCGGCCATGTCCTTGAGGCAGAAGGAGTCGGCGCCCATGTCCACGGACCGCTTGGCGAAGTCCACATAGTATTTCAGGTTAAAAATGGGGCCGCCCATGCGCCGCTGGGTCAGAGAGTAGCACACCGCGGCCTGGAAGTGGGCCATGAGGCCCTCTTTCTTGGCGTCCATCAGGGCCTTGACCGACACTTCCCAGTTGCGCTGGTCGTTCAAGGCGTCAAAGACCCGGAAGATGTCCACTCCGGCTTCCGCGGCATACCTGACAAAGCGGTAGGAGACGTCGTCCGCGTAATTGCGGTAGCCCACCAGGTTCTGACCCCTAAGCAGCATCATGGTGGGGGTCTTCTTCAGGAGAGCTTTGATGGTGCGGATCCGCTCCCAGGGGTCGTCTCCCAGGAACCGGTGGGTGGTGTCAAAAGTGGCGCCGCCCCAGACCTCCAGGGCGAAGTAGCCCATCTGGTCCATGCGCTCCATGAAGGGCAGGATGTCCTCGGTGCGGAAGCGGGTGGCCAACAGGGACTGGTGACCATCCCGAAAGGTGGTGTCCGTAAATTTGATGGGTTTCTTCCCGGCCATATATGACTCCTTTGTTTAGTGGTCAGTAGTCAGTTGCCAGTTGTCAGCAAGAACCAAGAGCCAGGTTATTCGTCTTGGTGGTTATCTTACTGACCACTGACCACTGGCCACTGGCTACTTATCTTTATCTCAAGCTGCGGCGTTGCATCAAGACTCGAAGTTGCATAGCTCCCTGGCGGCCGGCCAGGCCCCAGAGGTTAGGCGGCGGGCCAGGAGGCGGGGCGGCCAGAGCCAGGGACGCGGCGACCTGGAGGGCCTCCTCTTCCGCGGCCAGGAAGGCCTGGAGGGCCCCGCTGATGGCCGCCAGTACCTGGGGTTTGATGGGGCTCATAAACTCTCTCCTAGGGAGTAGGGTGCGTCTTACGCACCAATCCCTGGCGCGCCAGGCGCGCCTTACCCTGCTAAACCGGGATATTGCCGTGTTTTTTGGCCGGCAGGCTTTCCCGCTTGGTGCACAGGGTTTCAAAGGCCTCGATGAGACGGGGCCGGGTTTCCCGGGGAAGAATAACCTGGTCCACAAAACCCCGGGACGCGGCAATGTAAGGGTTATAGAGCAGGTTTTCGTAGTTATCGATAATTTCCTGACGCTTGGCGGCCGGGTCCGCGGCCTCTTTGATCTCTTTGCGGAAAATGACATTGGCCGCGCCTTCGGCCCCCATAACGGCGATTTCCGCGGTGGGCCAGGCGATGACCATGTCCGCGCCCAGGTCCCGGGAGCACATGGCCAGGTAAGAGCCGCCGTAGTCCTTGCGGGTAATCAGGGTGACCTTGGGCACCGTGGCCTCGGAATAGCACCACAACAGCTTGGCCCCGTGGCGGATGATGCCCCGCCACTCCTGGTCGCTCCCCGGCAAATAGCCCGGCACGTCGGCGATGGTAAGCAAAGGGAGGTTGAAGGCGTCGCAGAAGCGGATGAAGCGGGTGGCCTTGTCGGCCGCGTCCACGTCCAGGCAGCCGGCCAACACCTTGGGCTGGTTGGCGATGATGCCCAGGGGGCGGCCGTTTAGCCTGGCAAAGCCCACCACCATGTTCTGGGCGTAAAGGGCGTGGGGCTCAAAAAAGTCCCCGTCGTCCACCACGGCCCGGATCACGTCTTTGATGTCGTAAGAGGCTCGGGGACTGTCGGGCACGAGGCTGTCCAGGGCCGGGTCCTCCCGGTGGGCCGGGTCGGCGCAGGGGCTGAGGGGCGGGTCTTCCATGTTGTTGTTGGGCAAAAAACTCAACAGCCGCTTGATCTGCTCAATGGCGTCTTGGTCTGAGTCGCAGGCGAACTGCGCCACCCCGCTTTTCATGTTGTGGGCCAGGGCCCCGCCCAGGTCTTCAAAGGTGATCTCTTCGCCAGTGACGCTCTTGATCACGTCCGGACCGGTGATGAACATGTAGCTGGTGTTTTTCACCATGAAGACATAGTCGGTCATGGCCGGGGAGTACACCGCGCCCCCGGCGGTGGGGCCCATGATGGCCGAGATCTGCGGGATGACCCCGGAAGCGATGGCGTTGCGATAAAAGATCTGGCCGTAACCGGACAGGGAGTCCACCCCTTCCTGGATGCGGGCCCCGCCGGAATCGTTGAAGCCCACGAAGGGTACCCCGGCCTTGAGGGCCAGGTCCATGACTTTGCAGATTTTTTTGGAATGCATCTCCCCCAAAGAACCGGCTCGGGAGGTGAAATCTTGGGAAAAGGCAAAGACCGGACGGCCGTTTACCCGGCCGAAGCCGGTGATGACGCCGTCCGCCGGGATTTCTATCTTTTCCATGCCGAAATTGACGCAGCGGTGGGTGACGAACAGATCGGTCTCCCTAAAAGTGCCGGGGTCAAAAAAGAGGTCCAGGCGCTCCCGGGCCGTGAGTTTGCCGCTTTGATGCTGTTTGTCGATGGCCTTGGGTCCCCCCATGGCCTTGATTTGGGCCTCTTTTTCCTTCAGTTCCTGGATCTTTTGGGCCACAGTCTTCATAGGCGACTCCTTTTCAGCATAACCCCTGACCTCATTTCCTTCCCGAGACGTGTGAAGAGCACAAAGGGCGAAGCTTTGGAGAAGGACGTAAGGTGAGTTTTACGCGACTATGAGGAGATTATTTTCTTTTTGGGGCAATGTCAAGCCGGTTTCGGCGAAAAAATATCCCTTTTCCTGAATCACCGCGGCTCATATAATGGGGAGAGTGGTGGGGTTAGGGCCTGCGCCCTTTAGCCCCTCCCCCCATAAACCAGAGGGGGTTAAGATGACCCAGTCGCCCAATCCTGAACTGAAAGAGGGCGTCCACCGCACCCGGGTGCGGGTGCGCTTCGGAGACACCGACCCTTACGGCATCGTTTATTTCGTCAGCTATTTCCGTTATTGCCACCGGGCCATCGAAGAGTATCTGCGGGCGGTGGGCCTTAAGCCCGAGGAAACCTTCCGCAATGTCCCAGAAGGCTTCGGGCTGCCCATTGTGGAGGCATGGTGCCGCTTCCAGCGCCCGGCCAGATACGGGGATATTCTTAAGATTGAGACCCGCGTCCAGGAACTGCGGCCCAAGGCGGTAATCTTCCGCTTTGAGTTTTATCCGGAGCAGGGCACGGACCTGGTGGCGGAAGGAACGGCTAACCTGGTGGCCATTGATGCTAAGTGGCGGGCCCAGGAAATCCCGGTCCGTCTCAAGGAGGCATTTGGGAGGTAGGTGGTTTTAAGGGAAGGGCCGGAGGAGGAGAGACTCCTCTAACTATCTCCCCACAAACTCAACCCCTGGCCCGCTTCACCACCAGCACCGGGCAGGGGCTCTGGCCGATAACCCGTTCGGTGGTGCTGCCCATGAGCAGCCGGGCCAGGCCGGTGCGGCCGTGGCTGCCCAGGATGATCAAGTTCACCTGTTGTTCCTGGGCGGTTTTCAAGAGGGCCGCATCGGGCCGCCCCTTGAGCGTTAGGGTTTCCACCGCTATGCCTTGGGCCGCGGCCGCGGCCGCCAGTTCCCTGAGAATCTCTTCCGCCAGGACGACTTCGGCATCGCCCCGGGCCACGCTGGCGGCGATGAGGCTGCTCCTCTGCTTTTTGGCTATCCCCAAAGCTTCCTCCCAGGCCACCAGGCTGCCCGGGGAGCCATCGCTGCCTACCAGAATCTTCTGAAAACTTAAAGTGACGCCCCGGGGAACCACCAAGACGTTAACCGGGCTGTGGCCAATGACCCGGGCGGTGACACTGCCCATGAGCAGCCGGGAAAGGCCGGTGCGCCCGTGGCGCCCCATGAGGAGCAAATCGGGGTTAAGGACCTCGGCTTCCTCCAGAATGCCGTCATATTCGGTGGTGCTGGTGCGCACCCGCACTTCCATGTCCACCCCCCGGTTGGCCGCCTCGGTCGCCCAGGCCTTCAGGTGGTCCCGCACCGCCGCCTCGCGCCCGGCCATCAATTCCAGGTTCACCGTAGGCGTGGCGGGCCCCATCAGATCCATGGGTTGCAGCTCATAGGTGGGAATATAGGGTATCACCTGGAGGAGAACAACCTTGCTTCCTGACGAGCTGGCCAGCTCCAGGGCCGCGTGGCAGGCCCCTTGACTGTCCGGGGAGTCATCCGTGCAAACCAGCAATTTTTCCAGATGGGTGGGGGACGCCATGTTGAACTCCTGTTTTCGGTTTTCGATCTTCGGTTTTTAAAAAAACCTTAAATTGTTTTTCAAGAAAATCTTGAAAAAGTAAGCCTATGGTTCCCTCCCCCTTGATGGGGGAGGGTTAGGGTGGGGGTGATAAAACCACCAAAAAATTGCAAAGCCTTATTCCCCCTCCCCCTAACCCCCTCCCACCAGGGGAGGGGGAATATTAATCCCCTGATTTATTAAGGTTATTTCCGAAAACATGATAATAAGAGGGGGCTTTCATATCAGCCGTAACTTGACTAATGCCGGGTTATACCAACTAAAAGATTCCTCCTTTCTTTACCACAGAAAACCGCAGACCGAAAACTAACTTTTCTTAACCACCAGCACGGGTTGGGGGGCATGGCCGATGACCCGTTCGGTGACGCTGCCCATGAGCAGCCGGGTAAGGCCGGTGCGGCCGTGGCTGCCCAGGACGATCAGGTCCACCTCATTTTTCAGGGCCGCCTGGACGATGGCGTCGTCCGCCGTTTGCTCCAGAGGCACCAGACCCTGGAGGAGAATCCCGTGCTGGTTGGCCGTGACTCTCATTTGGTGAACAATCTGCTCGGCCAGCTCCAACTCGCCTTCCTCCTCGGCCACCGAGACGCCCACCAAGACGCTGCCCGCCCTTTTGGCTATGGCCAGGGCTTCTTCCCAGGCCGCCCGGCTGTAAGGGGAGCCGTCGCTGGCCACCAAAATCCTTCTAAAAGCCAGGATGGCCTGGCGGGGCACCACCAGGACATTAACCTCACTGTGGCCGATGACCCGGGCGGTGACACTACCCATGAGCAGGCGGGCCAGACCGCTGCGCCCGTAACGGCCCATAATGATCATGGCCGGCTTGATTTGCTGGGCTTCCTCCAGGATAGCGCTGAACACCGAGACGTCGCGCCGTACCCGGGTGGTAATGGGCACCGCCATTTTGGCGGCCTCGGCTTTTAAACCCTCAAGCTGGGTACGAATCTCTTCTTCCAGACGGGGCAAAAGGTCGGGAGCCACCGCTTCGAATTCCGGCACAATTTCCAGGACCTGCAACACATATACCTGGCTGGCGCATAAGCGGGCCAGGGCCAGGGCCTCGGCCACCGCGCCTTGACTCTCCGCCGAGCCATCGGTGCAGACCAACAGCCTAGGCCACTCCCCGGGACAAACCGGCTTTTCCGCCATCTCCATGTCCTCCTGTTTTGAGGTAGCTGGATGTTTGGGGGAGGCGGCTAAGGGGTCACAGACCCCTGCCCCCTCCCCCCAAAAACACCCATCACATCGGTCGCTTGACCACCATTACCGGGCAAGGGGCCTGGGCAATGACCCGTTCGGTGGTGCTCCCCATGAGGAGCGATTTCAGTTCGGTCATCCCCAGGGTGCCCATGACGATGAGGTCCACCTTTTCATCTCGGGCCGCCTGGATGATGGCCTCAAAGGGGCGCCCCTGGAGGACCAGGGTTTTCAGCTTTATCCCCTGAGAAGCCGCTTCTTTCTTCAAGCGCCCCACGATGGCCTGGGCGGTGGGCAGTTGCTCTTCATCCCGGGCCACGGACAGGCCGATGAGGTCGGCGCCCACCCGCTGGGTCATAAACAGCGCTTCATCCCAGGCCGCGTAGCTGTGGGGGGAACCGTCGCTGGCGATGAGGATTCTTTTAAATTCCAGAGACACGCCTTTGGGAACCACCAGGACATTGAAGGGGCTGTAGCCGATGACCCGGGCGGTGACATTGCCCATCATCAGCCGGAAGAGCCGGGAGCGGCCGCGGCGGCCCATGATAATGAGGTCGGGCTTGATCTTGTCGGCTTCTTCGACGATACCCACATACGCGGCCTCACTGCGGCGCACCCGGGTCTCGATGGGGATGTCCAGCTTCTCCGCCGCGACTTTGCAAGCCTTCAGGTAATCATGCACTTTCGCTTCCCGCTGGGCGATAAACTCCGGCGCCTGGGCCTCCAGTTCCGGGTTAAACTCCAGCACCTGCAAGGCGTAGATCTTGCTGCCGCACGATTGGGCCAGGGCCAGGGTGCCGTTTAAGGCCCCCTGGCTGTCCGGGGAACCGTCGGTACAGATCAGGAGTTTCTCCAGCCGGGCGGGACAGATGGGGGATTGTTCCATATCAATGTGCTCCTACCTTCAAGAACCCGGAAGCGGCCAAGACTAACACCATGATTTGCAAGATAACCATTATTCCCAAGATAACCTCGCGGTTACGCCAAAATTTATAGACCAAACAGAGGTAGCCGAAAATGGAGACGCCCGCCAGGACGGCGATGGGGAGGAAGTTGAGGAAATCGCCGTGGTGTAACTCCTCCAGCCAGGCCCAGCCGGTCTGGACCTGGGTGGCCAGCAGATAATGGTGGGCCGGCAGGCTCCAATACCGGGGCAGGTCCTCGAGGGGCACATAAGGCGGCAGAATCCCGAAAATATAGACGCCAAAAGTACAGAGCAGCAAAAGGAAGCACA
>Ga0233423_10000808_pt1 | contig 15978 bp, 14 predicted proteins | sample Watercolumn_Mata_FD_180713 | JGI IMG/M metagenome (GOLD analysis project Ga0233423, IMG submission 180713) | Freshwater microbial communities from Lake Matano, South Sulawesi, Indonesia - Watercolumn_Matano_2014_112_MG | ecosystem: Environmental > Aquatic > Freshwater > Lake | place: Indonesia...
TCGCTTAAATGGAGGGTTTGAATATGAGGAAATACAACTTGGCATACCTTTTCTGCATTGCTCTTATAGTTTCTCTGGGCATTAAGATGGTCGGCTCTCTGTTGATAGGCGCTTTGGTGATTGTGCCGGCTGCAGCCGCCAGGAATCTGAGCAGGAACCTGAACCAATATGTTTTGGGAAGCGTTTTGTTGGGTTCTTTGAGTTCTTTGGCCGGTATTTTTTTCTCCGGACTGTTCCAGGTTTCAGCCGGACCTTTGGTTGTTTTGGCCAGCGTTTTCCTGTTCTTGGTTTCTTTGCTGTTTAAAAGCAGCTGATTATTGCCTAAGTTTTTGGCTCGTGGTATCCTGAGGAGGATTTAGATAAAAGGTCAAAACAAAACATACATATATATGAAATACAAAATAAACAAAAACAAGTGCGTGGGCTGCGGGCTTTGCGTTGTGGAATGCGACGGAGGAACCGAGCTCAAGGACAATGGCAAGGCCGAAGTGGTGGATGAACAGAAACTGGAGAAGTGCAACGGAGAAAAAGTTTGTCCCTACGGCGCCATAGAAAAGGAGGAATAGTTTTTATGATCGAGCTGACTGACCAAAGTTTCGAAAAGGAAATTTCCGGAAGCTCTAAGCCGGTGCTGGTTGATTTTTACACTGCCTGGTGTCCGCCCTGCAAAATTCTGGCCCCGATTTTGGAAAAACTTTCCCGGGAATTCGGGGAAGAAATTTTTTTTGCCAAAATGGACATCGATAAAAATCCCGCAGTCTCCCAGGCTTTGGGCATAGAGAGTATTCCTACCGTCATAGTTTTCAAAAAAAATGAAGCGATAGACGGTTTCGTGGGAGCCAGGCCCGAGGAAGACCTGAGGCAGTGGCTGAAAAAAATTTCCGGGGCAAAAGAAAAAGGAAAAGTCCCGCAATTGATTGACGAGTACCAGAAAATTGCAGAAGAAAAAGGGCTGAAACTCAATCCGGACCAGAAAATAGTTGAGAGCCTGATGAAGGGTCTTTTGGAAAACGAAAAAAAGCACGGAGAAAGGTATTGTCCCTGCCGCAGGGTTTCGGGGAACAGGGAAGAGGACAGTAAAAAAATATGCCCCTGCGATTTTTTGGAAAAAGAAATTTCAGAAAAGGGAAGTTGCGTCTGCGGATTGTTTTTTAAATAGAAAACAGAAATTTTTTTTGTCAAAGAGTAGGAAACCGTCTGTCCTAGCCTGTGGAAAACTGCCCTTTTTGAACGAGGTTTGACAATTTTGCCCCTGTTTTTTTTTACGATAGAATATAGTAATCTATTCTTTTTGTCTCAAAAAATTTTTAACACAGTTTCAAGAAAAATGTCGGAGCATAAGATAACAAAAATACAGAAAAGGGACGGCAGCATCGTTGATTTTGACCAGGAAAAAATCACCAGCGCAATTTTTAAGGCCATAACATCAACCGGACAGACCGATGGAAAAGTTTCCAGGAGACTTTCCGAAAGAGTAACCAAAATTCTGGGCCGAAGATTCAAAAAAGACGAGATTCCCCAGGTGGAACAGATACAGGACATCGTGGAAGAGGTCTTGATTCTTGAGGGCCTGGTGGAAACCGCAAAGGCCTACATACTTTACCGTGAGCAGAGGAGAAGGATCAGGGAAGCGGAGACTGTCAGCGAGGAAGCGGTGGAGAGGGTTGACCAGTATCTGGAAAAACTGGACTGGGAAGTTCAGGAAAACGCCAACATGGCATTTTCTCTGCAGGGTTTCAATCACTACGGGGTTTCCTACATCATAAAAAAATACTGGCTCAACAAAATTTATCCCAAGGAAATCCGCGAAGCCAACGAGTCGGGAGACATGCATCTCCACAATCTGGACACCATGGGTCCCTACTGTGCCGGATGGGATTTGTATGATTTATTAACCAAAGGATTTGGAGGGGTTCCGGGAAAAGTTGAAACCAAACCTGCAAAACATCTCAGGGTCATTCTGGGACAGGCGGTGAATTTTCTTTACACGCTTCAGGGCGAGACGGCCGGGGCTGTTTCTTTTTCCAATTTCGATACTTTGCTGGCTCCTTTCATCCGCTACGATAACCTGAACTACCAGCAGGTCAAGCAGGCCATGCAGGAGTTTCTCTTTAACATGTCAATTCCCACCAGGGTGGGGTTCCAGACCCCGTTTTCAAACATTACCCTGGACTTGAGGCCTTCTCCTGTGTTTGCCAATCAGCCCATAATCATCGGAGGCCAGCCCCAGAAGGAAACCTACGGAGAATTCCAGGAAGAGATGAAGATTTTTGACAAGGCTTTGTATGAGGTGATGGTGGAAGGAGACAGGTCGGGCAGGCCTTTCCATTTCCCCATTCCCACCATCAATATCACCAAGGATTTCCCTTGGGACGACCCTTCCTTTGATTGCATATTTGAGGCCTCTGCCAAATACGGGATTAATTACTTTGCCAACTATATAAGCTCTGAAATGAAGCCGGAAGACGTCAGGAGCATGTGCTGCAGGCTGAGATTGCAGCTAAACGACCTCTATAACAGGGGCGGAGGGGGGCTATTCGGCTCAGGAAGCAAGACCGGAAGCATAGGAGTGGTGACCATTAATCTGCCCAGGATAGGATACACTTCCAAGACCAAGAAGGAATTCTTTGAAAAGCTGGGCAGGATCATGGATCTGGCCAAGGAGAGCTTAGAAATCAAGAGAAAGACCATTGAGGACTTCATTTCCAAAGGTCTGTATCCTTATTCCAGGTTCTATCTTTCCGACATTAAGAAAGCCAGGGGCAAGTACTATGCCAACCATTTCTCAACCATAGGCTTAGTAGGTATGAATGAAGCCTTACTTAATTTCTTAGGAGAGAGCATTACCACTAAGAGAGGCATAAAGTTTGCTTCCGAGGTTCTGGACTTCATGAGAAAGAGGCTGATCAAATACCAGCAGGACACCAAGAACATCTATAACCTGGAAGCCACGCCCTCGGAATCAACTTCCTACAGGCTCTGCCAGAAGGATGTCAGCAAATATCCCGACATCATAACCGCAGGCACCAAGAAGATTCCCTACTACACCAATTCCACCATGCTGCCCGTGGGGTACACAGACGACGTTTTTAAGGCTCTGAAACTTCAGGATGAAATACAGTGCAAGTACACCGGAGGAGTGGTGATGCATGTTTTTCTGGGCGAACAGGTTTCAGATATTTCAACCGTAAAGGCTCTGGTCAAGAAAGTTTTTGAGAACTTCAGCCTTCCATATATAACCATCACGCCCACCTTCTCCATCTGTCCTACCCACGGCTACATTCTTGGGGAGCACCCCACCTGCCCTCACTGCGCCATCAAGCAGCCTTGCGAAGTCTATTCCAGGATAGTAGGATATCTAAGGCCGGTAAATCAATGGAATGTGGGTAAGCAGCAGGAGTTCAGGGAAAGGAAAGAATTCAAGATTTCCAAGGCCTTGGCAGCAGCAAAATGATGCAGATAGGGGGACTACAAAGAACAACTTTGATCGATTTTCCTGGCCGCTTAGCGGCCACTGTTTTTCTTTGCGGTTGCAATTTCCGCTGCCCCTTCTGCTATTCCTCGGAACTGGTTTTGCCCGAGAAAATCAAAGAGCAGCCCAAGATTTCTTTTAAGGAATTCTTTGATTTTTTAAAAGAAAGGAAAGGTTTGCTTGAAGGCGTGGTCATCTGCGGGGGAGAGCCCACCATTCACAAGGATCTGGATGCTTTCATTAAGAAAATAAAGGACTTGGGATATGCTGTTAAGCTGGACACCAACGGGTCCAATCCGGCTGCTTTAAAGAGATTATTCAGGAAAAAGCTTCTTGATTACGTGGCCATGGATATCAAGGCTGCCTTAAACTTCAAGGAATACGGTTTTGCCTCGGGAAACAGGGCTGATCTCAAGAAAATCAAGCAGAGCATAGATATAATCAAGAATTCGGGCGTTGATTATGAGTTCAGGACAACGGTTGTGCCCGGAATTCATAATAAGAAAGAGATTAATAAGATAATCAAGGCCCTTTCTCCCTTAAAAATGTACTATCTCCAGAATTTCAAGCCGGAAAAGACCTTAAAGAAGGAATTCGAGAGGGTAAAACCTTATACCAGAGAATTCCTTGGAGAAATAAAGAAGGAGGTAGAAAAAATTTCAAACAAGTGTTCTGTCAGGTAATTTTAATTTACGCTTCCAACCCAAAAATTAGGGTTTGGTTTTTTAATTTGATAATTTTCTAAAAAGGGGTATTTTAAAGTAATAAGCAACCATAATAAATATGGAGAAAAGACCAGATAAAAATTCAATATCCAAGAGTTCTGTAGAAAACGGTTTTTCAGATAAAGAAACAACCAGGCTAGATAAGGGGCTAGAAAACAGAATAGAAGAAAGGAATTTTTACGGAGAGGAGATAATTAAATTGGAAAAAGAAGGGCGTTCCGAGGATTTGCATAAAGAGTGGCAGGAAAAATTTTCTAATAAGCCAGCCGAATTTTCTAGCACTAAGAATCTTAAGGAATTGGAAACAATGCCCGCCTACAAAAGGGTAATCATGCTTGGGAAAGAAAGTAAATTTCTTACTTTTACGCCCCAAATGACCGAAAATTATTTCAAGAAGTTCCCCGAAGATTTGGGGATAATAAAACAACTTTTTACCGTTAGAGCCGGACGTCCAGAAAATACCTTTGAACACTTTCTTTTTACGGTAAGCGCTTCTCAAATGGAAATGAGCGGATTAAAAAAATCTAGGCAATTAGAGCAGTATAAGGAGATAGAGGATAGACGAAATCTTGCCCCAGATTTTTTACTAAATAATTTCGAATATAGGTTTAACGATAGTTTTGAGGAATTCGGTAGCGGTGCCGAAGGATTTTTAAAATTATTAGATGAGGCAGGAGAATTATCTAGGACGGGAGAGCGTTTTATAAATCCAGACCAGATTTTTTCTCCAGAATACGAACAGATGAGCGAGAAAACCAAAGCGGCTTTTTTAAGGAAAGCGATTGCAGAACTTCAATTCTCCTTAGTTTTTGAAGAAACTTTTAACAGTTGCCAAACCAAAGATTTAGTTGAGGAGCTTAAAACAAGATTTTTAAACAACAGAGATTTTAATCCAGATTATGATATTAGTCATTCAATACTTTACAAAACATATCAGCCCTCTTCTTCCTATGAGGCTAATCAGAAGATATTTGAATGGGAAATGAAGCATACTACAGATAGGGGTGGTTATATTGAAGAATATCCTTACCACAGGCTATTGCTATCTGTATTGGACAGAATCAAAGATATTAATGAGGAAAAAGATTCAAATACCGATGTTTTGGTTGATTTCTGGAATAAAAACAGAAACCCCATATTTGCCAATGCGGTAACCGAGGCAATGATTAGCCAAAATACAGCAAGGGCTGGAAAGGGGTTGCTGGAATTGCTTCGCAAGGAAAAAACCGACAAAAATCCTCTTGCAGCCGTTCTACATCGTCTCGAATTCGGAAAAATAGGGATTTCAAAACAGGGGGTTAAATATCTTGAAAGGATGTATGATTTGGGGGAATTGAATAATCCGGACTTTTTCGTCCAGCGGCTTACCGCTAAAGGGGACATAGGTATTTTTGATAATAAAAAGGTGCTCCACAATTATTTTAATCTGGGAGATCTGGAAAGCGGGGAAAAAGTGATAAAACCCAGGATACACGATTTTGTTTATCAGACGCTATTTTTCGAAAAGGAAGGCGAGGTTAAGGAGGAAAGGCAGAAAAGAGAACAATACCTAAAGGAGTTCAAGGAGAGCTATTTCCATTTCTATGAGAATGAATTTTTCCAAAAAACAGGAGTGCGTTTTAATAATCTGGATTTTAAAGAGCAGGGCTGGTTTTTGAATTTTTATAAAAATACCAATGAAGAAAAGAAAGAAATATTGTTGGATTTTGTTGGGAAATACAGAGAGGGCGGATTGAGGGCTTTTCTTTCCTTGGAGCATGGCGAGGAAATGGGGGACAGGATTTTGGAGATAGGAAAAAATCTGGACACAGAAAGCGCAAGCCTGATTTTCGGGAAATACGGAGAAATCATTGATTTAATCGAAAAGAATTCAGGTGATTTATCAAATCTTTTCAAGGTGGGCAAGGGCTTCTCTGAGGAAGAGATGAGAGTGATTTCAAACAACTCTCTTAAGAAGGGAAGGGATTTACTGATCAATTTTTCAGAAAAGGCCAAGAATTCAAAAGAGGGCGGTTTGGCAAAAGAAGACCTTCTGGCGGAACTGGAAAATTATAAGAATAATCTGATTTTTACAGCCGTTGTTTACGGTTCTCTTAAGGAGTTGTTTAAAAGGGGGGGAGGGGCAGCTGATGTAAGTCTGGAGGATTTTAAGGATGTTTCTTTCGAACAGATTACAGCCGAACAGGTAATGAAAATGCCAAAAGAGCTGTCCCAGATGCTGAAAATATATTCAAAAAACTATGAACAAAAACCTTTATTGCAAAAGAAGCTGATAAACGGGTTTTTGGAGAAGATTGAGTTTGGGGGCAATAATGTCGTCATATACCTTTACAAGAAAGACAGAGAGATTATTGCTTTTAACCGGTTTGACGATAAAAAAGAAGAGGGCAAGTATTTTGGTTCCTGTAATGTCCGTCCGGAGATAGCGGGCTCTTCCATCGGCAGCTCTTTGATAGAAGCCAGCATTAAAAGGGAAACGCTTCATAATGAAGTGGTCGGGGCCGATTGCCTTCCCGAGGCGGATATAAGTTCTCATTATATCGAAAAATCCGGATTTGCAGTAAAAAGGGTTGTCAAAAACTACCAGGATACCGGAGAGACTGTTTTTAGTATTGAGAGAAGCCCTTTATCAGAGTCTTTCTACCGCGGATATTCTCAGGAAGAGGTAATTAGGGAATATGGGGAAAAATTTCCAGGAAATAAATACGGCAAAGCTTCTAAAAGAATGATTTTGAAGTTTGAGAAAAATTCTCCCGAACTATTTAAGATTTCGGAGGAATTAGTTAACGAAAAGGGATATTCAATAACAAGGTATTTCTTTTCAGGAGAAGATGTCTATTGCGCCTTTGAAAGGGGCGGTAATTGATTGAATATTTTTGCTCCAGCCCAGGTATTTTCGAAAACAGACTTGTTTAGCTGGTAAATATTAGGGTCTTCTATTATGACTCCTATTTTACCTTTTTCCGAAAGGGTGATATAGGAGATTTTTTTATCGTATATCTGCATTACGGAATTAAAAGGATAGAGCTTATGGTCTATGAATCTTATGTCGGTCACACCCCTATGGTAATTCTTTAAATAATCCCTGGCAAATTTGGAGTCAATAATAATAGCCTTTTTCTTTATGCCCAATTTGTCCCTTTTTTCAACATATTCTTCGTTTATGTCGTTAATATGCTTCACAATAGCCTCTATATCCGCATAGGTATAGATCGTAGTTCTGGCATTTAAGGAATCTGCCAGAACTTTTTTAATTCCTTCTAAGCCTTCAAAGAACTGAACTATAGGCTTCTGGGTGGTCAGGTTATACAAAGATTTCAATTCCGGCATGATTACAGCCAGATTTTTCTGGGCCCGGTCGTTCTTTTTGATCAGTCCTTCAAAGACTTCCAAGAGCTGGGCGGGGGATTCGGCCTCAAAATAGGTTTTTCCTTTCTTTCCTTTTTCTATCAGGAGCTTTTTCCCTTTTAATCCCGTCAGGATGTTGTAAAGGTTGCTCCTGGTGGTGTTGGTCTTTTTGCCCACCTTGTTGAATATTTCCCTGGCGCTGATCGGGCCTGATTCCAGGATTGTTTCGTATATTATAGCTTCCTTTTCATTGAGCCCTATCTGTTGAAGTGTTTGTTGGTACATGTTTTTGTTTATTGTTTAGCTAATTATACTTCTTTTCTCTTTAAAGCGTCAAATCGGGTTGTTTTAGAGTGTCCAAAATGACTTGACAAGATAGAGAATATATGCTATTATACACACAGAAAGAAGATATACTAGTGTCCAGGGGTACTTGACAAGTTCTGGGAATATGCTATAATGAGGGTGGAAAGGATAAAGATACTTCTTTCCAAACAGCACATTTATAGGGGGAAATAGGCTTTCAGAGGTTTGCCTCCTATCTGGATAAGGAGGGGGGGCTAGGAAATAATCCTCTGGGAACAGTTCCTCAAATCGTTAGGCAAGAGACTGGTTTCCGGAAAAGAGCTCAACGAGGCCTTTCTTGAAACCTTGCTTAGTAGGGTTGTGATAAAACCCTTGAAAAAGGGTGCAGTCCTCCGAAAAGCGTCTCTCAGCCCCCGGTTTCTTTTAAGGAGATCGGCCGTCACAATACGGTTTAACCCGCCGGATTGCGACGGGAAATCTCCTTAAAATTAAGGAGAGTAGGCAAGCTCTTTATAGAATAAGTTCTGGCGCCTGCACCCTCCGCAGTTAAGGGAGGGAGGTAGCGCATGAGGTTGATTGTAAACCTCACGCAGCACGCTGCCACAGAAGAGCAGCGTGCTGCTGGGGTGTGTGACCTTCCGGAGGAGTTCCGGAAGGAACTCCTCAGACTTATAACGTTTGAGGAGATTCCCACTCCTTCAGAAATGAGGGAGAGGGCGAATAGCGTCCTCGCCCTCTTTGAGGGGGCGGGTGAAAAACTCACCCGCGAGGAGGATGAAGGGATTGCCGCCATGATTGGCGGAGCCCCATTCTTCTCCTCGGCCCTTGAGGAAGCGTTCCTCAGGGGCGGGGTGAGAGTGCTCTATGCTTTCTCCAAGCGGGAAAGCATAGAGCGGGTCCTTCCGGATGGCACGGTCCGGAAGGAATCAATCTTCCGTCATGCGGGGTTTGTCGACCCGCATGACGGGTTCGTGTAGCGGTTAAGTTCGGAGTTTTTGAAAGATTCTCCGTTATCAAAAATCTTTTCTGTTCCTCGGATGTGTATCCGAGCTGATGAGTCCTAAAGGACGAAAACAGTTAGTTCGTTGAAAAGGTTTTTATCGGCAGCGATTGGTCCGGAATTGCATCCGAGCCAAAAACCTGCCGGTAAACCATAGCGGTAAGCCGGAGGAGGAAATGATGAAAACAATCATTGTCGCCGGCCCGTTGGTCGGCAAGACGGTTGCCCAGATCCGGAAGGAAATGGGCATTGAGGGGGACGTAGTCCTCGAGGAGGAATACGTCCCCCGGGAGGGAGAGAGGATAGACCCAAGGGTAGAACCCTTCCTAAGCTCTCAAGAGCTTAGGAAGTCATTCATGTATACCGAAAATCCGGTATACATGTCCCGGGCGTTGACCCGGGAACCCCGCACTCTGAAATCAGAGTGCAAAGACCAGATAGCGCTTAACGGCGCTATCCGGGACTACGTCCTGCGGCTTACAGAGTTAAGCCGTGGGATCGGCCGGGAGGACCTGGCATTCGCGGTATCCGCATACCGCGAAGCCAAGGCAGCTCTGGGTTTTTTGAACACCCAGAAGACGGTTCACTTCCCCCAGGAAGTGAACGAGGCCAACGCGGCCTTCGAGGGCCTTCTTGAGACCCTCGATCAGCTGGCTGACCTTTTTCCGCAGCCGGTACAAAAAGAATTCTGGAAGGCAAGAGCCTTCCGGGCCGCTCAAAGTCTGAGCGCAAAAATTGCCTCCCCGAACGGGGAGGTATGCACGGGGGTTTCTCGAGAAGCGAAAGACCCTCGCTGGTTCCCTTTTATTATCTGGGGGGGGCAGACATTCAAGGCCCCCACGTTTATGAACGCGGGGACCCTGTCAAAGAGGGGAAAGTTTTTTACAAAGCCCCTCTATGACGAGGAGACAGGTGGTCTCTGGGGCTTCGAAGCCACCTGGGTAACTCGGACAGGCAAAAAATTTGCCTGGGAGGTCAGTGTTGCGGGATTGGTCCCGCAATTCAGCCTGGTCCGCGAGGACCCGGCGGAAGTCGCCTATCAGGACGAGAAAAGGCAGGGGGATGTTTTTTTTGCCCCTGCCGGATGGGCAGACGACAGGGCCCCGGAGGGGTTAAACCCCCCCTCTTTTGTGGGGTCCTGTTCTTTCGACCCCCACCCAATAGGGTGGGAGGAACAAGGCGGGATTTTCACTGCCAAGTTCCAGGAAGGTGCCTCATCGGTTATGGTGAGGCACCCTGATCACCGGACTATAAAAGTCCGGGTGACTCCAGTGGGTATGTGGGTCCGCCCTGTGGGCGGACATACCCACTACCGCCCCCGAGACAGGGGTGGAGATTAAGGGTATAAGTTCGGAGTTATAAGAGGTCTCCGTAATAAAAACCTCTTTTTTCTTTTGGTTTAAGGGGGATAAGCAGGCTTGACACGTATTTACGCTTAACCTAAGCTTAATTAATCTGTGCAAAAGGTCGTTTCTCTAATAAAACCCATCTAAATATCATGGAAGCATACTGCGTAAAGTGCAAGGCCAAGAGGGAAATGGCCGGCGCAAAGGAGGTTTCAATGAAGGGCAAGGGAGGAGTCAAGAGGAGAGCCATGACCGGAACCTGCCCCAAGTGCGGAACAAAGATGTTCCGAATAATGGGAAAAGCCTAATTTGAGGATTTCCGGAAGTTTTTAAACTAAGCGCCCGAAGTTTCAGGACCTCGGGTGTTTTGTTAAGATGAGACTTTCTAAGCCTGTCATATATATTCTGGTTTTTTTAATATCGGCCAATGTTCTGGCTCGGCTGGCTGTTTATCATTTTTTCCAATCCAGGTTCTTGGAGGTCAGCTTCTTTGATGTGGGACAAGGGGACTCCATATTCATTGAGACTCCCGGCCAGGTCCAGGTTTTGATTGACGGTGGGCCAAGCTCCTTAATTTTAGAAAGGCTTTCTGAAGAAATGCCTTTCTGGGACAGGACCATTGACTTGGTTATTCTGACCCATCCTGAAAGGGACCATATGGCAGGGCTGCTGGAGGCGCTTCAAAGCTATCAGGTTGAAAACATTGTCTGGACAGGATTGAATAGGGACAATGCTGAATTTGAGGAATGGCTGAGACTTATCAAGAAGGAACAGGCTAATGTCAGATTTGTTTCTTCTGGCCAGAGAATATCAATCGGGGACTACTGGCTTGATGTTTTGTATCCTTTCGAAACCCTGGAAGGCAAAACAGCTGAAAGCAGCAACGAATACGCTTTGGTTACCAGGCTTTCCTGCGGCAAGAAATCTTTTCTTTTCACTTCTGATATTCCCAAATCAGTTGAAAAGAAATTACTGGGAAAAGGTGTTCTTGATTCTGATCTGCTCAAAGTAGCCCATCACGGGAGCAAGTATTCCAGCGGAGAGGCTTTTATTTCTGAGGTTTCTCCGGAAATGGCTGTCATCCAGTCAGGAAAGGGCAACAGCTACGGCCATCCCCATCAGGAAGTTTTGGATATTTTGGAAAAGTATGGTATATCTATTTTCAGAACAGACATTAACGGAAATATTAAAATATTATGCGATTCCCAATCTTTAAGACCCGTGTTGCAGGAGTGAACAAAAAGTTCGACCTCAACAACCCCAAAGAAAGGGCTGTTTATTTTAATCTCAAGGCAGGCAAGGAGATAAAAAAACTCAGGGAATTTTTCAGAAAAGGCAACAGTCTGATTGTTTATCTCTTGGGCAAGAAGAATTCCGGAAAGGGAACCTATGCCAAAATGTTTGCTGAAATCGTGGGGCCGGAATACATAGAGCATTTTTCAGTGGGAGATATGATCAGGAACGTGGACAAGGAGCTCAAGGACAAGAAAAAGAAAAAGGAACTTATTGAGTTTCTGGAAAAAAATTATCGGGGCTGGCAGTCAGTGCCAGAACTTATTTCGGCTTTAGAAAACAGGAGCACCAAGAGCCTGCTGCCTACCGAACTTATCCTGGCTCTGGCCAAAAGGGAAATCAGCAAAAGGCCAAAGAAAACAATTTTCATTGACGGGTTTCCCAGGGATCTGGACCAGATTAATTTCTCCTTGTTTTACAGGGACCTGATCGGCTATCGTGATGACCCTGACTTTTTCGTTCTGATTGATGTGCCCGAGAAAGTCATTGATGAAAGGATTAAGTACAGGGTGGTCTGTCCTTTGTGCCAGACTTCCAGGAATTTCAAATTACTGGCCACTTCCAAGATAGGGTTTGATAAAAAGAAGAAGGAGTATTTTCTTCTTTGCGACAATCCTGAATGCAAGGAAGTGCGTTTGATGCCCAAAGAAGGGGATGAAAAGGGAATCAAGCCCATAAAAAAGAGGCTTAAGAAGGATGAGATGCTTATGGAGCAGGCTTTTGCCTTGTACGGCATTCCTAAAATCCTGCTCAGAAACTCGGTTCCCAAGAAACTGGCCAAACAGAACGTGGATGACTATGAAATAACCCCGGAATACTATTACAAACACGAAGGAAACAGGATTGTGGCCAAGGAAAGGCCCTGGATTATCAAGGATGACCAGGGAATTCCCTCTTACAGCCTGCTTCCGCCCCCTGTGGTGATATCCTTGATTAAACAGATGGCTATTCTCTTAAAACTCTGATTGACAGGGTTTCTTGGCCAAAGGTATAATTAAGGTAGGCTCTGTTCATCCTAGTTAAATTTGGTACAAAAGTTCTTCCAGGGAGTCCGACATGATTCCTAATCCGTGGATTAGGACTGAGATTCCCACATTGGAATTTTTCCTTAAAATTTTCTAGAACAACAGGGCCCTTAAAGAATCGCTGAGAAGCGGTTTTTTAATTAAAAAATAAAACCCCCCTGGTTTTTACCAGAGTTTTGATTCGCATTCACAGCAGGACACCAGTCTGGTCTTAGTGGCTACGAAATCGCCTGAAAAAAGTTCGAGATAAATCTAGAACTTTTTTATTTCCCGAAAATTACATTCTTTCGGGCTGTCGAGAGTCGAACTCGAGTCTTACCCACCCCAAGGGTAAATACTACCGTTGTACTACAGCCCGAAGATTATTTTCTTTTGGCTAGGGCTTTGATGCATTTGGTGCAGGCCAGAACTCTTTTTCCCGAATTCAATTTGACCCATTGCAGATTGGGGTATTTCCTGTTCTTGACAGTGGGATTGTATTTGCCCCTGAGCTTTATCAGGCTCCAAACCATCCTTGAACCTTTATTGCAGATTGCGCATTGTTTTGCCATATGGGAATATGCTATCATACAATCATGCTAATTACAATATTCTCTTTGATTGTTTTGCTTTTTTCTATAATGATCCATGAGATTGCCCATGGCAGCGTTGCCTATTCTTTGGGAGACCCCACTGCCAAATACCAGGGCAGATTAACTTTGAACCCTTTGAGCCATCTGGATTTTTTCGGTTCCATAATTCTGCCCCTGATGCTTTTTATAGCCACAGCAGGCCAGGGACCCATCTTCGGCTGGGCCAAGCCGGTGCCCATCAACCCATATAATTTCAAAGACCAGAAATGGGGGGAGCTGAAAGTTGCTTTGGCAGGCCCTTCGGCTAATTTCCTGATTGCCCTGTTCTTCGGCCTGATTATCAGATTTTTTGTTCTGCCGGAATCCTTGCTGATATTTTTTTCCCTGATAACTTTCTACAATCTGGCCTGGGGAGCCTTTAACCTGGTTCCCATTCCTCCTCTGGACGGTTCCCATATACTTTTCAGCTTTCTTTCAGAGGGCTCCGGTTTAAGAAGGTTTCTGGAGCAGTACGGAATGGTGCTCTTGATTGTCTTCATTTTCTCGGGTTTGGGCCTGATTTCTCTTGTGGCCAGGACGCTTTTCTTCTGGGTTTCGGGCCAGACGATTTAAAAACATTGACTTGGTTTTAATGATATGTTAAGTTAATATCTGAGCACTGGGTGCTCAGATATTTTTATAGTTTTTCAGAAAATGCCCACCATTCACCAGCTGATGAAGCACAAAAGACAACAGCCTAAGAAAAAAAGCAAGAGGCCTGCTTTGACGTTCAGCTTCAATGTTTTAAAGAACAGGCCCAAGGGCTCCTACGCCCCTTTTAAAAGAGGAACCTGCATCAAGGTTTTTACCACTACTCCCAAGAAACCTAACTCTGCTCTCAGAAAAGTGGCCAGGGTGCGTCTTACCAACGGCATGGAAGTGACTGCTTACATTCCAGGGGAAGGACACAACTTGCAGGAGCATTCCATAGTCATGATAAGAGGGGGCAGGGTCAAGGATTTGCCCGGAGTAAGATACCACGTGGTCAGGGGAGTTTTGGATACTGCCGGAGTGGAAAACAGGAAGCAGGAGAGGTCTAAATACGGAACCAAGAAACCCAAGCAATAACATGTCCAGGAGAAAGAAAAAGGAAAAAAGAATGATCGTTCCCGATGCTGTCTACAACGACATCACGGTTTCCAAATTGGTCAATCAGATAATGAAGGAAGGCAAGAAAGTGACTGCCAGAAAGATTGTTCACGAAGCTTTTGATATTATTAAGGAAAGAACCAAGAAAGAACCCTTGGAGGTTTTTGAGCAGGCGCTTAAGAATGCCACTCCTCTGGTTGAGGTCAAATCCAAAAGAGTGGGAGGGGCCACTTATCAGGTGCCCAGGGAAGTTGCCCAGGACAGGGGATTTGCCCTGGCAGTGCGCTGGATAATTACAGCTGCCCGTTCCAAGAAAGGCAAGCCCATGGCCGAGAAGCTGGCCGAGGAGCTGATAGGGGCTTCTAAAAACGAAGGCTCTGCAATCAAGAAAAAGGAGGACACTCACAGAATGGCTGAAGCCAACAGGGCTTTTGCCCATTTCTCCTGGTAATTTTACATATATATATGGCCAGAACATATCCCATAGAGAGAGTGCGCGACATCGGCATTATTGCCCATATTGACGCCGGCAAGACAACTGTTTCCGAGCGCGTTTTGTTCTACACCGGCATTTCCCATAAGATAGGAGAGGTGCACGACGGGCAGGCCATCATGGACTGGATGGTCCAGGAAAGGGAAAGGGGCATCACCATCACTTCAGCAGCCACCACCTGCTTCTGGACGCCTACATACAAAGAGAAGAAAAAAGAGAACGAGCACAGGATAAACCTGATAGATACCCCGGGACACATTGATTTCACTGCCGAGGTCCAGAGGTCTTTGAGGGTTCTGGACGGAGCAGTGGTTGTTTTTGACGGAGTGGCTGGCGTGGAACCCCAGTCGGAGACTGTCTGGCACCAGGCAGACAAGTTCAATGTGCCCAGAATCTGTTTCATCAACAAACTGGACAGGATGGGAGCTTCTTTTGAAAAGAGCCTGGAATCAATCTGGCACAAGCTTACCCCCAATGCGGTTGCTTTGCATCTGCCCATCGGCCTGGAAGAGAAATTCCAGGGAGTCATTGATCTGTTTAAGATGAAAGCCGTCAGGTTCGAAGGGGACATGGGAGAAATCGTCAAAGAAGAAGAGATTCCTTCCGAGCTAATGGAGAAAGCCAAGGAATGGAGGGCCAAGCTGGTTGAAAAGATCAGCGCAGAGGACGATATTCTTCTGGGCAAGTATCTGGCCGGAGAAGAGCCGGGCATAGATGAAATGAAGAGCGTGCTCAGAAAATCAGTCATCAATTACAAGCTGGTGCCCGTGCTTTGCGGTTCTGCCTTGAAAAACAAGGGGGTGCAGCTGATGCTGGACGGGGTGATTGACTATCTGCCCAGCCCCATAGACGTTTCTTCAATCAAAGGCATTGACCCCAAAACAGGAAGCCAGATAGAAAGGAAGCCGGCTGATTCAGAGCCTTTTTCCGCTTTGGCTTTCAAGATCGCCAACGACCCTTACGTGGGAACCCTTACCTATTTCAGGGTCTATTCTGGAACTTTAGCCAAGGGCTCCTATGTCCTTAATTCAACCACAGGGGAAAGGGAAAGGATTAGCAGGATTCTGAGGATGCATGCCCAGGAAAGGGAGGAAGTGGAGGAAATATACGCAGGAGACATTGCTGCCACAGTGGGACTGAAGAATACCTTTACGGGGCACACTCTTTGCGACGAAAACAATCCTGTGATTTTGGAAAAAATCACTTTCCCGGAACCGGTAATTTCCATCAGGATAGAGCCCAAGACCAAGGCTGACCAGGAAAAGATGGG
>Ga0233423_10000809_pt1 | contig 15972 bp, 14 predicted proteins | sample Watercolumn_Mata_FD_180713 | JGI IMG/M metagenome (GOLD analysis project Ga0233423, IMG submission 180713) | Freshwater microbial communities from Lake Matano, South Sulawesi, Indonesia - Watercolumn_Matano_2014_112_MG | ecosystem: Environmental > Aquatic > Freshwater > Lake | place: Indonesia...
GGCCAATTTTGCAAACTCAAACTAGAGCCCACCAGCCGCGAGCATCTACGCCAGGCCCTGGCAGCCCGTGTTTCCGACCTGATCAGTCACATCGCCTGGCTCAGCGCCGGGGTCAAGACCGGCCTGGACCGTGATGTGCTGGTCGTGATTGATGACCTGGACAAGCCTGACCTCGCTGACGCCCAGGAACTCTTCTACCATCATGCGACCGCCCTGAGCCAGCCAGCTTGCAAGGTAATATATACGATCCCCATCGCTATCCTCTACGCCAGCGAGTTTCGAGCCGTGGCGCGCAACTTCGCCGGCTGGTTTGTCCTGCCCAATGTCAAGATCCACGATCTCCGGGGCAACCCCTATCTGCCCGGCCTTCAGACACTGCGAGACCTGGTCTACCGTCGGGTGAGTCCGAATCTGATCGAGGACGAGGCGCTGGAGTACCTCATTGCTATGAGTGGTGGCGTGATGCGGGAGTTGACGAGCCTCCTGCAAATGGCCTTTAATGAGGCTGCCGTGAAGGCTTCCCCCAGGCTGATGCGCCGCCACGCTGAATGGGCGGTGGCTCAGGTGCGCAGCGAGTACCAACGCTCGCTCCGCCGTGAGCACTACGAGCAATTGCGGCAGGTTCAGCAGGATAAGCGCATCCGCGAGGTACACCGGCTCCGCCCCGAGGATGAAGCGGCACGCCGGGAGATGGAACTACTGGAGTTGCTGCATAACCTGAGTATCTTGGAATATGATGAGGAGGGTTGGTGGGACGTCCATCCAATCGTGGCCTCGCTGCTGTAGACCAGTGGCTGGATTCCGATGGACAGACGGAGCTGGCTCGCCTGACCCAGGCTCTTCGGGACGGACAAGGGCAGGCTAGCCTGATCGTTGTGCGCTGCAATGAACCCGGACTGCGGGCCTACCTACACAGCGAATTGGCCCGGCGGCTTGACGGGTTACAGATCCAGGAAGTCGAAGTTTACCCGACGCAGCCAGACCTGCCACGCTGGCTGATTGAAGTCGTCCAGCCTGAGACAGATGTGGTGTTCGTCTCCAACCTGGAGATGGCGATACCGGCTGTGCTGACCTACTTAAACTACCGGCGTGAAACGTTACTGTGGTTGAATCGGCCGGTGGTGATGTGGGCCAATGAGTGGGCCGTGCAGGAGATGATCCGGCATGCCCCGGACTTTTGGGCCTTTCGTCGGCACCTGTTCGAGTTCATTCCGGCCAGGGCAGCATTGGAGCGTCTGGCCGTACAGATGCTGGAGGGGACTGACTGGGTGTATGCCAATGTTGATGAACTGGCTGACAGAATCGCGCTGCACCGGGCGTTGATTGCCGATATGGAGGCGAAGGGCATCGGAAAGAGCGCACTGACAGCCGGGCTGCGGCGCGACCTGGGGGTCCTGCAACAGCGCACTGGTCAATGGTCGGAGGCCAAGGCTACCCTTGCCGAGGCGCTGGCAATCTTCCGTGACCTGGGCGACCGGGCGGGGGTGGCGAAGAGCCTGCACGAGATTGGACGAGTGCACCAGGCTCGTGGCGACTACCCGGCGGCGCTGGAGCACTATCGCCGCAGCCTGGAGATCAAGGAGCAACTGGGCGACCGGGTGGGGGTGGCGTCGAGCCAGCATGAAATCGGACGGGTGCACCAGGCGCGTGGCGACTACCCGGCGGCGCTGGAGCACTACCGCCGCAGCCTGGAGATAGCCGAGCAACTGGGCGACCGGGCGGGGGTGGCGCAGAGCCTGCACCAGATTGGGATGGTGCACCAGGCATGTGGCGACTACCCGGCGGCGCTGGAGCACTACCGCCGCAGTCTGGAGATAGCCGAGCAACTGGGCGACCGGGCGGGGGTGGCGCAGAGCCTGGGACAGATCGGACAGGTGGCTCAGTTGCAGGGGGACTACGTGATGGCAGTGCGGCTCTGGGCACAGGCCCTGGCTACCTTCGAGGCACTGGGGATGCCGGAGCGGAACATCGTTGTGGAATGGTTCAGCCGGCTGCAGGAGGAGTTGGGCGCGGAGCGGTTTGAGGCGGTGTTGCGGGAGGCGGGGCTGGAATATGACAACGAAAGGGATCAGGAAATCAGTAATCAGTGATCAGGAAGAGGGGGCTCCCTTATTCCCCGATTCCCTCATTCCCTGATTCCCTGATCACTCATTGCAGGGTTTGACAGGCCGAAGGCCTTTGTATGCTGAGCCCGATGGCTTCAGCCTCGGGCGGGGTAGCTGGTGTGGCTAAATGGACAGAGAGGGGAGCAAGGCCACGGTCTTGTTCCCCTCTTGCATCTAGACCCTAAGGGTTTCTGAAGACTCTGTTGAAGAATGTGTCTCCGGTGGGACTCCCCAGCTTGTTGGAGGCCCTCTCGTCTGCAAACTGATGCCGTAGTGGGAGTAACCCGAACAAGTTCGGGACTCCGGTGCTTCGGAGTGTAGGTCTATCCTACAGCACAACGTTTTTCAACAAAGCCTTCTGAAACCCTTAGGGTCTGCAACCTTTATCAGGCTTTCATCATTTCTTCATCAAATCTTTACAAGGGTCTGCTATAATAGAATCGTGGAGGAAAGAGCAATGTCTGACAAATCACTGATCGAGATACGCGATATCACCAAGATTTACCGCATGGGCGGCGACATCGAAGTCCATGCGCTGCGCGGGGTGTCGTTGCAGGTGGACGCAGGCGAGCTGCTGTCCATCATGGGGCCGTCTGGCTCCGGCAAGTCCACCATGATGAACGTGCTGGGCTGCCTGGATCAGCCGACGTCAGGAGAGTATTACCTGGACGGCGTGGATGTGAAGAAGCTGACCGACAACGCCCTGGCCGAGATCCGCAATCGCAAGATCGGGTTTGTGTTCCAGACCTTCAACCTGCTGCCCCGCGCAACGGCGCTCCAAAACGTGGAGTTGCCGCTGCTCTATCGGGGCATCAGCGGGCGGGAGCGCCGGCGGCAGGTCACGGAGGCGCTGGAAATGGTGGGACTGGCGGATCGGATTCACCACCGCCCCAATGAGCTTTCCGGCGGCGAGCAGCAGCGGGTAGCCATTGCCCGTGCCCTGGCGACCCGACCGGACATCATCCTGGCCGACGAGCCGACCGGCAACCTGGACTCCCGCTCCGGGGCCGAGCTTGTGGCTGTCCTTCAGCGATTGAATCGAGAGATGGGCATCACCGTGGTCTTTGTGACCCACGACCCCGACATCGCGGCGCACACGCGGCGCATCGTGCAACTGCTCGATGGCAAGATCGTGGCCGATGAGCCGGTGGAGAACCCGCTGGACGCAGAAGCGACGCTGGCGGCGGTAGAAGCAGAGAATTAGCGGGATTCGTAAATTCGGGATTCGTAAATTCGTGACTCCCGAATCTACGAATCTACGAACATACGAATCTACGAACCACTGGGAGGAGGAAATGAAAAAGATTTGGATCGTTGTAGGGGTAGTAGTGCTCGTTGTGGCGGTAGGGGGTGGTGCCTTTTGGGCGGGGATGTCCTATGGCAAGTCTCAAGCCAGGCAGGACATCACAGGACTCATGCAGCAGCGGTTCGGGGCAGGGGGCGGTCAGTTCCCAGAAGGTGGTCAGTTCCCCGGCGGAGGTCAGTTTCCGCAGGGAGGGCAGGGAGACACCACACAGTTCGGTGGCGGCGTCAGAGGCACCATTGAGTCCGTGGAGGGCGATACGCTGGTCATCAACACCGGTGAGGGGACCATCAAGGTAAAGACCACCGATACGACAATGATCGAGAAGAACATGTCCGTAGGCGTGGGTGATCTGGAGGTTGGCGAGATGGTGGTCGTATCAGGCCCTCAAAACGAGGATGGCAGCATCACTGCCCGCTCTGTCATGTCTGTACGGGCGTTTCGGCTTGATCAGTCACAAGGAGGAGGAGAGTAGAATGAAGCGACTAAAACGTGTGCTAAAGTGGTGGCCTGCCCTTCTGGTACTGGTTCTTGTGGCAGGCGGGGTAGTATTCGTACCAAAGTGGCGCTCAACCAACGCCAGCGAGACCTCGGACTTGACCCAGGTGTTTACGGCGCAGCGGGGCAACCTGGTAGCGGCCATCTCTCCCACCGGGGAGGTCTACGCCCCCCGCCAGGTGGAGCTGAGCTTCGACGTCTACAAAATCGAGTTGATTGAGTTGAACGTCACCGCCGGGCAGAAAGTGAAGGCCGGAGATGTGCTGGCCCGCATTGATTCCAGCGCCCTGGAGCGAGCGGTCACCCAGGCTGAGGCCGATCTCACCGTGGCCCAGGACAACCTGGAGAAGGCTCAGAACCCTTACGCCGAGCTCGATCTGACCCAGGCCAAAGTGGCCGTGGACCAGGCGGAGGTAGCCCTGACCGAGGCCAAGGATAACCTGGAGAAGGCCCAGAATCCTTACACCGAGCTTGATCTGACCCAGGCCAAGCTGGCCGTGGCCCAGGCCGAATTAGCCCTGGCCGAGGCCAAGGATAACCTGGAGAAGGCTCAGGATCCTTACAGTGAGCTTGATCTGACCCAGGCCAAGCTGGCCGTGGCCCAGGCCGAGGCAGACCTGGAGGACGCCAAGGAGAACCAGGAAACTCTGCTCAACCCCGACCTTGAGGCAGCCCAGGCCGCTGTTCGCGATGCGACTGCAAACCTGGAAAGTGCCAAAAGCCAATTGATCGTGGTCCAAAATAACCCGGACAACGCGGCCAGACTTCGGACCCTCGAGGCCGAAGCGAACTGGTATCGGAACAACTATTGGGAGGCCCAGCAAAAGTTCAAGGAAGGGAAGATCAGCCAGCAAAAGCTTGACGAGGAGTACAGTAACATGTTGGCTGCCGAGGAGAGACTGACATCGGCTCGCGCCCAGGCTGAATCATCCCTCGCCAGTGCTCAGAACAAGGTCACTCAGGCCGAGGAGGCATTGCAGGACGCCCAGGAAAACCTGGCCGAACTCAAAGGGCCCGACGCTTTGGAGCTGAGCAAGGCCGAGACTAAAGTGACCCAGGCCGAGTACAACCTGGCCAAAGCCAGGGAGAACCTGGCCAAGATCGAAGCCGGGTCCGACCCTTTGGAGGTGACCCGGGCTGAGACCCAAGTGACCCAGGCCGAGTACAACCTGGCCAAAGCTCAGGATAGCCTGGCCGAGATCGAAGCCGGTTCCGACCCTGCGGAGGTGACCAAGGCCGCGGTCCAGGTGTCCCAGGCCGAGTACAACCTGGCCAAAGCCCAGGACACCCTGGCCGACATTGAGGCTGGTCCTGACCCCAAAGAGGTCGAAGTGGCTCAGGCCAAGGTCGTCAGCACCCAGGCGAATCTGGAAGAGGCCCAGGCCGCGCTGGAGGCAGCGACGATGGTCGCCCCCTTCGATGGCACTGTTATCTCGGTGGGGGCCGAAAAGGGAGACCTGGTCTCGTCCAGTACCATCGTGGTCTCCCTGGCCGACCTCTCGACCCTGCGGGTGCGAGCCTTCGTGGACGAGACCGACATCAGTAAGGTGGAGATCGGCCAGGAGGTGGAGGCCACTTTCGACGCCTTTCCCGGCCACACTTTCTTGGGCCAGGTGCTGGAGGTGCCGCTGCAAGGGACCCTCTCGCAGAACGTCTTGACCTACGAGGTGCCCGTCAGCCTGGAGGGGACTGAGGGCGTGGCCCTCAAGCCGGGGATGACGGCTAACCTCAACATCGTGGTGGGGCGGCGCGAGAACGCCCTGCTGGTGCCAGCCCTGGCTGTGCAGCAGGGAGAAGAGGGCAACGTGGTGCTGGTACAGGACACGCCGCAGGGAACAGCCGTAGCGACGCCGGTGCAGGTGGGGTTGAGCGATGGCACGTACGTCGAGATCGTGTCGGGGTTGATCGAAGGGGATCATGTGCTGGTCGAGTACCAGGCCACGCAGGAAGGATTTCGTGGCTTTGGGGGTGGTGGTATCATGATGGAGATGAGGCCATGAACGTTATCGCCAGCGTACAGGTGGCCTTACGGTCACTGGTTGCTAACAAGCTGCGTTCCGGGCTGACGATGTTGGGCATCGTCATCGGCGTGGCGGCGGTCATCTCCCTGGTGGCCGTCGGCGCCGGCGCCCAGGCGCAGGTAGCAGAACGGTTCGAGAGCCTGGGTTCCAACTTGTTGGTCATCAGGCCGGGAATGATGTTCTTTCGGGGCATCTCTCAGGGGCGCGTCAGCGTCCAGAGCTTGACCAACGTCCAGCAGAGCCTGACCAACGACGACGTGGAGGCCATCGCTTCCCTGGCCAGTACCGTATCTGCCATCGCGCCTGAGTACTCAGCACAGGGTCAACAGGCGGTCTACGGCAGCAATAACCATCAGACGACGGTGCTGGGGGTCACTCCAGAGTACCTGACGGTGCGCAACTGGCAGATAGATCGAGGGCGCTTCATCGAGAGTCTGGACCTCACTAACCAGGCCAAGGTGGTCGTCCTGGGAGCGACGGTGGTGGAGGAGCTTTTCGGAGACCTGGTTGACCCCCTGGGCAAGACAATCAAGATCAACCGCCAGAACTACCAGGTGGTGGGCATCATGGCCGCCAAGGGGGGCGCTGGTTTCGAGGATCAGGACGACCAGGTGTTCATCCCTTTGACTGTGGCTCAGATCAAGTTCGGTGGCGCAGGCAACACGTCTCTGGAGGCCATCAATGTGCAGGTAGTCTCGACGGACAAGACGGAGCGGGCCCAGGCCGAGTTGGCCGCCATCCTGCGGGCCAGCCACGGCCTGGTATCTGGACAGAACGATGACTTCATGATCCAGAATCAGGCGCAGATGGTGGAGACGGTGCAAGAGACCACGGAGACCTTTACCGTGCTCCTGGGCAGCATCGCCGCCATTTCTCTCCTGGTAGGAGGCATCGGCGTCATGAACATCATGCTGGTTTCGGTAACGGAACGGACGCGGGAGATCGGCATCCGCAAGGCGGTGGGGGCCAAGCGGCGGGACATCATGGCCCAGTTCCTGGTGGAGGCCATAGTGCTCACTCTTCTAGGAGGGCTTGTCGGCGTCCTGGCGGGCTACGGCGGTGCGCAGGTGGTCGCCCCCCTGATGGGGAGCACCCGCGCCCTGGTCACTCCCAACAGCGTGATCATGGCCCTGAGCGTGTCTATCGCCGTGGGTCTCTTCTTCGGCCTCTATCCGGCCAGCCGAGCCGCGGCGCTGCATCCGATTGATGCGCTGCGGTACGAGTAAATGTCCCCAGCAACGTTACTCCTCAACCAACATACGACGTAACACTTTGCCTACAAACGACTTGGGCAGCTCCTGGCGGAACTCGATGTCCCACGGCACAGCGTATTCCTCCAGGCGACGGCGGCAGAGGTCCAACAATTCCTCCTTGGAGAGGTCTGTACCGGGGCGAGGCACTACAAAGGCCTTGACCCGTTGCCCCTTGTCTTCACAAGCCACGCCAACCACGGCCACTTCCATGACCTTGCTATTCTCATACAATACCTCCTCCACATCCCGGGGATACACGCTGTAATCGCCAGCCAGTATGGTGTCCCGCTTGCGGCTAATGATTTGGAAGTATCCGTCGGCGTCCATCACGGCCACGTCGCCAGTGTAGAGCCAACCATCTCTCAGCACCGACTCGGCCTCCCCTCCTTCCTCCCCCCCAACCTTGGGGGGAACGGGGGGCGCCCAGTAGCCCTGCATGACCTGCGGCCCCTTGACCACCAGCTCGCCAATCTGCCCAGGGGGAAGGTCCTTCCTGGTCACCAGGTCTACGATCTTGGCGTCGGTATTGGGGATGGGAATGCCAATGGAGCCGACTTTGCGAACGCCTTCCAGGGGGTTGGCGTGGGTCACCGGCGAGGCCTCGGTCAACCCATACCCTTCCACCAAACGCCCTCGGGTGAGCTTCTCAAAAGCCTCTTGCACCTCGACAGGAAGAGGAGCCGCGCCGCTGATGCAGGCTTTGATGGACGACAGGCCATAGGAACGCACGTTGGGCGCTTGGTTAATGGCCATGTAGATCGAGGGGACGCCGGGAAAGATGGTCGGTTTGAACTGTTTGATGTGCTGGAGCACCTGCGTCAGCTCGAAGACCGGCAGCAGCACCATCGTCGCTCCCAGGGCGATGGGGATGTTCATGGCAGTAGTCATGCCGTAACTATGGGTCAGTGGGAGGACGGAGAGAAAGGTCTCCTGGCCATAGTGCAAGTCGGGAATCCAATGACGGGTCTGAAGCGCGTTGGCGACCAGGTTGGAGTGGGTCAGACGCACCCCTTTGGGCTCATCGGTGGTGCCGCTGGTGTAGAGCACGGCGGCCAGGCTTCGCCCTGAGGCTCTGCCCGAAGGGTCATGGTCAGAAACCTCAATGTCAGGCGGCGTCCCGGGCGCATCCATCATCAGCCTCCGCATCAGGTGTCCCCCGTAGCTCTCATCGGCCTTCTCCTGAGGGCCGAGGCCCGCTGCTTCCCAGCGAGCCAACAAGTGCTTGTAGACAGAGGCTGAGACGGCTTCGCGGAAGTCGGCAAAGACGAGAGTGAGGGGGACGTGCTCCTGCACCGCCCTCGCCAACCCGGCAAACTCTCTCAGCGTGACCAGCACCTGAGCGCCGGTCTGCCTGATTTGCTCGATGATGGCTGGCCCGTCGGCGTCGGGATTGGGGAGCACCACCACGCCGCCGACCTTGAGGGTGGCGTAGTAGGCGATAATCATCTGCGGCATGTTGGGCAGCACGATCATGACCCGCTCCCCTGGCTCGACGCCCAGGCCGTGCAGCGCGTGGGCGAGCTGGTTGACCTGCCATTCCAATTGCTGGTAGGTCAGCTTGGAGCCGTAGAATACGGTCGCTGTCCGTTTGGGCACGTTGATCGCCGCTGCCTCGAGGAACTTGTGGAGCGGCTGGTGTGGGATCGGAACGGTAGGCGGGGTGTGTTGGCCGTAGAACTTCAGCCAGGGGCGATCCGACAGCGTCGCGCTGCCGGTTTGCTCACGCCAAGAGAAACGTCGGCCCTCTTCCTCTGGGCGGATAAAGCGCTCGATGGCGCGGTTGACTGCCTGATAGCGCTCGAGCTGGACCTTGTGCTTGGATGCGCCCACGTCAATGACCTCAGCCCCCGGCACCATCTTGCCCACCTCGTCGAAGACGTGACGGGGGAAGTAGCGATCCCGTTCGCCCGTAATGATGAGCGTGGGCGTGCGGATATTCCGCAACAGATGCCAGCCCTGCCATTTGCGCATGTTGTTCAGCATCATCCGCTTCATGACATGGACCTCGGCGTTCCAGCGCGGGCGATATTTCCACCAGGGTCTGAAGGCCGCCGCCGGCACGCGCGAGAGCCACGATGCGGCCCGGGGGAACGGATATTCGCCCGCGGTCGAGATCAGGATCAGCTTCTCCAGGCGTTCCGGGTGGGCATTGGCATACTCAACACAGATCGAGCCGCCGAAGGAGTGGCCGGCCAGGATGAATTTCTCCGGCAACTTGAGTGTGTCCGCTATGGTGTTGATGTCGTCAACCAATTCTGACATCGTGTATTGAGTGAAGGGGGCATCGCTCTGACCGTGACCCCGCAGATCGGGCACTACGACGCGAACCTGGCGCGCAAAGTGGTTGATCTGATATTCCCACGTTTCGGCGCAGCCGGCATAGCCATGCACGAACACAATCGCCTTCTCGGCCCCTTCCGGCCAGATGTCAATCACGCTCAACGCCACGTCGGCCAGGCCGCGTATGGGCACCTCAACCCGATACAGATCGAAATCCAACTGAATGTCCCGCCGCTTGAGGCCACGTAGTTTCCTCTTCATAGCACCTCTCCTTTCTGCTCACCACTGCGATGGGCGAGTGTCTCCTGACCGAGCCCTTTCGCCTCGGTCGGGAGACCTTCGGCGATCAAAATGGGTCATGAATCCCAATCCAGTAGTTCCGAGAGCGTAACCACGCGAAAGCCACGGCCACTGAGTTCAGGCAGTATGGTCGCTAGCGCTGAGGCCGTGCGTTCACCCCGGTCTCCATAGTCGTGCAAGACGATGATGGAGCCGGGTCGAACGGACGATAGAACATAGCGTGTGGCAAACCGTGGAGATGGAATCTGAGGGTCGAAGGGATAGACCGAGCCCAGGGCACAGCGATAGCCGTGCTGGCGGAGAATGGAGAGCATGACCTCGTTATACCAACCCGACCCTGGGCGAAACCAGCGAACCTCCGAGAAGCGCGAGAGTGCATCATGCGCCTCCAGCAACTGTTGCTCGAATTCGGAGGGGGGCAGCAGGATGGCGGGCTCATCGGCGGTGAGGTGGTTCGCTAGTTCGTGACCCTCCTCCACAGTGCGGACCACAATCTGCTCGTTTCCAGGTATACGATCTGTGATTAAGAAGAAAGTGGCACGAGCGCCATGCTGCTTGAGCACGTCCAAGATCTTGGGAGTGGTGACAGGGTCTGGCCCATCGTCAATGGTGAGGGCCACCACAGGTTCTTCGGTCTCAACAGAATACAGCACATCAGGAGACCGGTACGCGACCATCGAGACAATCCAGTCAGGTTGCAACACTGCCATTACATTACTACCGCTCTTGCTCAATATCGCGAACGTGTAGCTTGGGCATGACTGTTCTTCCCCTCCAAGATCCTGGCACAAGTGTCCCGTAGCCACGGATCGTCCCGAATCAGCCGTACGAAGTTGTTCTGAACCGTTTGAATGATGTCTTCGACAGCGGTTCTTCTCAACTCTGCTAGCGCTTGAATAACGTCTCGTATCAGCAGGGGCATGCCAAATCCACCAATAAACGACTTCGGCCCACCGGGATTGTCGGTCTCGGTGAGCAATTGCTCCGACGGCAACTCTCGTGCGATGGTTTGGATGTGCTCTGAATAGAGGACCTCAACGCCTACGGTGAAGGTTGTCCCCCTGGCTACCAGTTCGCGGAAGACGTCGAGAGGTCCCGAATACCAGTGGACGATGGCCCGTTGAATATCGTATCGGTCGAGGAAATGTAGAACGTCGCGTTCCGCCCCTTTGGTGTGGACGTTGACCATCTTCTCCTGCTCTTCGGCTGCAGCGAGAAAGAACTCGAACACCTTTCGCTGAGCTGGATATTGGGAAGCATCGTCAACGAAGTAGTAGTCCAGTCCGATTTCGCCGAGCATGGGGCTTTGTCCGATAGCCTCGTTTAGGTCTTCCAGACGATCAGCGTATTCAGGGGCGTTCCAGGGATGCACGCCGAAGGTGGGCAATATCAGCTCGCACCTCTCACCTATCTCCAGGTTACACCTATACGAAGGCAGGTCCATGGAATTGCTAATGGTGAAGATCCTGTGTCGTGTGATCTCCTCCAGGGCGGATTCCAGCGCGTCTCCATACCTGTCCAGATGGGCGTGAGCATCAATCAGCATAGTTTCCTCTATCAATCATTCACCACTTTCTGGACGGTACAGCGCCTCTGACATATCACCCACAAATTGTGGCAAATCAGGATGACCCAGCAGTTGGCGTATGGCGTGGGCTTCACCGATGTGAAACCAATAATGATAGATGTTTCTCAGGAGCATAGTACCGATGCTCTCTGGGAGAGGCTTGCCTTCCCATTCAAGGTGGGTCTGCAACACTTCGGGAGTCAGCGTGTCCAAGTAGCGATCGGCAGCGCTGGTGATGCTGCGCCACACAGCCCACATTTCGTCTAATGGTGGCGTGCTGGGAGGTTGACCCCAGCCTACCCGTTCGTGCAGGCCGGGCGCTAAGTTTTGACCTTGGGCCCGTAGCATCCAGTATATGTTTTCCTGGTTTGCCAGATGGCCCACAATCCAACTGATGCAATTCATTGGCTCAAAGTGGCGGCGGGCATCCTCGTCGGAAACCTCCTCCAAACAGCGCACTAACTCACTACGGGCAAACCGCAATTGAGTGACTAGCGGATGGGTCATTCTCTCCTCCTTTGAAAATCTTCTATATGAACATCACACCGGGGCAGGCGCTTGTGGCGCCGTACCCAGGATTGACTCTTCACTCTCGTCAAGTGTCTTCAGCATTGAGCTTCACCGAAGCCCGCCATCATGCGCTGTCATATCTCCGCTGGGTTGCAGCCACCTTCTCCCATGCGGGCCATCATATTCTGCATCATCCCTGACATCATCTGGGACATCATCTTGGGAATGGCCTTTGTGGCCAGAGCCACGACCAGCCCACCCCCTACTGCACCCAGAACAGCAGCAAGTACGTAACCTCTGGTGTGCGAGCCTGTGTTCTGCATCTTTGTTGCTCCTTTCCTACTTGGTTCGGAGATCTTACAGGTCTACGATGATACTTTGCCCATTGAAACGTCACAGCTCAGTACAGTTTCTTTCTAGCCCCAGGTACTTCTGGGCGGTTTTCGCCTCATTTTGCGCCTCATTGGGTGGGGTTTACGCCTCATCTCACACGCCTTTTCTATACCTCAGTATCTTCGCCTCTTGCAACGGCCTGCTGTTCCTCTTCGGTCAAGGGCCGGTCAATGGCCTGGAACTCGTAATACTGATACCCGCTCATACCACTATCTACCTCAAATCAAAGTTGAGTTAACTGCCCAGTCTGGTTTGTCCGAACAAACCGGCACGCATTTGCGGGTCGCTACCGACCATTTGCCGATAGGTTTCTAAGTCATCGTTGAACCGGGCACGCACTTTGTTGTAAAGGTAGTTACGCAGCCATTCGTCCAGGCAAACCATAGCATCGCTGCTCAGATGAGCCTTACATGGCTCTAACAGCCATGTGCGATGAAGCGTGGTCATTCGGTCAAAGTGAAGTACGCCCTCACGGATATCGAATGTGGCATCCCGTGGCAGGTAGAAGACAGAGCTAAACCGATACGTGATTGCGCCCCACACAAAGTTGGGATTGGCTTTGTACTCGCCTGTCAATGTATCCCGCAACGAGCGTACTGGAGCCACCAGGAAGAAGTCACCCCCTCGCCATGCACGGTCGTGGTAAAGCGAGCCAGCAGTGGAGAGAATGACGACGGGCCGCCTCAATCTCGACCGCTGGCGTAACTCCTGTGAAATCAGGGATGGAGGTCTCGTCGTCATCCAGCGCACGTAGCCCTTTATCCAGAACCTCATCATACACTGTGGTGGGGCGGACAAACTCATCCACGTCATCCAAGGCGTAGGAGCGCAGTGATTCGCGCAGCCGGCGGACGGTGGGTTTCTGGACAGAAATGTACAACTCGTAGTAATGTGTCCCTGACGGCACGACGGAAAAATCCAGTTGATCGCCCCGCCTCACGTGTCTCATAGGCTCGGTGTGATAAATATATTGGAGCAGGTCGGCCGTCTCCTGGTCCGCCCAGACGCGCAATATCCCGTTGACCAGGGTCTCGACGCCAAAACTCAGCCCGGCGGGAAAATCTTGCGGGTCGGGCACGCGCAGCAGCGTGCCCCGATGGCCTTTGACGTTTACGAAATCCTCACGTTGCAGGTCAAAGCCCAGGCGTGTGCCGATGATGGGAAGTTCAAAAGCATAGGGGCCGTACAGGTAGTATTCCCACTGTAACCCCGTCAGGGTGCGCCCGTAGCGGCGCTGATGCTCCAAATCAATCAGGTAGAGGAACTTGACGAGCCGGATGGGCGTTGTGTACCCGCCTACTTCCTCGGCGCGGTAGACGATGTAGAGAACAAGTTGGTCCAACTGCCTGGTGTCCATAGAGCTCTCCTCTCCGCCTTCAAAAGCCACAAATCGGAACATATGTTCTACATTCTACCACAGATTTCTGTTTCTCGCAACACTGCTTGCTTAAAGAATACTTCATCACACCTCTCCCAGAAACGCCCGATACAGCAGCGTTTGAAACAGATGCTCCGCCTGGCGCTCGGCTTCGCGTTGCTGGGAGCGCAAGCGCTCGAATTCGCGAGCGACGTGAGCGAATTCCTGCTGGCGAGGTAGAGGGGGCACTGGAACCTTCAACTGGCCGAGCTTGGTAGCATTAACGCCAGATTGTGCTGAACCACTGGCGCTACTGGATATCTGTAACCAATACGCTGGAGATTGGAAGTATCCAAACAAGTAGAATGGATCAATACGTGCACCCGGCTTTACCCGGATAAGGTAGGATGCAAAAACAGCATCCTTGGGGCAGTCTTGGATGAGGAAACTCTTGCCGGTTGTAGCGCCAGTTCTCGCGAATACAATATCGCCATTATCTAGAGCGCTGTTCCTCGTGTCCTTTTCGGATATCTCACAATATGGCACATTCTCCCACTCAACCATTCCTTGTTGAATGTCTGTAATCCGGAGAAACTTCGGCCCTACGGGTTTCGTTGATGCAGGAGCTGTAACACCGTAGTTTATACCCTATGAAAGCGAAGTGAGCGGAAGCACTTCCCACCCCATCGGATTCGTGACCGGATCACCAAACATCTCCAAGAAGACCGATTGCAGGTAGGTATCGCTGAGTTCGCGGGCGTAGCGGCGCAGGCGGCGGAGGCGATCCGCTTTGGCAAGGATGGCGGCGATGCGCTTTTGTTCGGGGAGCGGGGGGAGGGGAACATAAACCTTTTCACCAAACCTCTGCGATATGCCCCCCACAGTAGCGCCGTGGAAGTCCTGAAGTATCTCACGATTTCCCTTTGGGCTGAGCAAGTAGTAGAAAACATAGGCAGAATCCGCTACCTTGTCATCTACTGCTAAACGGAATAGATGCTCGTTGATCGCACAAGGCGAATACGGGAGGTTCTCGCCTACATACGACACTTTTCCGGTCGTTGCCCCGTCTTTGACAATGAGAATGTCCCTTGGTTGCACCACACCCCGCTTCATCTGCTCATAGAAGGCGCGGGGGATGAACCTCTTGTTCGAGAGGTCGAAACCACCGTACTCGTTTAGGTGCTCTCCACCCAGGCTGAACACCTCACCTTCGCCAGCGACTATCCCCCCTGGAGGGCGGCCACCGCTTTCGAGTGCTGAGACAATCTTGGATAATGGTACTGTGTTGACCTTCATCACTTCATCAATTCCTCGATCTCATTGATCTCCTCAGCCATGACCCGCTCTAATTTCAGCAACCGCTCCATCGTCACCTGGGGCTTCTCGTAAAAGGCTTCGTCTGGCTCGACTTGGCGGTAGCGGCTGGCGGAGAGGTCGTACTTGTTGACCTTGACCTGCGCCTTGGTGACCCAGAACTGGCGGGTCAGTTGGTCTATCTGTGCCTGGAGGGGGGCGATTTGGGCTTCGAGTTCGGCCAGTTCGTCCTTCGCAGACCCTAAGGGTTTTCCGAAACCCTTAGGGTCTTGGTCTGACACAACGACGCTCTCAAAAGTCAAACGATTGATCTCGCTCTGGAGTCGGAGCCGTTCGGCTTTCAGGGGCGTGACCTGGGCTTGCAGTTCCTCCAGGCGAGCCTGGCGTTCAGCCTGGAAGTCGGGATCGTGGCGGTGGCGCCAGCACTCCAGGATGTCGGGGATGTCGTTTTCGGTCACGGGCTGGCGCTTGTCGTCTAGCGAGAAGCCATCGTGGGCCATGTCGTAGAACCAGATGCGGCTGGTGGTCGCGCCACGGGTGAAGAGCAGCACCGCCGTGGAGACGCCGGCATAAGGCTTGAACACGCCGCTGGGCATGGAGACCACACCGTCCAACCGGTTCTCCTCGACCAACTTCTTGCGGAGTTCCACATGGGCACGGCTGGAACCAAAGAGCACCCCATCGGGGACGATGATGGCACACCGCCCACCCATGTCAAGGGCCCGCAGGGCCAGGTGGACGAAGAGTAGCTCCGACTTGGTGGTGTTGCCGGGCAGGGTCTCGCTGACATTGGCCTGGTCCACTTTGCCCTTAAAGGGCGGGTTCATGAGGATGACGTCGTATTCGCGCCCCTCGGTAAACTCCTTGGAGAGGGTGTCCATGTAGAAAAAGCGGGGGTGCTCAATGCCGTGGTACATCAAGTTCATGGAGCCGATGCGCAGCATAGTCATGCCGGAGTCGTTGTCGTAGCCACGGAACGCTTCCTCTTGCAGGAATCTCCGCTGCTTGTCCGTGAGCCGGTCTCCCACCAAATTGTGGGGCCAGCCCTCCTGGTCGTATTCCAGGATGTCA
>Ga0233423_10000810_pt1 | contig 15958 bp, 20 predicted proteins | sample Watercolumn_Mata_FD_180713 | JGI IMG/M metagenome (GOLD analysis project Ga0233423, IMG submission 180713) | Freshwater microbial communities from Lake Matano, South Sulawesi, Indonesia - Watercolumn_Matano_2014_112_MG | ecosystem: Environmental > Aquatic > Freshwater > Lake | place: Indonesia...
ATCGGCGGCTTTTTTGCGTATATAAAAGGGGCTTTGCAGCGCTCGCCGCGGGGGCGGGCGCGGCGAGCGCCATCCCCGACGATTTGCAAAATCCATTTCTGTGGATCCGGATGGAGTCGAACCATCGTCACAATTTTAGTTCGCAAAGCGAGCTTTTCGGAGCCACTTGTGGAGCCAGTAGGATTTGAACCTACAACATGATGTGTATAAGACATCTGCTCTGCCGTTGAGCTATGGCTCCGAAAAACTAAGAATTGGGTCACTGCCGTTGAACGACGGATCCGTATGGTCGTATTTTACCAGAAGAATCCAAATTTTGTTGTAACCTAACTTATGCTATAGCAGAAACAAGGTTAATCCGTGTACTGCGAATACTCGTAGTACAATTTTTCCTTTTCCTCCCCCAATTTTCTTATTTGTTCAAAAATAGAATCCGCAATCTTCTTTTTAAGTTCTGGTATTTCGCTTTGGTCCATAAAATTTATGGCTTCTGACCATTTTCTCATTAACTGAGTTTTGCGATTGGCCATGGCTTTGGAGATGTACTCCCACTGGACATGACGAGAAAAAGTAGCCCACTCTGGATACTGGCTCAACTTTTCCGGCTGGTACTCCCCCATTTTAATGGCTTCTTCAAAGGTCATGAGAAAATTTTATTTCCGGCCCGAGCCGCGACGGGGGTTGGTGTAAGAAACATACACAATAAGACTGGCGTAAATCACCGCAAAAACAGACATTCCTAAAAACAGCAAAAAAAACCGGTCGTTCATGCCTGATACCTTCGGGCCAAGTACCAACTCGAGCCCCAAAAAATAACTACCAGAACTAGAGCAAAGATTACTAAAATAAAGTCTAACTTGTCAACCCCAAACACCGAAGCTATCAGTGTAGCAAATGCTACCTGTCCGGCGTTAATTCCTACCGCCGAAAAAATTTTTAATTCCGGTTTAGAAACTTGCATGATTAGTACAAATGGCTCCTACTGGCAATCTCGGCTTCCACTTCCCGCACGTCTCGGCCGTATTTTAGGGCGGAGAGTTCTTTGACAATCTGGGCGGTTTTTTTGTTGCGCTCGCTATTTATTTTGGCAAAGTCATGATTAATTTCCATACTAAACGAGGCCGTTGGTTCATTATTTACCAAAGTGGTCACATACGCGTTAAAGGCCTCTACTTTTATTAAATCCGGTTCCCCAAAAGTGGGGGCGTAAGTGTGAGCCAAAAATTGGGCGTCAGCCACCCCCACCCGAAAAGCAATTTTTGTCCCCACATTGCCAAAAACCGCGTTTTTAATATCCTCTTCCATCTGGGCAATAAACTGATTGGCCACGGTTAAATTAAGCCGGTATTTTCGGGCTTCGGACAAAATAGTGGCAAAATCCGGGGTGGCAAAATTTTGAAACTCGTCCACATACAAGAAAAAGTCCCGCCTTTCACTTTCTGGAATATTTTGCCGGCTCGTTGCCGCGGATAAAATTTTAGGGACTAAAAGGGTTCCAATAAAACTGCTGTTTTCTTCCCCGATCATTCCTTTAGCCAAATTAATAATGATAATTTTTCCCTCGTCCATGGCTTGGCGAAAATCAAACGAACTTTGGGACTGGCCTACAATGTTGCGGATAAGTTTGTTGGTCACAAACCGGCCAAATTTGGAGACAATATAGTCAAGAGTCTCTGATTTGTGAAATTCGCTAGTAGCAGCAATTTGCTCGGTCCAAAATCTTTTGACTAAAGGGTCAGAAACTTTGGGTAGTAACTCCTGCAAAAATGGGCCGCCCGGGTCTTGCAAAACGCGCATCACTTCAATGATCGTTCCCCCCGGCATAGCTTCCATCACGGTTAACATGGCGTTTCTGACGGAATGTTCTAATCTTGGCCCCACAATTCCCGTTTGGTGAGGATCAAATAATTTATAGAGAAGACCAATAAAACCGGTGACGGTTAAGTGCCTTTCTTGTTCGTTGCGGGCTTCCATAATATTCCACCCCAAAGGCCTTTCGGTGTTAGCCACATCAAAATAAATCACATCTTCGGCTCGCTCCGGAGGAATTGCCTCCATAATCCCTTCAAAGGTGTCATGGGGATCAATAAAACACACCCCCCGACCGGCGCGAATATCCTGCAAAATCATTTGGGAGAGTAACAAAGATTTTCCGGTCCCTGTAGCCCCTACAATATAAACATGCCGCCTGCGGTCAGGATTTAACAAATAAACGGGGCGTTCTGTCCCGCGAAAAATGCTTTTGCCTAAAAACACGTCTCCCTTTTCCGGGATATTTTGGGGCGCGGGTCCGCGTTTAGCGTTAAGCCAAAAAATATTGGGCGTCTCCACGGATTTATTGGGAAAATGAAAAATGGTCGCCAATTCTTCGGAAGATAAAACGGAAGGATTTTTTAAGAGAGGTTGGTAGCGGTAAATAAAATCCGTCATGAAATTTTGCTGGATGCGAATTTTATCCGGCTTGAAACCATTTTGGTCCGAAGAAAATTGGGCAAAGGAACTCTTGATATTGTCTAAAATTAATTTGGCCCCGTCTTTGGTGGTGGAATTGGCTACAATGCGAACAGAAGTAAAAAAGCCGGGTTTGGCCTTTTTACTTTCCACGGCCTCTAAACTTTTGGCATCCACATTAAACCGGGCTTTTTCCGGATCGGCCTCGTTTTTCTTGGTTCTGGAAATAAACTTCCGCCCCTTGCCCGCCCAAGATCCGGGAGCGGGAGAAATTAAAAACTGCACTGCCGCCCCTTCGTTTTCGCTAAGTTTGGCCAAAGAAGAAGTTAGTAAAGACATGGGGTCCACGGCTAGATCGCGAAAAACTTTTAAAGGAAGGTAATCTGACGAGCGCAATTTTAAAGAAGCAAAGGCCACCTCTCCGGTTTCCGTAAAAATATTGGGGTCTTCTACTTCGGTAATTTGGGCCCCCGGGTAAGTGCCGTGAATCTGTTTTTCCAAAAGCTCGCGGTGAGAGTTAGAAACAGAAACATAAAACCGGATGTCCCCGGGCCCGGCTACAATTTCAAAAGCGATCGCTTCTTGAGCCACAAAACTGGTTAAATCCACATAGTCAAAAAGAATTTTCTTGCTTTTATAAAGAGTGTAAAGCGAGGCGAAAAATTGCTCCATGGCGTCAATTTTTACTTCATTGTCCCGGGGGACCGCCACTTGGAGAGTGATAAAAGTGAGGGCTTTTTCTTCCCGGTCGCGCCACTTGTAAACTTGGAAAAATAAATATCCGGCAGCGTAAAACCCTAGGATTAGAACTCCTAGAAAAATTAGAACCACCGTTAGCCCCAGCATAAACGCCGGAAAATTGGCAATAAAGGCAAAAATGTCCACCGTGGTTTCATCATAGCAAGAAGCAAACGAATGATCAATTTTCAATGATCAATTTATCAATGAATTTTTAAAGTTTGAAATTTTCAATTTGAAAATTGAGCATTCATTGATCATTGGGCGTTGAGCATTGATCATTCAAAACAGCGCTTTTCCCGTTGGGACTTGACAAATAAAGCAGAGAGAGAGAATTGGCCTATAGAAAGCGGGTGAACTTATGACCGAGCAAAAAGTGCCAACTTTATCTGACGGAACTCCATCAACTCTCGGAGGTTACCGAGCTATTGCGGCGGCGCTTGGTGGTGACCCAAACAAGGCCACCGAGTTTCTTGACAAAAAGGCTGCCGAGTCTCCAAATGGGTTAAACGAAGTTGTTGTAGCGGCAGAAAGCCAGATGTTGTTGCTTATTGTGAGTTTAATCACTAAAGGTTAATGCGAACAAAATCCCAACCAAGTTTTACCTAGAGGGTAAAGTTGGTTAGAAAACCCTTTGGGGTTACTGCCCTTGCAGATTACTTTGCCAAGTTACCTCGCAAGAGTTCCTTCTGCGAGGCTGGTTTTTTGACTTTTTAGCTTCAAAAGCTGGCCTTATTTTCCCTAGTGGGTAAATTAGGTCAGAAAGTTTTTATTCTTGCTCTTATTACCTTCCACAAGAATTCCTCCAACGAGCCTGATTTTTAAGTTTTTGATAATTTTTGAAAAGCCCCGAAACTTGGAAACTTAAAAACTTCAAACACATCCACTTCAGCGATCGCTGAAGTGAAATGTAATTTGGGTAAAGTTGGTTAGAAATTGGCCTCGACCAAACAAATTCGCCCGATCATGAGCTTTCCCCAAGTTTTGATTATCTTTTGGAAGAGCGGGATTGAAGAGATGGGTAAGCCACAATGGCAATTGCCAATAAAAGAAGACCGCCAGCAAGATAAAAAACTTTCAGCCAGTCAAGATTTAAAATCATCTGCGCTCTTTTGCTAAAAGCAAACTAATAAATAACGACCCTGCTGTAAAACTTACCCCTAACACTAGCATAAACCAGTTAACTTCGTCAACGCCGGAAAAAATTGGCGAGACCACTGAAGCAAAGAAAACTAGGCTAAGATTAGCAGTAAATTCTGACAACCTGCCAAGCTGGGAATCATCAAAAACTTTCGTCATTAAACTCATGATAACACATAACTAATTTTGTTTTTGTGTTATCCTATATCCATGGACAACCCTGCCCCGGATCAACCGCAAAATCCGCCATTGCCAAACTCTGCTCCCCTGCCCGTCCCACCACCGCCATCTTCCCCACAACCCTCATCTCCCCTTGCCTCGACTCCGGCACCGGCCGGAGGCGGGTCAACCAAAGAAAGCGAACCGGCAGACTTGTCTCGACCCAGCGAAGCTGGGGCGGACCAATACTGGGAAAATTACGCCCGGGAAATTGAATTGGAAAAAGAAGTGGCGGAAATTGGGGGCATTGAAAAAATAGAAAGCGGGGAAGTAAAAATGCCTGAACCGATGGCCAAAAAAATGGGAATAAAACCCACTGTGGAAATTACTACCCCAATAGCCAAAGTGGTTGATTTCACCGTCCGCGGCGTGGCGTTAACAGACGAACAATTGGGAACCGGTCTAACTAAACCCACCTCTTCCGGATTCCGCTGGCTGGTAGAGTGGTTTATTTACCAGTTACTGAAAGCGCATTTTTTAGTAAAAAGGGTCAAAGGAAAAATTTTTAGGGCAAAATTGTCTGTTTCCGATCAGGGCCAACAGAAATGATTTTGATGGGCACTCCGGTAAACTTCTGAATAAAGTTTAGGTAAGTTTTAACCCTTTTTGGAAAATCTTGGTACCTTCTAATTTTTGTTAAATCTTTTTGCCAGCCGGCAAATTCTTTATAAAGCACTTTCACTTCCCCTAAAGTCTCTGCGTCAATATCCAGATAATTAACTTTTTTCCCTTCCAACTCGTAGCCAACGGCTATTTTTATTTTCTTTAACACCGAAAGAACATCAAGTTTTGTAATCACTAATTCTGTCGCCCCCATCAACTGGCATGATGTTTTGACCAGTTCCAAGTCTAACCAGCCGCATCTTCTTGGCCGGCCTGTGGTCGCCCCAAATTCTTGGCCAATTTCGCGCAACTTGCTCCCTATCTTATTATCTTGTTCCGCCGGGAAAGGGCCGCTTCCCACTCTGGTGGTATACGCTTTGCAAATAGCCACCACTCTATCAACTCGGTTTACCAAACCGCTGGCTGCGTTAATTGCTCCGGGCAACATTGAGGAAGCTGAACAAAATGGATATGTCCCAAAGTCATTATCCAAATAAATCCCCTGGGCCCCTTCAAAAAGGATTCTTTTATTAACTTCTTTTTGCAAGAAAGAGGCGGTTTCTTTTATGTAAGGTCTAATTAGTTTTTGATACCGGCCAAATTCATCTAAAAGGGCTTGTTTTTCTAAAGGTTGTCCCCCTAACGCCACAATTACTTTATTTTTTAAATTAAGCTGGGTTTCTAATTTTTTAGCAAATCTTTTAAAGTCTAAGAGGTCAAAAATCCTTAGACCATTATAACTAACTTTGTCAGCATAACACGGCCCGATGCCTCGCCCCGTTGTTCCGGTTTTTGAATTTTCTTTAGCCTGCTCGTATAAACCGTCCAAAATTTTATGGTACGGCATGATAATATGCGCCCGAGGAGAAATAAATAGCCTGCCGGCCACTTTTATTTTTGCTTTTTTTAATTCCTCAATTTCTTCCAAAAGAACTTTCAAATCTAAAATCACGCCGTTGGTAATCAAACATTTTGTTGTAGCGTGACAAATTCCGGATGGGACCAAGTGCAAGGCAAATTTTCCGTAAGGGTTAACAATTGTGTGCCCAGCGTTGCTCCCGCCGTGAAACCGCACTACATAGTCTGCTTTTTGGGAAAGGTAATCTACAATTTTTCCCTTTCCCTCGTCTCCCCATTGAGAGCCAATTACGGCGGTAAGCATGCTAATTCTTTTGCAAGCCCAATATAACTTTGCGGTGATAATTTTAACAGTTTTTCTTTGGCTTGTTTAGAAACTTTTAATCCGGTGATAAATTTTTGCAAGATTTCTTTAGTAATTTTCTTTCCCCGCGTTAATTCTTTTAATTTTTCGTAGGCGTCCGGCACCCCCTCCACTCGCAAAATTGTTTGAATTCCCTCGGCAAGACATTCCCAATGATTTTCTAAATCTTCTTCCATTTTAACTTTATTGGGGATAATTTTCCCCAAGCCGGCAAGAATGTTTTGATAGGCAAAAAGGCTGTGAGCCAGAGCAACCCCAAAAGTCCGTTTGACTGTGGAATCAGACAAGTCTCTTTGCAATCTGCTGACGGGCAATTTTCTTTCATAAAACTCAAAGAAGGCGTTGGCCACGCCTAAATTCCCTTCCGCATTTTCAAAATCAATGGGGTTGACCTTTTGTGGCATGGTTGACGACCCCACTTCCCCGGCCGTGGGTATTTGAATAAAAAAGTCATCGCTAATATAGCGCCACACGTCCTGACAAAACCCGATCAAAATATTATTTAAAAGTTTAAGCTGTAAAAAATATTCCAACCAATTATCATACGGCAAAATTTGGGTCGTAAAATGATTAGGGACTAGACCTAGACTTTTTAAAAAATTATCAGAAAATTTAACCCAATTGGTTTTCGGATAGGCTGCTACCATGGCATTAAAATTCCCCACTGCCCCGTTTAGTTTAGCCTCAAATTTATAGTTATTTATCCTGTTCAGGGTTTTTTTTATCCGCATGGTAAAATTTTTTATTTCTTTGCCCAAAGTAGTTGGCACCGCTGGTTGGCCGTGTGTCCGACCTAGCATTACCAAACCCGCATTTTCCAAAGCAAAACTAACGAGCTTTTTTTCTAAATCAGAAAGGGTTGGCAATAAAATTTTTTCATTAGTTTCTTTTAACGCTAGGGCATAAGCCGGGATGTTGACATCATAACTTGTCAGGCCAAAATGAATAAAACTGATCAGGTTTTTAAAATTTTCCCCAAGTTTTTCTTGGATAAAATATTCTATAGCCTTAATATCATGTTTAATGGTTTTTTCGTGATCCTTTACTTTTTGCGCGTCCACCGGCGAAAATTCTTGCCACAATTTTCTCAAAATTTTCTCTTCTTCTTTAGTAATTTTTTTACCAATTTGCGGCAGTAAAGTAATCAAGTATTCAATTTCGATCTCCACCCGCAGTTTTATAAATCCGTATTCCGAAAAGTATTCAGACAGCAGGCTCGTATTTTTGCGGTACCGACCGTCAACAGAAGAAATGGCGGTTAACTCGTTTAATTCCATCTTTACAATAATTCTACATCATGGGCCCGGGATTCTACCAGCCCTGCGTTGGTTATCTGGACAAACTTAGTCCTTTCCCATAGCTCGTTAATATTTTTTGCTCCACAGTAAGAAAAACCCGACCGCACTCCGGCGCACAGCTGATTTAAAACCTCCGAAACTGGCCCTTTATACCGGACTAATCCTTCCACCCCTTCAATGTGCAACTTAAAATGGGGTCTGTGGCCGTTGTGATTTTTGATTTGTTTATTTTTTTCCGTTACGGAAGTGGACGCGTTGTATTCTTTGTAAACCACCCCATTTTTTTCTCTAATTTTCCCCGGGGCCTCGTCCGTGCCGGCCAGCAACGATCCCAAAGTAACGGCCGAAGCTCCAGCAGCTAAAGCTTTAACAATATCTCCGGAACTTTTTATCCCGCCGTCAGCAATCACAAATTTATTCTTAAATTTATTTTTAGCCCGCACGGCATCAGTTAAAGCGGTAATTTGCGGCACCCCGCAACCGGTGACTACTCTGGTAACACAAATACTTCCCGCCCCGACCCCAACACGAACGGCGTCTGCTCCGGCGGCAAATAAATCATAAGCCCCGTCATAAGTAGCCACGACTCCGGAAATCACCGGCAATTTAAATTTTTGTTTCAATTTTTTGGTTGTTTCTAAACATTGCTTCATGTGCCCATGGGCCACGTCAATCGTTAACCCGTCGGCTCCAGCGTTAACGCACATGGCCGCTCTTTCCGACCAATCATCCCGCAATCCTAACGCGGCAAACACTTTTTGGTTTTGCTTTTTAACTTTAGCAATTTTTTCGGCCTGAATTTGGGGTGTGTCAAACCGCGGCATAAAAGCTACCCCGCCGTTTTGGCTCATGGCTACGGCCATATCTGTGCCGGTCACCGAATCCATGTTTATAGAAATAATAGGGATATCCAGAAAAAAATTCGGGGCAATTTCTGTTTTTAGGGAAACGTCCGCTCGGGACAAAACATTAGATTTTCGCGGAACCAACAAAACATCATCAAAAGATAAAGCCGGTGGTATGTTCATAAGGAATTAAAAAACCTCCAATTTTTTGGAGGTAACTATTCCCTTTTTTAGAATATCTTACTTTTTAGTTCTCTCGTCAAGGGCCAAAACAAACAAATAATCTGACAAGCGGTTTAAATATTTAACAATAGGGGCGAGTGACTGGTGACTAGTGACTAGTGACACAACTTTTCGTTCTGCCCGCCTACAAACGGCTCGGGCAAGATGAATTGGACCGGAAGGTAAGATAAAACCATGAACTTCCGGCAACTTTTTTTGCCTTTTGTCAATTTCATTTTCCATCTGCATAATTCTTAATTCGTAATTTATAATTCCCCTTTCCCCTCCGGCAATCTCCGAAGCCATTTTTTGCAGATCTTTTTGTATCCCTTCCAATTTTCTGCTTTCTACTTTTTGCTTTCTACTTTTCAGAAGTCCGATCCAGCAATTCAATTCATCAATTGTTCCCAAAGCCTCAATAATAGGATCGCTTTTGGGAACCCTTTGACCCCCAATTAACCCCGTAGTCCCGTCGTCTCCGGTCTTCGTGTAGATTTTCATCTAGGGAAATAATAACATGGAGAGGTGAGATTATCACCACTACAACGCAAAGAACTGGCAAAATATTTATTTGATCTCTCCAAACTGGTTTTTGCCTCACTAATCTTAAAACTCTTTGAAGCAAGCGCTCCGGCTCTTTCTATTAATTCCCTGCTTTCCGTGCTCGCTGGCTTGACAGCCTTACTAACTCTTGTTATTCTAGGGTTGAAAATTATAAAAGGAGTAACAAACTAATGTTTACCCAAATTGACCAAGGGCTGCTTCTTTTTTACATGACCGCCGGCGTTTTAGCCATCGCCATCATGCTTCTGGTTTATGTGTGGAAAAAATAGCTATGATCAAAGCCCCCTGTCAAAAGCCAGGAAATTGCACCACCTATCACAACCACCGCGCTGAACCGTATTTTACTTTTGTCAAACAAGGAAAAAAGACCATTGAAGGAAGAATTCGAAAAGGTTACTACCGTCTAATAAAACCTGGTGACCACATCATAATTTTTAACGAGGAAGAGACAGACAATCTTGAAGTTTTGGTAAAACGCGTTGCTCCTTATGAATCTATTTGGGAAATGCTCAAGGCAGAACCTCTTAAAAAAATCGTCCCTGATGCTAAAAGTATTGACGATGGAGTGCAAATCTATCGCAGATTTTATACCGAAGAACAAGAAAAAGAATTTGGGGTCGTAGCCATTGAGATTAAAAAAACGCCTTTTTAGGCCAGCCAATTGAAGACAATGATCCGTTTATTATCTTGGAATTTAAACTGGTCTAGCTTTTGCTTGCCTTTTCTTCTTTTGAGCTAATTCCGCCATCTTAGAAAAACCAGCCTCTGCTTCTTCCCGTGAACGGCCATATTGAAAAGCCATTAACGCCCCAAAAAGGCTCGAGTCAGAACTTTTTTTTCGAGGGACTACCAAAAACCCGTCTTTCTCTTTCACTTTCTTGTAGCTAAGGCATAACCGGCATGGCCGCGGCAAATATCCAGCCCAGAAATCACTTTACGGTTATTTCTTTCTTTATCAAACCCACAGACCCAACAACCTTTATCCCCCAACGGCAAATTGTCAATAAGAATTCTCGCCTCCTTTTTTTCCTGTTCATTTAGGTCACTACCACAAGCATTTTGCTCCAATAGTTGTTGTAATCTGCTGGGTCCTTGGCTAGTTATTATCACTTTTTCTTCTCTATCCAATCGTCCCAATAAGGCGAACAGGCCCGACCTTCTATGCTGAACTCTTTTTAATCTTTCCTTATCCATGTTTTTAAAATATCTTACCGCTGAAAACCTTCCTATGGGGCGCATCTAGATAAAAAAATGGGCAGAAGAGGAAATTTTGCCGCTTGTTTGCTAATAATTTTTCAATTAGAATGTCCATATCTTGATATGCAGTGCCCGCATTGCCATAAACCAGTAACTCTCGTCACTAACTCCCGCCCCACGCGAGAAAACTCTCAAATTTGGCGCCGGAGAAAGTGTTGGCACTGTCAGGCTCTTTTTACCACCCATGAAATTCCAGATTTGTCCCATCTTGTGGTCATCAAAAAATCTCGCCCGCCGGAAATGTATAGTCATATGAAACTTTATACGGGTATTCACAAGGCCACGGTATCCAAAACCAAAAACCGGCTGGCCAAAATTGACCGGGCGGTCAGTGAAACGGAAAGAGATATTCTTTTTCTAAAAAAGAAACGGGTGGCTTCCGAAGAAATTGGTAATTTGGCTCTAAAAAGACTGCGAAGAATCGATATTGGAATGTTTTTGAGGTTTTTATCTTATTTCAAAGATATTGAAACCGAAGGGCAAATGAAAAAAGAATTAGAAAAATACTTATCCTCCTGACCTATCTTACGCATATGCGTTTGATAGATCATTTTTTCGGCAATGGTTTTTGAGCCATGCAGTAATAAAAACAATGTCTGGTTTTTCATTGTCCACTTTAACCATGAAATCCGCCGCGGCTTTTACTTCTGCTTGCAAATAATAACCGTTTAGCCATAAAAATCTTTTGGTCGCCGCCCAAGCCGTCCTTTTGTTACCGTCAGTAAAAGCATGGTTTAAACAAATTGACTGCAAAAGACTAGCCGCTTTAGCAAAAATTGTGGGATAAAGTTCTTGACCACTGTAAGTAGCCTTGGGCCGTTCTACCGCCGAATGAAGAAGGGCAAAATCTCTTACCTCGCCCCTAGTTGCTGCCCTACTAAGAATAGCCTCGTGGATCGCGTAAACTTCGTCAATGGGGATAAATTTGACCACTTTTACCTCTCTTCTAACTCGTCAAGGAGGGCTCCGTCTTCGTCTAAAAAATTGTTTAGCCACTTTTTGAACTCCAAAGACACGCCAGTTTTTGGTTTAATTTTTTCCACTGGAGACACGACAAATTTTTTGGTGTTGGGAACTGGTTGCAACATTAACTTTTGCCCAAACTTAAAATTCATCTCTCGGAAAAAATCACGAGGGATGGTGATGGCCGCGCTGTTTCCCACTTGAAAGATGGTCATGGTCATGTTATAATTATGTTATAACATCCAAGGAATTTTGTCAAGAAGACAGTCTAGCACTTTGCATACCCGCAACTGTGACATTTGGAGCAACCTTCTTCAAACACAAAAGCTGCCGCTCCGCAAGAGGGACAGAGATCGCGCTTCACAGCGCTTGAATTTTCAATTTGAAATTTGAAATTTGAAATTGGCTCAGAAACACTTTCTGTTTTTCCGTTCAAGTCAAAGTGCATGGCAATCGCCTTAGCTACCGCGTCCGGCAAACTGCGAACCCGATCCGCCCCAAAGCCTACCGCGTTTGCCCCACCAATCCCGCGCAACTGATCCACAATTTCTCTTGCCCTGTCTTTGGCTGGTAAATGATTGCCAAACCGCAAAGTAGTAGAAATAAGCCGCCCAATGGCTTCGGCCATAGCCGCGACCTCACTGCCTGCTCGGCCAATGTTAATAAACAATTCAAAAGGATCGCCGCTAGCTGAATGGTTAACAGTAATAAAGGCCGTTCCTAAAGGTGTTTCAATCCGGTAAGTGGCCCCTTCCACTTTGACTGGCCGGGGCTGAAGTTCTACCGGAACAGAAACTGCCGAAACCGCCGCGTGGCCGTTGGCTTTTTTGGCCGTTCCCAAATTTAAAACTTGAGCATCTTTACACCCATCGCGGTAAACAGTGATTCCTAAACAGCCGGAATCATAAGCCAGTAAATAAGATTTTAGAACATCTTCGGGGCTAGCAGAATTTATCATGTTGATCGTTTTAGACACGGCGTTATCCGTATATTTTTGAAAGGCCGCTTGCATTTTGACATGCCAATCGTAAGAAATGTCATGAGCGGTAGGAAAAATTTTCTTTACTTCCAAGGGGGCTTCATCCACATGAGCCAAAGTCCCCGCTTTAGAAATTTTTTCTTTGACCGTCGGCGTGTACCAATCTTTCTGGCTTGCATAATTTTCAAACAGAGGATTAAAAAAAGTCATTTCCCGCCCCTGTTGATTATTGTGTTGATAGGCAATGGCAAAAAGGGGTTCAATGCCGGTAGAGGTATTGGCAATAATTCCAATTGAGCCGGTGGGGGCAATGGTCGTTAAGGTAGCATTGCGAACTGGCGAACTATCTTTATAAATGCTTTCGTTAAAAAGAGGAAACGGCCCTCGCTCTTGGGCCAATTTTTGTGATTGTTCTCGGGCGGCGTCAGAAATAAATTTCATCAGTTTTTCTGCCAATTGCAAGGCTTCATCACTGTCGTAGGGAATTTTTAACTGAATTAACAAATCCGCCCACCCCCCCACTCCTAAACCAATGCGGCGAATATTCTGGGCCATTTCTTTAACTTGAGGCAAGGGGAAGGGGTTGCGGTCAATAACGGAATCTAAAAAACGAATGGCCAGTTGGGTAACAATTTTTAACCTCTCCCAATCAATTTCAACCTGTCTCGACCCGTCTTGAACGGGGCGGACAAAGTACGTCAAAAAAATACTCCCCAAGTTACATACATCAAATGGATATAAAATTTGCTCTCCGCAAGGATTAGTTGACTCCACCGGCCCAAGCGAAGGGACGGGGTTGCCTACCCCGGCGTTCATCCGGTCTAAAAAAACCATTCCCGGGTCTCCTGTTTTCCATGCCAACTGGGCAATCTCCCCCATCACCTTTTGAGCTTCTAGCTGACCGGCAACTTGTTTGGTTTTGGGGTCAACAAGATCATAAGAAGTTTTGTTTTTAAAAGCCTCCATAAATTTATCTGTTATAGCCACGGAAATATTAAAATTATTTATTCCCCCATTTTCTTTGCAGTGAATAAATTCCCAAATATCCGGGTGATCCACGCGTAAAATGCCCATATTGGCCCCCCGCCGTGCCCCACCCTGTTTAACCTGTTCGGTGGCCGCATCATAAATTTTCATAAAAGATACCGGCCCGGAAGCTATTCCTTTAGTGGAACCAACCCGAGAATTAGCTGGCCGCAATCTAGAAAATGAAAACCCGGTTCCTCCCCCACTTTTATGAATAATGGCCGCGTATTTTATCCCGTCAAAAATTCCCTCAATAGAATCTTCTACCGGAATAACATAACAAGCGCTGTACTGAAGACCATTGTTTTTGCCGGCGTTCATTAAAGTTGGCGAGTTAGGTAAAAATTCATGAGAAGAAAGTAGCTGGTAATAAGTTTTGGCCAAAGTAAGAATTTCTTCGTAACCATGGCCATAATTTCCTTCCGCGCAAGCAATGTCCCAGGCCACGCGCCAACACATTTGATCCGGAGTTTCTAAAACTTTTCCTTCCTGATCCTTTAATAAATATCTTTCTTCTAAAACTTTAATGGCCTGCTGGCTCCAAATCCCCACCGGCAATTCTTGCGGCATTGGAGGCACAATACTTGTGGAAGTATTGGATGTTGGTCGTTGGCCGTTGGACGTTTTTAGAGGCCGTCCCACTCTCACCAGTGCCGGTATTGGTTCCAAAATTTTTGTTTGCGGTTCTACTTGAGCCATAAATTTTTTGCCAAAATAATAAAAATGGCGGTTTTGGGCCGAGTGCTCTTTTTGCGAGGGTAAGTGGGACAGCACTTGGTACTGACCAAACGGCCGAGCAAAAAGAGTGGCGCAAAACCGCAAACTCTTTGGCAAAACCTAAATTAAATCCAAACTGTTTTTTCGTCAACTGCCAATTTTTGTATCAGAGGATGTCAAAATTTGGTTTTGAGGGGGAAGCAAAAATTTTGCGTTAATTTTTTCCCACCTTCAGTAATTCTAGTACTCGATTCTTATCTTTTTGATTGCCAGAAATCGCTTCTGATAATTTTGGCGACGCCAAATCCACCATGACATCGTTGTGTTTTACCCCCGCAACGATTAACTTCTCTGTCAACGACAGATCTTTAACTTTAACCGCTAAATCAACCGCTTTGGTATAGTACTCCTGAGAAATTTTAACCGTTGTTATTCCTAAATCCGTTTTATTATTTTTTACCAGAATTTCTCCAGCCGCCAGTCTTTTATCAGAAAGAAAAAGCAAATAAAAAGCTTTTTGTTTAGGATCGCGGATAAAAAAACTGACGACGTTGTCCCGGGCAACTTTTAAGACATAAAGCGGACTATCCGGCAAGACCCCAGGATAGGGCAAGTTGTACTCCACTCCGCTGTTAGCCAAAACAGAAACCGGGAAAAGTAGGCTAAAAAGTAAAACTAGCAAAGACTTTTTTATCATCCCTCTTGCTAATCTTGACCCTTTTTGTCTACAATTGCAAGTAGATGCCGATTCTTGATGCCATCCCCGTAAACATTTTTATCATTGGGACTTCGGTCCTGGCCGGAGTGATTTTGTTTCTGATTCTCACCCAAATCCCAGACGAAGAGGAAAAGAAAAAATAGCTTGTCCCTTTTACCAAGCGCTCTTATCCGGAGTTTTTTATTGAATAGAGCAGATGGTCCCCGCCGAGACAGAAAAGCCCTTATTTAAACTTAAAACTCTGAATAATTCTATCTTTTGTTTCGTTCTCATAACCGCTGAACCCCAAGACAAACAAGCCGCTCCCGTTCTTAATTAAAAATTCAAGCTTAACAAACCCCTCGGGGTCTCCGATCGTTAGCTTATCACCACTTATGGCTCCCAAAGAAAAACTGCCCCTTTCAACATGCTTCCCGAACGTATCCCAATACCCGCCGGTCCGCTCGTTCTCCAGATTGCGGACGTACTGATCGGCATTTATTCCTGTAACGAGACATAAATAGTTGTCACTATGATATTCTTTGGAGTCCAGGCGGACACAATAATCACCCTTAGGCGCGGGAGACGTACCTCCCTTTATCTCCCAGTTTGGAGGATATCTAAAAGAGAATCCATACTTGTTATCAGTATAAGTTTTCCAGCCATCCGTTTTACCTTTAGCCTCAAGGTTCGGCCCCTGCAACGGCAGATGTTGAAAAAATAAATAACCAGAAATACCTAGGCAAAGGACCAAAAGAGAGGCTAACAAAACAACAAAAACATTACCTTTGTTTTTTCTCACAACGTTATTTTTTCAAAAATACCCGTGGAAATCAATGGTCCGGCAACTGGGACAGCGTGGGTTATAAGGTAGACGGTAAGGAAAATATCCATTTACTGCCCTACTAATATTGCCTCTTCAACTAATCTATTGGCGTACCCCCACTCGTTGTCATACCAGGCAAAGATTTTGACTAAATCTCCTCCTACAACTTGGGTGAGAAGCAAATCCACAAT
>Ga0233423_10000811_pt1 | contig 15955 bp, 9 predicted proteins | sample Watercolumn_Mata_FD_180713 | JGI IMG/M metagenome (GOLD analysis project Ga0233423, IMG submission 180713) | Freshwater microbial communities from Lake Matano, South Sulawesi, Indonesia - Watercolumn_Matano_2014_112_MG | ecosystem: Environmental > Aquatic > Freshwater > Lake | place: Indonesia...
TTTTCCCGCAGGTCACGGCCGGGGCGCTTTCATGCGCCGTGCTGTCGGAACCTTGTCCGGAGAATTCCGGCAAGCCGGAAACGATGCATAGCCGCATTCTGCCATCCGTTCTCGTCGGAGGCTCACAGAGCATCGACCCGCTTCCCGTAGGCGGCCTGAATGGCACGGGTGACACTTCCCGGCCTGCCGTCTGCAACGGATTTCCCACCGATGGAAGTGACAGGCATGATCTCTGTGATGCTCCCGATGATGAAAACTTCAGCTGCGTCCCCGAGTCTGGACGCCGGTATGGGTTTTTCGTGCAGGGGGATGCCGATCTCCCTGCAGCATTCGATGACGGTCATGCGGGTAATGCCGTCGAGAATCGATTGATCAGCCGGATGGGTCCAGACTTCTCCGCCGAAAACCGCACAAAAATTGGTATGCGTACCCTCGCGAACCGTTCCATCCCTTACAAAAACCGCTTCCTCGGCCCCCTGTTCCACGGCCTCCTGGCAGGCGAGAACATTTGCGAGAAGGGATATGGATTTGATGTCGCATCTGCTCCAGCGGCTGTCAGGCAGCAGAATGATTTTCACGCCTTCTTCCCATTTCCCATGGTCCGTACGGATGGGAGATAGGGCCGCATAAACGGTGGGTGAGGTGCCGGCATCCGGGAACCGATGCCGCCTCGGAGCGGCGCCGCGCGTCACCTGCAGGTACAACGATGCATCCTGGCCGATGAGTCCGTTGAGGGATTGCAGCTCCCTGCCGATCGTTTGAAAATCCGGAAACGATTCGAAGGATATGCGAAGTGCATCCAGACTGCGCTTGAAACGAGACAGATGGGAATCCAGCCTGAACCATTTGCCGTGGTAAGACCGGATCACCTCGTAGCTGCCGTCCCCGAACAGAAAGCCCCTGTCGTCAGGGGAAATGGAAGCCTCTTTCGCTGTTGAATATTTTCCGTCCAGATAGACCCACTTCATATCCTTTCTCCTGATGATGGTGTTGAAAGTCAATGAAACCGGTTTCAGTGTATCAAATCGGATTCTCTTTTGCAAGCGGAATTTCTTCCGGGTGATGCGCGACGGCCGGATGCCGGTCAGCGGGGTGCATCCCGCAAGGAACGGTTTTCTTTGCCTGGACCCATGAGGGGACAGCCTCCTGAACCGGAAATCATGAACCGCAGCCTGAAATCTGGAAGCGAACCCATTTCCGGAAGCTTGCGGATGAATCAACGCACCACTTCCAAAGCTTTTAGCCGGCAGATCGAGGATTCACCGCTGCCTGCGGCGAATCGCCTCAAACGGTCATCCGATTCCTTTCCCTTGATCTTGCTTAAGGGTCAGAGAGAGGAAGATAAAGGCTTCGGAAGCAGAGATCAAAGAAACAACAACAGCTTGCTGCCTGGGCAGTTCAAAGCCAACGGCATTCGTTGCTGGCCTGTCAGATGAATATTTGAAAGGTGTATTTTAAACGGATATTCTTGATTCGGATTGACCGGTGATCCGCAACAAAACGGATGAATGGGGTGCGTCCGATAATCCTTGTTTGCCAAAAATATTTGATATTTTGAAAAAAAATCTTGACTCTGATGAAATCTTTTTTTAAAATCTGAAGTCACCGTTAAAGTAAACGCTTTCTATTTAAACTATCGTGTAATGAACGATCAAGCAAGACGGATTTATTAATTCCCAGGGCATTCGAATGAGGAAGTCCTCGCAGGTCACACAATCCAAAATCGCGGAAATGCTCGGTATTTCTACTGTGACTGTTTCCAAGGCGTTGCGGAACCACCCGGATATTTCACCGGAGACCATCCAGCGTGTCAAGCGTGTGGCCAACGAATTGGGCTACACGCCGGATCTGATCGCCAGGGCCCTTTCCTCGAGACGTTCAAACATCATCGGTGTCGTCCTGCCTGAAATTGACCATACTTTTTTTGCAGGCGTTATGAAGGGTATTCACTCGGCCGCCAAGGAAAACCATTATCAGATCGTGCTCACGGTTTCCCAGGAGGACGATCAGAGGGAGATCGAAAACCTGCAGACGCTTGCAGCCATGCGCGTGGATGGCATCCTGATTTCCATTTCCCAGAAAACCCAGGACATAAGAATATTCCAGAAGATCAAGGACAGGAAAATCCCAGTCGTCTTTTTCGACCGTATCCTCATGGAAGAAGGTTTCAGCAGCGTGGTCGTGAACGACCGCGAGGCCGCCTTCCAGGCAGTCAAATACGCCCTGGATCAGGGATATACACGGATCGCCCATCTCGGAGGTCCCCAGCATATTTCCATTGCCAAGGAAAGGGCGGCCGGCTACTGGGATGCCCTTCATTCGGCTGGAATGAAGGAAAGGGACGGATGGGTCATCCCATGCGGATTTTACGAAGAAGACGGTTATCTGGCGTTCAAGCAATTGATGCAAACCAGACCCCAGACGGATGCGGTCTTCACGGTCAACGATCCCGTGGCCATCGGTGTTTACGATGCAGTGCGGGAAATGGGGTTGCGGATTCCGGGCGATATGGGTGTGATCGGATTTTCGGACAATATTATTTCCCGTTACCTTTCGCCACCGCTGACCACGATATCCCAGCCTGCCCAGGATATCGGGCGCAGGTCCGTGCAGCTTTTGCTTGAAGCCCTGCAGCGTCCGGAACGGCAGTCTCCCAGGCAGATGATCATCCCGGCGCGTCTCATTGTCCGGGAATCGTGCCTGTCGAAAAGAAGGGCGGGAACAACCGGCGAATAGAAATCCCAGCCATGTGGCAGTGAAATGCCCCAAAGGCTTCGATCTGTAAAAAAGGACATTTGGATTGGTCCTCGAATCCCGTGCGAAGCTCGGGATTCGAGGGGATGTAACGGACCGGTGCAAGCAGCGCTGTGTTTCATCTGCGTCACCAAAACTCCGATGAAGCTGGCTGCTGCGCAGGCGGCTGTTTTCTCACTGACCCCGCGGCAGGCTGCGGGGATGCGCCAGCTGGCAGATTGAAGCTCCCCGTCCGCAATCGGCGGAGAATCATCGGTCGGGAGGGAAAAAATTTGTTTGGAGTCGCCAGCTGACAGATTCAAACCTTAAACCAAACAGGAGAAAGGCATGACAAGGAAAAGATTCAAACCATCGGGATCAGCAGCCTGTCTGATCCTCCTGTTAGGAACATCCCTGCTCCTGGCCGGAAACACCGGAAAGATCGCGGGGGTGATCACGGATGCCGCGAACCGTCAGCCGCTGATCGGGACCAATGTCCAGATCCAGGGGACTGCGCTCGGGGCGGCCACGGACATGAAAGGCCAGTATTCGATACTCAACATCCCTCCGGGCATCTATACCCTGAAAATAACCATGATGGGATATAAAACGCTCGTCATCGAAAATGTCCGTGTCTCCATCGATCTGACCACAGCGATCATCCGCACTCTGGAACCGACTGTCCTGGATGCCGCTGAAACCGTGACCGTCGTGGCGGAGAGGCCCATGGTACAGGCGGACATGACCTCCTCGCTCTCCACGGTCGGCGCGGATGAAATCGAAAAACTGCCCGTGCAAAGCATGGCGGACGTTCTCGAACTGCAGGCAGGCGTCATCCGCGACGGCGGGGATTTCCACATCCGCGGCGGCCGCGCGGGAGAGGTGGCGTACTGGGTTGACGGCGTGGCCACCACGGAGTCCTTCAGCGGCGGAAACGCCGTGCCGGTCGAGAAGAACGCCATACAGGAACTGCAGGTGGTCAGCGGCACCTTCAACGCGGAGTACGGCCAGGCCATGTCCGGCATCGTCAACATCATCACCAAAGAGGGGGGTGGGAAGACGGTGGGCGAGGTGAATGCCTATGTCGGGGACTACCTGTCCGGCCACGACGTGTACTCCGTGCTGAAAAAGGTGGAAACCGAAACAGATCCGGCCACAGGCCTCACGAGGGCAGCGGAGGATAAGGAAAATCCCCTGAGAGGATTCAATCCGGTCCTGAATACGGACCTCACGCTCAGCGGGCCCGTGCCCTTCGCCGGGGGCCGGTTGAATTATTTCTTCAACGGCCGGTACTTTTCTGACGAAAGCTACCTGTACGGCAGGCGCTGGTTCTATCCCCAGGGCGTACCGGGGGACAGCGATCTCGTCTCCTTGAACGCCTACCAGTCCTATTCGGGTCTGGCCAAGCTCACCCTCAGGGCTACGAGCAATCTGAAACTCAACTACAGCCTGTACCTGAACCAATGGCACAAGGACCGTTCCGGATGGAACCAATCCTACAAGTACAACCCGGACGGGATCCCGCAGAACGGGGGAACCGGCCAGACCCATATCCTCGCGTGGAACCACGTGCTTTCTTCCAATACCTTCTATGAGGCGCGCGTTTCCAGGGTTTATCAGGACTATGAAAGCTATGTGTACGAGGACCCGGAGTTGATCCCGCATTACATGGTCAATGTAACGGGGGATACGGTCAGCCCCTACGTGCTAGACCTGGGCACGGAAGCTGGCCGCCAGCAGTTCGAAACGGTGAAGCAGCTGGGCATCGCCCATAACTTCTTCATCAATCCGGAGAACCCGAGCGGATACGTGCATCCGGACTCCGCTTACGACCCGGCAGGCTACGGATTCCTGCGCGCCGGCATGAGCCACGATCACTATTGCAGGAGCTCGGCCTACTGGATCGGCAAACTGGACTTCACCAGCCAGGTTTCGCAGGTCCACCAGCTCAAGGCGGGCTTCGAATTCAGGCGCGACGAAGTAAGTCTGAACAGCTTCAGCATACAGGCCAAGCGCGTGGCAGGCAGGGACGAGGCGGTCACCCCCTACGAGCCCTGGGTCCCGCCGAACACCAATTTCTTCCATGACCAGTACACGCGCAATCCCTATCAGATGTCCGCCTATGCGCAGGACAAGATCGAGCTGAGGGACATGATCGTCAACATCGGCCTGCGTTACGATTATTTCAACGCCAATCACGTGGTGCCGACAGATCCGAAGGACCCCAGCGCCCTTGACCCCATGCTGGAAAAAAATATCTATAGAAACCCGGGTGATCCGCAGCCGGTCGAATGGTCAGCCGCCGAAAGACGGGAGTTCATGTACAGGAAGGTGGACGGAAAGATGCAGCTCAGCCCCCGCCTCGGAATCGCGTATCCCATCACGGACCGGGGCACCATACACTTTTCGTACGGCCACTTCTTCGCCACCCCGCAGTACCAGTACCTGTACGACAGCCCGGACTTCAAGATGGTCGCGGGCGGCGGAAGGACCATTGTGGGGAACGCGGATCTGAACACGGAAAAGACGGTGCAGTATGAAATCGGGCTACAGCAACAGCTTTCCGACAATATCGGCGTCGACATCACCCTGTTTTACCGCGACGTGCGGGACTGGGTGGGCACCAGCCCCCTGATCACCACCTACAAACCCGCCTATTCCTACTCGAAGTACGAAAACAAGGATTACGAAAACGTCCGCGGGATCACCGTGGACCTCTCCAAGCGTTTTTCCGGCCATTATTCCGCACAGGTCTCTTATCTGTTCCAGGTCGCGGAAGGCAGCTATTCGAACGCCACGGATGCGTTTTATGCCCTGCAGAACCTGCGCGAACCGCAGCTCGCCTTGATCCCCATGGGATGGGATCAGCGGCATACGCTGAACGCCTATCTCACCCTGGAACTTTCAGGCTACATGATCACCGTCATGGGCCAGTACAGGACGGGCAGGCCCTACACGCCGTCCTATGCCAGAGGCACCATGGTCGGATCCTCCAATTACAGCGGGCTCCGGGACAACAGCGCGCGCCTTCCGGCCACCAGCGGCATCGACCTCCTGATTCAAAAAGGATTCAGGGTCGGGGCGCTGAACCTGGCCGTGTTCGCCACGGTGTACAACGTGTTCGACCAGAAGGGGGAAGTGGGGGTCTATTCGGACACGGGCACGGCGCGTTACAGCTCCAACATTGATCCGGAGTACATCGGCTACAACGCCGCGCGCATCGGGACGGTCACCGATTATGTCCGCCAGCCGACGTGGTATATTTCGCCCCGCCAGATTCAGGCCGGCATGAAAATCGGTTTTTAGCCTTTTGATCCAAGGAGGTCATGATGAAAAAGCATCTGCTGATTCCATATGGGTTCCTTTCGCTTTTCCTGCTCGCCGGCGTTCTCTCCGCCCAGGTGGACCAGCTTCACGGCGACGAGAACTACAGCTACAGCGGCCTGCATTCCGGCAATCAGATCAAGGCCAGCTTCTACAATGACGGCCTGGTCGGAAAGCGATACATCAACGTCGAAGACATCGGCGGCGAATGGCCCATCAACAGCGGGCATGTCTATATCAACCAGCTCATCATGTTCGTTCAGGCGGAGGTGAAGGACATCTACGGGAACGTCATCCAGATCACCTCCGAGGGAAACGGATGCACGGCGGGCAATTCCAACAACGCGGATTCCGGCGATTCCGGGCCGAACGGGGAATGGTACAGCATGGCTCCGATTCCGGGTTTCGCCAATCCCGCCCCTCCCTCCGGACTGAGCAGCCAGCCGCGCATCGCCATGAGCCACTGGGACTGGTCCTGGCCTGAAATTTGGCCGGACAAGACGGACGATGCCGTCAATCCCGGATGGCCGGGTTCCTGGAACGGGTACTTCGGAAAAGACATCATGAACGCGGACCAGGAAAGCTACTATCTCTGCGATGATTACAACAACCGCGAATTCGCTTTTTACCCGGACAGCACGGATTCCCTCAGGCGCGGGCTGGGCCTGCGCGCCACGGTGCGCGGCTTCCAATGGTCCAACGTGCTGGTCGAGGACGTGCTTTTCTGCCTGTACGACATCAAGAACATCGGTACGGCCCATCACGACAAGATGAATTTCGGCATCATGTCCGGCCCCGTCATGGGAAACCGCGCCGTGAACGGAGGAGACGGATCGGACGACGGCGGGGAATACAATCTGGAAGAGGAGCTCGGCTACCATCTCGACCAGGACGATATCGGAGCCGGCGGCTGGACGCCCGTCGGCTTTCACGGCCTTGCTTTCTTCGAGAGCCCGGGCAACCCCTATGACGGAATCGACAACGACGGCGACGGCGTCAACGGATCGGGGAAACTGATATCGGAGGATATGTTTGCACCGAAGACGTTTCAAACAGGCGATCCTGTCGTCGTGGTCGATTACACGACTTTCGCCCGAACCGTGACGCCCATGCCTGAAGCGGGCGTGACCGTCGTGTACCAGAAAAGGGCCTACACCTTCCTCCCGGGCCAGGAACTGGTCGAGGTTGAAAACAACCTGATCGACGACAATCTCAACGGAATTATCGACGAGAGCAACGGCTCCGTTTTCGGCGAAGGCACGGAGGCGATCCAGCGGTACCTGTACCTCGGGCTGAAGTACATTGATTATCGGAGCGGGGAGGGAAAGGACAATCCCCTGATCGACGAGAAACGGGACGACGGCCTAGACAACGACGGCAACTGGAGCCCCCTGTTCGACGATGTGGGCCTTGACGGAGCGCCGAACACCGGAGATTTCGGAGAAGGGGACGGGTTGCCGACGTCCGGCAGGGGTACGAATCTGCCCGGAGAACCGCATATCGACAAGACCGACATCCATGAATCCGACATGATCGGACTGACTGCCTTCAACATCTACACGCCGTGGACCCTGTATCCGATCAATGCGGATGATAAGCTCTGGGAGGGGATCAAGCCCGGATTCCTGAACGCGGTCGGTGATTTCGGCGACACGGACATCATGCTCGGGTCCGGGTATTTCCCCATGGTGCCGGACCAGATCGAAAGATTCTCGCTGGGGATTCTTTTCGGATCCACGCAGGACGACCTGTTCAGGAACAAGGGATATGCCCAGAAGGCCTATGCGGAAAATTACAATTTTTCGAAGGCGCCTCTCATTCCGACTCTGACCGCAATTCCCGGCGACAACCGCGTGATCCTGATCTGGGACAACCTGGCCGAGGAGTCCATTGATCCCATCACTGGAAAGGATTTCGAGGGATACCGGATATACCGGTCCACGGACCCGGGATTCACCGACATGGTTGCCATCACCGACGGGTACGGCACCGTGGCAGGCCGGAAGCCTCTCAAGCAATTCGATCTCAAGGACGGCATCCAGGGTTTCGCCAACGTGGATGTAAACGGCGTCAAATTCTATCTGGGCGACGACACGGGACTGGAGCATGTCTGGATCGATTCGACCGCCCTGAACGGCTTCACCTACTACTATGCCGTGACTTCCTACGACCTGGGTGACGCGGTGGCCCTTGCGCCGACCGAATGCTCCAAATACATCATGATTACTCCGAGCGGGGCGATCGACAAGGGTAAGAATGTGGCCATCGTGCGGCCGGAAGCGCCTGCAGCCGGATACCTGCCTCCCGGGGCAAGCGAAATCCAGCGTCTGGAAGGCGGCACTGCCGACGGGCAGGTGGCCTGTTCTGTGATTCAGTCCTCGGAGATACGCGAAGGCCATGTCTACCGGATTACTTTTGAGGATACCCTGACCACCTCCCGGCTCATTCCGACCACGAAGAATTTCACCCTGGTGGATGTGACGGCCCAGGACACCCTGATCAAGCGGGACACCACGTTCCACGATGCGGACGACATTGCAGCGGTGCACGGATTCAAGCTGGCATTCCGCGGCAATCCTGCGCTTCTGGGGCTGAATACGGCGAAGACCCGGTGGAACAGCGACCGCATCAACATACTCGCCATGCTGCCCTACAAGTACAAGGAGGACCCGGTGCGTCTGCAATCCGCGGACCTGAAAATCGTGTTCGGGGAAGTGGGCATAGACAGTTCCACGGAGTTTAACCGCGGAGGCACCCTGATACCCGCCATGCCGGTCAATTTCAAGGTATTGAACGCATCTCTCGGCGACCGCCCCATGAAGTTCTGCCTGCGGGAAAGGGATGCGGCTGAGGGCGAGGAGGGCAGGTATACCTCCTATTCCGGCGGAAAGAAGAACCTGAAGGATGAATTGATCCTGCTGAACGATGACGGTGTGGCGGGGTGGATCCTCACCATGGGCGTTTCGGCGGCAGGCGACACGGTGAATCCTGTGGCTGGAGACACGGCTTATGTGTTCATGACCAAGCCCTTCCTGGCCCATGACACCTACGAATTCGTGATGCAGGGCGAATCCTTCAACGCGGACAAGGCGAAGGGAGAAATGGACGCCATCAAGGTGGTGCCCAATCCGTATATCGTGTCCAATTCGTGGGAACCGCTCAATCCCTACGCGTCCGGGCGCGGTCCGCGTGAACTGCATTTCATCCACCTGCCGCCGCGGTGCACCATCAAGATATTCAATGTACGCGGCCAGCTGGTGACCATCCTGGAGCATCAATCCGAACTCTGGGACGGGACGGAAATATGGAACATGATGACCAAGGACCAGCTCGACATCGCCTACGGCGTCTACGTCTATCACGTGGATGCCGGCGACCTGGGGAGCCGTATCGGCAAGTTTGCGGTGATCAAGTAGCGGATATCGTGGATCGGGGTCCGGGGATCGGGAATCAACAGGAAAGTGTATCCCGAATCCAGATACCCGGATCCCGAACCCCTAGCATGAAAGGAGCATAGATTATGAAAAGAAAATATATCCTGCTGATTCTGCTTCTGCCGGGCGCGCTGATCCTGGCTCAGGAGGTGACCAAGACGGGCACCACGGCCGCGAGCTTTCTCAATATCGACGTGGGTGCGCGCGGCGTGGCCATGGGGAGCGCGTTTGTTTCAGCGGCAGAAGACGTGACGGGGCTTTACTGGAACCCGTCCGGCATCGCCCGGATGAAACAGGGCGAGGCCATTTTCAGCCACACGCGATGGATCGCAGATATCGCGTTCAACTACGCGGCCATTGCGGTCCCGCTTGGAGGAATCGGCGCGCTGGGGGCAAGCGCCACCTTCCTGACCATGGATGAAATGGAGCGGACAACCGTCCTCCTGCCTGAAGGCACCGGCGAGACCTTTACGGCCGGGAGCTATGCATTCGGACTGCATTACGCCAAAAACCTGACGGACCGTTTCTCGATCGGTTTCGGAGTCAAATACGTGAACGAAAAAATCTACCATTCCATGTCTCAGGGCGTCGCCTTTGACGTGGGGACCCTGTTCGATACGCAGTTCAACGGCGTGAAGCTCGGCATGAGCATCACGAACTACGGGACCAAGATGCGGCTCGCCGGCCAGGACATGCTCCTGCAGACGGACATCGACCCGTTGAGGGCCGGAAACAACAACACCATCAACGCCAACCTGCAGACCGACGCCTACGATCTGCCCCTGATGTTCCGCGTGGGCCTCTCCGTGGACGTGCTTAAAGGGATCGGCGACAGCAACCTGCTCCTGTGCGTCGATGCGCTGCATCCAAACGACGACGTGGAAATGCTCAATGTCGGAGCGGAATACATGTTTCACAGGATGATCTGCCTGAGGGCCGGGTACAAATCCCTGTTTGCGGAAGACTCGGAGGAGGGATTGAGCCTGGGAGGTGGATTCCAATACCGGATTCGCGGCGCGGCGACCCTCTTTTTCGATTATGCCTATCATGATTTCGGCGTATTGAATTCAATTCAAAAATTTTCATTGCGTCTCGGATTTTAATCATTATCTTCATAGGCCGGATTCCGGAAAAATTTCCGGGATCCGGCCTTTGTACGACGCATGCCCGGGAGGATCACCATGATCCGCCCGTCCGGTAAGCCGCGGGGTGCGGATGGAGCAGCCATTCCTTCGGGAAAAGTGGCCCGGCCGGCGGATGGCAGCTCCCCGGGTTCAAGATGGCGGGGGATCTTCGATCTGTCAGGAACAGACCATTTGGATTCGCCCGAATCCCCCCGGGGTTGACCCGGAGAGTGCGCCCGCTGTCAGATTCATGGGGCGGCTGTGTACCCGATCACCGGCCCTGCGGCAAATTCAGGGAATGCGGCAGGTATCCGCTTCACCACGGTTCATTGAAAGACGGGGAGAACCATGCCAGATCAAAAAGGAAACAAACCCGCAGAGTGGAAGCCTTTCATTGGACCGGATCAGAGAATACGGGAGTTTACGCTCAAATCGGTGCTTCTGGGTATCGTCCTGGGCCTCGTGTTCAGTGCCGTGACCGTGTATCTGGGCCTGCGCGCCGGCCTCACGATCGCGGTCAACATCCCCATTTCCATCATCGCAATGGCCCTGTTCGGGGCCATGTCCCGCACCGGATGGTCGTCCAAGGCGACGGTGCTGGAAATCAACACGGTGCAGACCACGGGCGCGGCGGGCGAATCCATTGCGGCAGGCGTCATCTTCACGCTTCCGGCGCTTTTTTTCATGGGCTACGCACTGGACTTCACGCGCGTTTTCATCGTGGCCCTGGCGGGGGGATTGTTGGGCGTCTGTTATCTCGTGCCGCTCAGGCGATATCTCATTGAGAGGGAACATGGCGTTCTCCCGTACCCGGAGGGTGTGGCTTGTGCGGAGGTCATCAAATCCGGCGTCCGCGGGGGTTCTCATGCAGCCAGGGTGCTCTGGGGAGGGGTGACGGGGTTTTTCTACAAGATCGCGATGGGCGGGATACAGATCTGGAAGGAAATCCCGCAGTACAGGCCCAAATGGTATCCGGGTTCGGCGCTGAACGCCGAGGTCTCGCCTGAATTGCTGGGTGTGGGATATATCATCGGCCCGCGAACGGCTGCGGTCATGGCAGCCGGCGGTTTCGTATCCTGGATGCTCATCAATCCCATGATCCGTTTTTTCGGCGCAGGGATCCCGATCATCATTGAAGACGGAGGACGGCTGGTGGAGACGACGATCGGCCAGCTGCACGATTACCGCATCCTCTGGACGCGCTACATCCGTTACATTGGAGCAGGGGCCGTGGTGGCCGGCGGGCTCATCAATCTGGCGCGCGCGCTTCCCACGATCGTCCATTCCTTCCGGGATTCCCTGCGGGAACTCGGCGGGCCGTCGAAAACCTCTCCCCGGAAGCGTGAAAGGACCGGCGAAGATATCCCCATCCCAGCTGTTTTCGCAGGGATTGCAGCAGCCGTTGTCCTTACCTGGTTCCTTTTGATGGCAGCCATCAACCCGGGCCATGTGCTCGGGAACCTGATCTCGGCACTGCTCATCGCCGTATTTGGCTTCTTCTTCGCCACGGTTTCCTCCAGGCTGGTGGGGGAAATCGGCGTGTCCTCCAATCCGACGTCCGGCATGACGATCGCCACGCTCATGGCCACATGCCTCCTGTTCCTGGCTGCAGGCTGGACGGGCGGCGCCTATGCGGCAGTTGCGCTTTCCATCGGGGCCGTGGTCTGCATCTGCGCCTCGAATGCGGGAAACGTGGCCCAGGCCCTTAAAACCGGTTACCTGCTGGGTTGCACGCCGAGGAAACAGGAATACGGATACATGCTCGGAGCCATGACTTCCGTTCTGGTTGTGGGGCTCACCGTTCTTGCAGTGAACCGGGCCTACAGGACCACGGAAACCATGCCCGGGGATTTCAACCTGCCCGGCACAGCCAGGATGGAAAAACAGGTCGTTCTGGAGGGCCGTGTTTATCAATCCTATTCGGATCCGCAGTCCGGTGGCCAGATTTTCGTTCCTCAAGACGGCAGTGCGGTGATCAGGGAACAGCCCGGCATCGGGTCCGAGAAACTTCCGGCGCCGCAGGCCCGCCTAATGGCCACGGTCATCGAAGGCGTCCTGGAGAAAAAGCTGCCCTGGGCCCTCATCCTCATGGGCGTCGCCCTGACGGTCACGGTGGAACTCTGCAGGGTGCGGGGACTTCCCTTCGCCGTGGGCGTTTATCTGCCCATGGCCACGTCCATGCCGATTCTGGCCGGCGGTTTGATACGCCTTTTCGTAGACCGCAGGAAAGGCCAGAAGGCCGCCGGCGATGAATCCGGACCGGGCATGTTGTATGCGTCCGGTCTGATCGCAGGGGGGGCGATTGCCGGGCTTCTGCTCGCTGCAGCGGCCGGGATCGGCGCAGGCCGGGACGCGGCCACCGGAAAGGCCCTGACGCTGGCGGATAAAATCGGCATCGGCCGGAACTGGTTCGGAGGAGATCTCTTCTCAAGCGATGTCGTTTCGGTTCTGATATTCGCCGGCCTCTGCCTGACATTGGGGATCATCGGAACGCGCAGGGACCGGTCATCTTGACCGGTTCACCTGGGCAAATATCGGAGGGATCATGCGATCCTTTTCATGCCTCACCGGATGGGCCTTGCTTGGACTGGCGCTGACTCTAGCGGCGGCCGCCGCTTCTGTTGTCCCGCATTCCGTCTTTTCACCGGACGGCCGAATCGAGGTCCGCGTCTGCGTCCGGGAAAGGCTTCATCCTTTTCCTCCAGGCGAAAGGCTGTATTTTTCCGTTCTCAGGGACGGAAGGGAAATCCTGCTGGATTCCCCGTTCGGACTGGATTTCAAGGATCATCCGCCGCTGGGCAGGGACTTGGAAATACTGGGGGAGTCCAGGACCAGTGGGGATGAGACATGGGAGATGACGGCGGGGAAAAACCGAATCGTGAGGAATGTTTACCATGAAATCCGCCTTTCCATAAAGGAGAAAGGCTCATCCGGCCGGGTATTCGACTGGATCGTCCGGGCGTACGACGACGGCGTGGCATTCCGATATCATCTGCCTGCGCAGGAGGCGCTGCGCGAATTCCGGCTGGCTGCCGAACGCTCGGAATTCCATTTCGCGGACAACGCTGTCTGCTGGGCAGCCCGTTTCGGGGGGTTCCGGACCCATCAGGAATCCGAGTATGAAAGAACCAGGATCGGATCCCTGCCGGTTTCGGAGCCGGTCGGGCTCCCGCTCCTGGTACAGGTCAGCGACAGTTGCTGGGCGGCCTTGTCCGAGGCCGGCCTTTCGGACTGGGCAGGCATGTATCTCTCGTTTGCAGGCGCACAGGCGAATGCGCTGGTCACGATGCTGTCGCCGCGCCTGGACGAGCCGGGTGTGGTGGTCCGTTCCGCGACGCCGCGTGATTCGCCGTGGCGCGTTCTCATGATCGCCGATTCGCCGGGTGGTCTGGTGGAATCCGATCTCATCCTGAATCTGAATGAACCCTGCGCATTACCGGACGTATCCTGGATCAGGCCCGGAAGATCCGCCTGGGACAGATGGTGGAGCGGCAGCTATGCCCCGGATGCGGATTTCGAGGTTGGCATGAACACGGCGACCATGAAGTATTACGCGGATTTCGCCGCTGAAATGGGATGGGAATACGTCATCGTGGACTGGTTCTGGTACGGAAATCCCTTCTTCGGGGATTTTCAGCCGGTTCAGGATGCGGACATCACCAAACCGGTTCCGGAACTCGACCTTCCGGAACTCATCCGTTACGCAAAATCCAAGAAGGTAGGCGTCTGTCTGTGGCTGGAATGGAGCCATGCGGAACGGCAGATGGACGAGGCGTTTGCGCTGTATGAGAAATGGGGGATTGCCGGCGTCAAGATCGATTTCATGGCGCGGGATGATCAGGAAATGGTCCGGTTCTATGAAAAGACCTTGAAGAAAGCGGCGGAGCACAGGCTGCTGGTGGATTTCCATGGCGCGTACAAACCGACGGGCCTCCGCAGGACGTATCCCCATTTCATCACGCAGGAGGGCGTCCTGGGGAACGAATACAACAAGTGGAGCAGCCGCGTGACGCCGGAGCACAATGTCACCCTTCCCTTCACGCGCATGCTGGCCGGTCCGATGGATTTCACACCGGGCGGATTCAGGAATGTGTCGCGGGAGCATTTTCGCGTGGTCGGAGGCGATGCGCCTGCGCCGTTCGTCATGGGCACGCGCTGCCATCAACTGGCCATGCTCGTCGTCTACGAAAGCCCTCTCCAGGTACTGTGCGATTCCCCCTACAATTACCGCCAAAGCCCGCAGGGCCTGGATTTTCTGAAAATCGTCCCCACGGCCTGGGATGAGACCCGCTGCCTGGCGGGCCGGGTGGGGGATTTTGTCGTGATGGCCAGGCGGGCCGGACGGGACTGGTTCATCGGCGCCATGACGGACTGGGATGCGCGGGAGCTGGAAATCCCGCTCTCCTTTCTGAAAGGCGTCTATGAGGCCCGGATCTGGAAGGATGCGCCGGATTCGGATGCCTATCCGGACCGTCTGGCAAGGGAAAACCGCATCTTCAAACCCAATGAAAAAATCAGCCTGCGCCTGGCTTCAGGCGGGGGCTCTGTCATCCGGTTGACACCCAAACACTAGGGAAGGTTAAATGGACATACACGAACAGCCGTTCGGGAAGACGGCGCACGGCAAACAGGTCCATCTTTTCACTCTCTCCAACGGCAGGGGAGTGAAGGCCAGCCTGACTGATTTCGGGGCTGCACTCTGCACCCTGGAAGTACCGGACCGGAAGGGGCAGCCACGGGACATCGTTCTCGGATTCGACAGCCTGGGCCAGTATATGCAGGACCGTTTTTTCATCGGCGGCACCATCGGGCGCTTTGCCAACCGGATCGGAAAGGCCAGGTTCAGCCTGGATGGAAAGGAATACCGCCTCGCGGCGAATGACGGCCCCAATCACCTGCACGGGGGCGTGAAGGCTTTTCATAAGGTGCTCTGGGCATCCGAAACCGTCAGCCAGGCCGAAGGATCCGGGATCCGTTTCAAATACCTGAGCAAGGACGGCGAAGAAGGATACCCGGGAAATCTGTCGGTGGAGGTGACCTACCTGTTCACGCGGGACGGAGAGATGGTGCTCCTCTACGAAGCGGTCACGGACAAGCCGACGCCGGTGAATCTCACCAATCACAGCTATTTCAATCTGTCCGGAAATCCGGGCCGCCCCATCCTGAATCATCTGCTCCACATCCCGTCGGTACGCATCATCGACGTGGACGATGAGCTCATCCCGACGGGCGATATCATTTCAGTGGAAGGAACGGCCAAGGATTTCTCCAACCCGGCGCCGATCGGGTACAGGATCGGCGAACTGGCGTCCGGATACGACCTGTGCTATGTGCTTGAGA
>Ga0233423_10000812_pt1 | contig 15918 bp, 17 predicted proteins | sample Watercolumn_Mata_FD_180713 | JGI IMG/M metagenome (GOLD analysis project Ga0233423, IMG submission 180713) | Freshwater microbial communities from Lake Matano, South Sulawesi, Indonesia - Watercolumn_Matano_2014_112_MG | ecosystem: Environmental > Aquatic > Freshwater > Lake | place: Indonesia...
ATCTGCTGAACAGGCCTCTGCTCAGGCATTGGCGCAGGCTCTGGTTGAATTGCAGACCTTTGCGGCGCAGCCACACTCTTCAAAGAATCTTTCAGGCCATCATCAACTTCCATCGGGCTGTATCCCTCCTGCCTCATCATCCTTATTATCTCAAGCTCATTGAAGCCGTCCTTGGAAAGTGCCAGCGCCCTGTTCTTTGGTGCAACCCTGCCAGTCCGCTCGCCTCCCTTTTTCTTTCCCAGATGAAAATTAAAAGACACCATTCAACTCACTTAATTATTGTTCTCCTCTATTTTAATCTTGTTTGAACATTAAAAATACTTACTTTCTCCTTTCAACAATCCTCTCCATTTCCTCCCTTGTCACAAAGTTTGATTTCAGCGGATTATAAATCTCTATCAACTCTTCCAGTTTGCCCACATCCAGCTTTGTAGGCATCTTTTTTATCTGGCTGACCACTTCCTTCAGCCCCCTCTCAATTTCCAGAACCCTCTTCTCATGCGCGTCTATCGCGCCATTCATTTCAGAAGCAGATTTTTTCGCGGCTTTCCTGTAATCCAGTATCTCCTCTCCCAGCGATTGCAGCCTTGAAACAAGCGAGTCAACCTTCTGCTCAACATGCCTGAGCCTTTGTGTGTTGTCGTTTGTCCTGTTCACAACCTCTGCAAGTATGCTTGTGACAGTCCTCTTTGGCTGCTGCTTCTGGAACACCATAAGAATAATTGCATTCTGCTAAATAAATATTACACATGTTAATTACTTCTTGTTATCGCATACCCCTATGTTCACCAGCAAGATGCTTTGGCAACCCCATTGGTGTTTTGCTATCTAAAAGCAAGTGCATCCAGTAGCCCAAGATGAGGCCGAACAGCAGATAAAAGATTGCTAAATAAGGTTCAATCTTGGTAATCCAAAAAATCCACACCAATAAATATGATATAATCCCCAATATCCTCAATATATTCATATTAGATTCAAGGTGTCCAGCGTTCCTATGTTTATACCCCCATTTTTTATACTGGTCTATACCATCTGGCAGGAAACTTCCAAAAGCTGCTGCAAAGCCAGCTAAAATTATTGGTAGTGCCAACCAACCAGCTCCGAGAATGAATGCAGGTATTTCCATAACTAAGCCAGTTGCAACAATTCCGACTATTTCGTGCGTTTCATAATCTGGCATACTTATCAAATTTATTAAGAGTTAATATCTTATATTAAAAGGATCAATTTTAGTGCAGAAACCATTACTTCTTCAGCTCTTTCTTCAGCCAGTCAATCCTATCCATCCTGTTCGGGTCTTTCCCGGCCAGCAGGGCCAGGTAATAAGATACAAAATCGCCAATTATAATGCCGGAGAACGCAACATCCAAAAATGTGCTGCCGTGGCACTGCACCTCTATTATTTTTCCGTATTTGCTGAAGACTGATTTTGTTATTTCCATTCTTTTCCTGATATTTTCGCTTTCAGCGCTGTTTCTCAAAAAAACAAAAGCAAAGCCGCCGTCCGGCTCAATGTTTATGCCGTTGTGGTTCATCTCTGGTATAAACCCGTATGCAGAAAACACCTTTGAATTCTCGGAGAACTGTGTATGCCACCTGTATGCAACAGCTTCATATGGGCTCGTCGAGTGCACAACAGGTATTTTGCCTTTGAGCTCGGCAGCAATCTCTTTCCCGAGATTTTCGAATTTCTCCATATTCTTTTCCAGCAGCCTGCTAATATCCTCGGCAGTATTTTCCAGCTTTATAATCCTAAGTTTTTCCAGAACGCACAGCATAGGAATGAATGTATACGAGAGCATGGTTCTCGGCATTTTTCCGCCAGGAATTTTTATGCTTTTGCACAGCCTTTCCAGCTCTCCGCCGGAAGTTATCCCTATAATCCTGGCCCCCGCACTTTCTGCGCATTTCATGCAGCTCAGCGTTTCCTCTGTGTTTCCTGAATAGCTTACTGCGAAAACCAGCGTGTTCTCGCTTACAAAAGCCGGCGGTAGATATGAGTTGTAAACAACCACCGGTATTCTGCATTTGCCCTCAAGCATGCCTTTTAGCAGCATTCCGCCCATCCCGCTGCCGCCCATGCCTATCACAAGGATATTTAAAAATTTAGCATCAAAGAAACTTCCCGGGATTTCAAATTTTTTTCCAATCTCCCATGCATCCCTTATATGCTCTGGAATGCCCCTTATCAAGGAAATCATATCCCCTTTGTCAAGCTCTTCCATCAGCCCTGAGAAATCCATAAACAGTGTTCTGTCCTGAAGAATAAAAAACTTGTGCATTTTGGATGGAGACTACTAAGGCAAACAAATATCGAATAAAAAATCCCAGAGAAATAAATCCAATACCAAAACATGCTTTTATTCACTCAAACCCCCGTTGCCTCAATAACTTCCTTGGCCTTTGTCCAGTCGGGCTCCATCACCTGCTTCCATTCCCCATCAGTTCCGAAAAGCACACCATGCATGTTTTTGCACGCCCTTGCAACAGAAACATCATAGTTAGGCCATTGCCTTTCTGCCCATCGGACAAGCTCATCTCCCATCCTGAGGGCAGCATCCCTTGTTCTGCGGTACAGTAGCAATGCCTGGCTGCCATCCACGCCCCCGCCAATCTTGCCGCAAGCATGGCTGGACTCCGGCAGAAATTCATCTTGTGTTCTTCCAAGCAGGCTTCTTGCGTCAGTGTGCGTGCCAACGCCTCTCAAAACAACAGCTGGTTTATAGCAATGAAAAGCCGGCCCCATATCAATTGTGCCACTTCCCTTCAGCAGTTGGCGGTAAAGATTTGCCAAACAAATACCGCAATCTTCTGAAAACCTATCAAGATTTGCAAGCCCCGGGTCGCTGTCAAACGGCACCCACAGCCCGCCATAGCCGCGCTCTTTCCATTCTCGGCCAAAGTAAAGTTTCCTTGCCATAAGAATATATCATACCGTTTATTAATATTACTATGCAGCTCCATGCGGTATCTGAGATTGTCTGGAAGCAGTGCCTGGCTGCAAAAAGCCATGAAAAGGCGCTTATTGTTTTTGACAGGAAGACGAAAGAAATAGCAGATTCCCTGTCTGAAACCGGAAAAAAATACTGCGCCGTGTCAATGATTGAAACAAAAAAATCAAAAATATCAGGGCAGGAGCCGGAAAAATCCGTAGCAAGAAAGATGTTTGACTCTGATATAGTTGTCGCACCGACGACTTTCTCCCTTACACATACAAAGGCAGTGCTCAGTGCAAGAAAAATCGGAGGCGCAAGGGTGGTGACAATGCCTGGCATCACAAGAGAGATGCTTTTGAGGGCTATACCAATTGATTACATGGAAATGAAAAAATATGGGGAAAAGATAATTTCTGAATGGAACGGAAAAAAATCCCTGGCAATAGAGACAGACGCAGGCACAGACCTCTATGTTGTAATTAAAGGCAGGAAGATTGGCATAGACTCCGGCCTCTGCATAGAGGCAGGCAGCTTGTCCAACCTGCCGGCAGGAGAGGCTGAAACATCCCCGCTGGAAATGAAAAGCGAGGGCAAAATTGTAGTAGACCTTACACACCCATTAAAGGGAAAAGTAAAAAGGCCATTCAAAATAACAGTTGAAAACGGTGAGATGGTTGACTGCACAGACAATGCGCTTTGGAAGATATGCTCGGAAACAGAAAACGGCACAAACCTTGCTGAATTCGCAGTCGGGACAAACCCAAAGGCAAAAATAACAGGCAATCTTCTGGAAGACGAGAAAGCCATTGGAACCGCGCACATAGCCTTCGGCACAAACAAATCTCTCGGTGGAAAAGTGCAGTCTTCAATCCATCTGGACTGCGTTTTTAACAAGCCGACAATAACAGCAGACGGAAAAATAATATTGAAGGGCGGGAAGATGGAGCATGGCTGATTATCTGTTTGTTTACGGGACGCTCAGGAACACAACTGTGCAGAAACAGGTATTCGGCAAAAAAATATCAGGCACGCCAGACATACTGGAAAACTTCAAAAAATCCAAAATAGAAGTTGGAGGGGAGGAATATCCAATAATAATCCCCAGCAAAGGAAGTTCTGTTGAAGGTCTTATTCTGCCAATCACTGCAAAAGAGCTGAAACTTGCAGATGAATATGAAACCAAATCATACAGAAGGGAAAAAGTTGTCTTAAAAAGCGGAAAAACTGCATGGGCGTACCAAAGCCCAACTATTTGATATTGCCCAAATTGCCGTTGATAACAACCGGTTTCATATCCAAAATCTCGTCAACATAGTGCATTCTTTCGCACCGTTCAGGAATCGGGTTGAACAGGAATATTTTCTTGCCGTGGCCATGGGCAAACCCCATCTCCATCAGCGTATTTCCGCCTATATAACCGTCTATGCCCTTCTTTTTCAGGTTCAAAACAAGAACTGCATCAGAATCCTTTATAAGATTCCAATATCTTCTTATCATATCCACTGGCTGGGAGCGCCTTATAGAAATATCCCCGCTTTTTTCTTTGGCTCTCATATATTCTTCATATAAGACTTCGCCATCGATAATCTTTTGGGTAATATAAGGAATATGGACTTTGTGGCCCATATTTTCCAGCCCTTTTTTTATTTCGATTATCTGCGGTGAGAAATCAACGTTCCATTTCTTTCTATTTTTGCTCTACATCTGAAATATAATATTTCTTCTTTCATTTTCTCAGTTCCATAACAATGAAACAGTGTGGTCTGCCTATCAACCTTCTTTTTATCGTGTTTCTCGCAACGAGCAGTTTTATTTTTGTAAATCCAACTTCATGTGCCATCCTTGTCAGTTCGTTTAGTGTCCAATGGTTTAAGTGCATGTCATTCAGAGGCGTATGTGGCACAGATATGTAACAGATTCCGTCATAATCCAGAAAACAATATAACATTTTAAAGGCAACTAGAGGGAAACGCAGGTGTTCAAGGCACTCCATACAAAAAACAGTTTTGAATGTCCTACCATCAATCTCAAACGGATTGTTCAGGTCAGCCACCATTTTCTTGTAGCCAGCCAGTGTTTCAGGATTCTTGTCTATTATTATAGCTTCTTTAATCCCAAGCCATTGTAAAAAGTATCCCTTCCCCCCCCCCACATCTAATACAGGCTCTTTAACCTGAAACTTCTGCCTGATGTTTCCGTATTGCTCATCATAGTATTCTGCTGGTGTTCTCATAACATTCCACCTTCCATTTGCCTCTGCCCAAATACTGCATAATTATGGCTTCCCGCTGGAACAAACTGCAATTATCATATATCTACTTTCCCGGCCTTTTTATAACCTCAACCTTTGCAACCTCATGGAATTTTGTCGGATAAATCTTGTTCAGCATCGCCCTGGATTCGGTCCTGTATTTTTCGCCCAGCACATTCTTAACAAACTGCTCTATGCTGCTTTTCTCTGCCTCTGAAATGAAATAATCAACCAGCAGCTTTCTCATCTGTGTTTTTGTCCCCGCATCCACCTTTCTCAGCGGTATTGTCAGTGTGTTTATCTGCAGCTTAAACCCGTCTTTTGTTTCAGCATAAAATACACTCTCAATCTTGTCGCTCCTTTTCCTTACAAACCTTGTGAGATACTCCCTTATGCACTCAAGCCCGTTGAAATCTGTGTAAGCATTCTTGTTTTCCACACTGTTTACTACAAACCTCAGTTTCATATAGTATCCGTTTTTATTCCCTGTAAGATCCATAAGGGTTGTAAACACATTCCTGCCAATAATAAAATTTGGGTCAGTTGAAGGCGTTTCAGCTATCAGCTTCCTGCCAAACATCTCAGGCGCCAAGATAGCGAACCAGTCCTTCCCCTTCCACTTTTTTATTTCTTCCTGCTTCTGTTCCAGCTCCTTCTTCTCCTGTGGGGTTTGTTTTTCTTTCTGCTCCTTCATTTCTTTTTCCATCATCCACCTCTTTTTCAGCCAGTGCCTTGCTCATGGTTTTTTCCAGTTCCTCTTCATCTCTTTTGTTCTTAAGTATTATCTCGGCAATATTTATAAACATTTCTTCCTTCCCCTTTGGTATCATAGCGCCTGCAGCCATTTTATGACCGCCACCTTCACCACCGCATTCTTTAGCAGCGCTTAAGACAATTTCCATAATGTTTATTTTTTCTGCCGGATTGCCGCCCAGCCTTGCACTTATCTTCACACCGCCGTCCTCTGTATCAACGAATGCAAAGACGGGCTTGTTGTTGCTGAAGCCGGACTTGTTAAGTATTGAAACAACATTTGATATTATGTGCTCGGATATATTCTTCCCCCCCATCAAATAGAATCCATTTTCATTCTCCTTTATTATTGATTTGTTTTTTTCAACCCACGACAGCGCCTTGCCGATATCTCTCCTGTACCCCTCATAAATATCCCTAACCCTTGAGTATTCCGCAGAATTCCCGATGCATAAACTCATTCCCAGCCACGGATTCATTGTCTTTCCTGTGGCGTTTATTACAGTTGCAAATTCACCCACGTCGTATGAAGCGTCCTTTTCCATAAACTCGTAAAACTCACCAAAAATATAGTGCGGATTTGTCTCATTTCCCTTTATCCTTTCTTTTATTATCCCGTCTGCCAGTTTTTTTTGCTCTTCTTCTGTAAGTTGCGCAAGACTCTTCCAGCTACCGTCTTCATTCTTCATTTTGATGCCTATCTCCGAGAGAAACTGGACTGCCGCTGACTCAGATCCTGATACACCAGGTATGTACGGGTCAGTGCAATATTCCAGTGCCTTGTGTATGGGCCTGCCTTTTCTACCCCATATCCTAAGCCCCATACCTATGTTTATTTTTTTTGCAGTTGTTGCATCCTTCAATATTTCCTTGTTGAGACCAAATAAGCCCCAGTTCTCGCCTATAGACCCTATCTGCGAATCGCCAACCGCCCCAATCACAGCAAGCGCGCTCAGGTCTGTATTTTCCTTTCCCAGGGCCCTTGCTATCAAGTAGGTCACCCCAGATCCGGATATATTCTCAGAAATCCCGAACTCCAGCGGATTAAGGATGATTATATTTTTATTCCCGCCGTCTATGCTGCCCTGGATTTGGTGGTGGTCTGCAATTATAACCTTCCTGCTGTTGAAAAATTTCTGCATATCTCCAAGATTTCCGGAGCCAAGGTCAAGGAAAAGAAACATGCCATACCTCTCTTCTGATATTTTCTGCATTTTTTTGCTGTCGAGCTGGTTCAGAAATGACAGATGGAAGTCCTTTCCAATCCTGTCCAGAGTCCTGGTCATTATGGCTGCAGAGGTTATGCCGTCCGTATCGTAGTGTGTTATTATCCTTATAACGCCGTCATATGAGTGTATTGTATCTGCAATCAGCTTCGCATTTTTTACAATGCTCTCTATCTTTTCTTTCATACAATCACCAAAGATAATATATTATGGAAAGATTATTTAAAGAGTAGTATGAAACAAAAAATTTCAGTTGTTGGTTGCGGGTCGCTTGGCTCTCTGCTCATACCAAAACTCGCCAAAATATGTGCAGAGCTGAAAATAATAGACAGGGATTTTGTTGGTGGGAACAATCTAAGGATTTTTTACAAGAAAAAAGATTTGGGAAAGCCAAAGGCAATTGTAATAAAAAGCCATATTGAGAAAACAAACAAAAGCGTGGAAATAAAGGCAATAGTCGATGACCTGAATTCAAAAAATATATGCTCGTATCTAAATGGCTCTTGCTTGTTAATAGACTGTACAGACAACATGCACACAAGGTACCTGCTAAACGATTTTTCTGTAAAAAACAGGATACCTTTTATATACGGCGGTGCTATATCCTTTGAGGGCATGTCTGCCATGTTCCCGCCAAACGGCAAGCCATGTTTCCGGTGCCTGTTCCCTAAAACACTAAAACCAGGCAGCCTTGAAACTTGCGAGACAAGGGGCGTAAGTCCGGATGCTGTGGAAAAAACAGCATGCTACCAATTCAATCAGGCAGTTAAGGTGCTGGAAAGCAAAAAGCCGGATTTTGGAAAACTTTTTTATTTCAAATGCGACAACAAAAAATCAGGTATAGCAAAAATAAGGCAGAATGGAAAGTGTCCGGCTTGTGCAAAGCATATCTATAGTTTCCTTGCCGGAAAAAACGAACACGACTGCATTGAGCTGTGCGGAAGGGGCCAGTGGCAGATAATACCGGCCAGAAGTTGTATATTGAACCTGAACAGGATAAAATCCGAGTTCGGATCCAAATATAAAACAAAACTGATAAGCGGTGTTCTTGTTCATATTGAAATTCAGAAAAACAAAATCTCGATTTTCAAAAATGGCAGGGCACTGATAAGCGCAGGGACAAAAGCCGAGGCAAAGAGTCTGTATTCCAGAATATTAGGAGACTGAGTTGCACGGTAAAGTAATAATTTATAAATCAGCATTTCCACCAGTGTATTCACTGGTGGTGGACAATGAGGTTCAAGTGGAATGGAGAAAACCGAGTCATATATACTATATTCAGTTGCGGAAGGGCTATAATTACCCATTACACAAATATCTGCATCAAAAGGAAAAACACATCCCCGAAAAACAGACTCGCAACAAGGCTGATTGCAAAAACAGGCGCAAACCTTACCCCTTCCTTTATCCACACATATCCCCCGCTTTTTTTCATCTTCTGAATTTCTTCGGGCCTCAAAACTCTCCACCTGGCAGACTGCGGGACATCACCAGGCCTAAGTTTGCTGGCATGTATTTTTTTCCTGAATAGATCTTTTTCCACCAGCCTGCCGTAAACCGCAAATAGCGCAAGCAACACGACAGCCGCAGGGATTAACAGAAATCTGGCCGGAATTTCAACTGAACCGAAAAACAAAAAAACCATAGAGATATATGCCGCAACAAATATGGCTATAACAGGAGCCAGCCATTTGAAATTGTTTTTAATCTCCTTTTTGAATGATGCGAATATAAAAGGGTTTTTCAGCCCGACCAGCATAGAGTATATCACTATATAAAACAAAGATACAAAGAAAAAATTGAAAAAAAGCGTCGCAGGAAATGGAAAGTACAAACTCACTCCGAATGGATTCGCCGGGAACAAAAACCCCATGCAGCCGAAGAGCCAAGCATCCCCATCACCCCACTGCTTAGAAAAATACAATATAAGGCCGAAAGCAAGGAACAAGCCGCCTATTATCAAAGAATCTGCCAGTATGGAAAAATCATTCATAAGATATGAGAAAACTCCTCTTATAAAAATGGCCAGAACTATCACTGAATACGGAATCCAGTCCGGGAATTCCGTGGTCTTCAGGTCCCTATATCCAGCAAACCCCAAACCAAGCAAACCAATTGCAAGCAAAATCAGCTCAAACATATAAATTATTGTGGCAGGATAAAATAAGCTTGTGTTCTGTGTTGCGTATTATGAAATAATCCACAGGGTCAACCGAAAAACCCAACCAGCAAAACCTTTTAAATACACGCTGATTATATATATTTGCATACAATATATACAATGCGATTTGTCTGGGTTCTGGGACAGTTCCCGGGAAGATGAGGTGATGTGAGCTTAAATGATTATTTTAAGTTTGAATGAGGCTGTGCTGAGCACAATGCAAGTTAATTGGCTAATACAATAAAATTATAAAACCTTTTAGCTGTGTTGTGCATGGTGAAATCTTAATAGAAAATAAACAAGGAGCCACGTAATTTTTCGTGGTTTTCCCGCCATTTCTTAATCCGGTTGATCCCGCCGGAGGTTACTGCTATCCGAAATCGATTGACGACTTATATTTACCTGTGCAAGTCGTCAGTCTGCGGAACTTCGACTAAGCTATGCTAGTCTTCTCCGAAAGGGGAGGCATACGTGTCAGTAACACGTAGTTAATCTGCCCTTAGGTCAGGAATACACCCGGGAAACTGGGCCCAATACCTGATATATGAAGAACGCTGGAAACAAATTGCGAGCAACTGACAAATTTCATGGGAATATTGAACCTCTGCCATCGGGCGATGGCCCGTGGCTGTTTGCGTGTTCGCATATTGCCATTCTGCTCTTCATTTAAAACTTCGGTGCCTAAGGATGAGACTGCGACCTATCAGGCTGTTGTCAGGATAAAAGCTTTTTTCAAGAAATCTTGAATGTGTTATAAACCTGACAAACCTATAAGAGACTGACGGACTAACTGATATAGACCAACTTAACTGGAATAACACCATCTTCCGATAGGAGGTGTGTCTGCATGTTCGTCTGTCTGTAGATCGGGTACGGGCCTTGAGAGAGGAAGCCCGGACATGGATTCTGAGACAAGAAGCAGTCTGGCGGACTGTATATAATTCCAGTATCCGCCTATTGCTTGATTCCAGGTCCTACGGGATGCAGCAAGCGCGAAACTTCCACAATGCGCGAAAACAGAATGACGCATAACTGCGTCAACTGGCGCATGCGTGATGGAGGAATTCGGAGTGTTTTTTCTTTTTAAAGAGAAAGCTTTTCTCAAGCTTAAAAAGCTTGGGGAATAAGGGGTGGGTAAGAGCGATTGACGGGCTGTTTTTACAAACAAATCCGTCCTCGTTACTAAACGGGTGCCAGCCGCCGCGGTAATACCCGCGCCCCGAGTGGTGACCACTTTTATTGGGTCTAGAGAGTTCGTAGCCGGCCCCACAAGTCCCTAATGAAATCAAAAAGCGGCAGTTTTTTTGAGTTGCCGCTTGCGACATGAAATCCTATAGTAGACTATAGGGCGTGTTGGGGATACTGTGGGGATTGGGACTGGTAGAGGTCAACGGTATTCTACGAGTAGGGGTAAAAACAGATTGACGACCTTGGCAACCATATCAAGTCGTCTTTTTGCTTCAATCCTTTAATCCGTAGAGGACCACCAAAGACTGGCGGCCTGCAAATTCAATACAGGTCGTCAATCCGGTGAGTGGCGAAGGCAGTTGACTAGAACAGATCCGACGGTGAGGGACGAAAGCTGAGGGAGCGATTGGGATTAGATTGAGCTTTTTTTCAATAAAAAATCTCAAGCAAAAAGGAGGCTATTTTTTGCTGCACTAAAGCTTGCAAAAATTACACCTTCCAAATGGATGAAAAAAACTCCTAGAAACCCCAGTAGTCTCAGCTGTAAACGATGCCCATTAAACGTTGGATATCCTACGCGGATATCCAGTGTTACAGGGAAGCCGTTAAATGGGCCACCTGGGTAGTACGGTCGCAAGACTGAAATCTTCAGCGGTCTGAAGAGACTTCTGAAGGAAGTAGACTTAAGGGAATTGGCGGGGGAGCACACAAGGGGTGGAGGCTACGGTTCAATTGGATTCAACGCCGGGAACCTCACCAGCGGCGAATTGATAACCCACTGTCATAGATGGTAAGGTATTTTAGCATGTAATTCCAATGATTATAATGAGGAATTTTGCAAAATTCAAAAAATTAACTCCAAAAGAAAGGGGTTATATTTTGGGTTTTTATGTGGGAGATGGTAATATATTCGTCAAAAAAGAGACTGGTGTTTATAGGATAAAATTTTTTCTCTACAAAAAAGAAAAAAATATTGAGGAAAATATAAAACAAATGCTGATGAAATTGGGAATAAACACACGAATATATAACTGGAAAAACAATACGAGAGTCATAGAAATGCATTCCAAAGATGTTGTTGCTTACATAAGGCAAAGAACAACCAAAAACGGTCTGACAATGACCACCAGTTCAAAACCATTCCTCAAGGGGTATATAGAAGGTTTGATTGACAGTGACGGATATGTGCAAAGGAATTATACAGAGATTACAACCTGCAATTATAAACTGAAAAAACAGATAATGCATATTTTGTGCATATTAAAGATAAAGCATAACTTAAGGGAATATACATCTCCAATATCTGGCAGAGTCGGTTGGAGAGTTGGATTTTCATTAAAAAATAATTTTTTTAAACCATTGAAGTGGGTTTTCAGTCCGTAAACAGCAGAAAGCGTCTAGCTTTCTGGGGTTCTAAAAGCAAGACGCCTGAAATGAAGGTCAGGTTGAAGGTCTTACCAAACACGCTGAGCGGTGGTGCATGGCCATCGTCATCCTTGTAGGGCAATAGTGACATTAAACAGTGAGTTTATTCTGGTTTTCGGTAGCGGCATACCGGCACGGTGCTACCCTAACCCGGATAAATTCACTTCCAAAACAATAAAACATGAAAACTAAAAACTCAGAAAATAACTTTTCTGAAACAAAATTATCTGAAAATCTGGCATATCTACTAGGTCTTTTCGAAGGTGATGGATATGAATGGACAGGAACTTTTGGAATAACGAACAGAAATCCTCAGATACTTGAAAGAGCTTCAAAAATACTGTCAAATTTCGGTGAAGTTAGAATTAGAAAAGACCAAATAGGTGCGTACAGAGTTTGTATTGTTGGAAATCCTTTGTACAGAAATTTCAAAGAAAAAATGAAAATGTTCAAAGGCAAACTCACCAGTAACAAAAACTTTATATGTGTTTATTTTGCAGGAAAATATGACGCCGACGGTAGCAAATGGAAAGATAGAATAAGGTTCAAGATAACATATGGTCACAGAAAACAAATATTATTCGACAAAAACCTTTTGCTAAGTATTGGCATAGAAAGCAAAATACGCGATTATAAAGATAGAAATGCAAATGATTTGGAGATTGCAAGTTACAATGCCTTTATGTTTTATGAAATGATAAGAAATTCTTCAATTAAATTATGCCCTATAAGAACGATAAAGCTCGTGCCGTGAGGTGTCGCGTTATCTCGAGCGGACTCGATAGTTCGAGTCCTCTCAGGACGAGAGAAGTCGCGTAACGAGCGAGACCCGCGCCCTATGTTGCAACCAGCTCCGGCTGGGCACTCATAGGGGACCGCTGCTTTCAAGCAGAGGAAGGGGCGGTCGACGGTAGGTCAGTATGCTCCTAATCCGCTGGGCTACACCAGATTGGCAAAGCTCAAAATTTGCCAATCCGGAGCCAAACGCGGCCTACAATGGATGGAACAAAAGATTGACGGACTACAAATACCTATAAAATCCGTCCTTCTGTTTAATGGGATGCAACACCGAAATCTCGGGCGGAATCTACAATGGAGTCTTCCCAAGACGATATAGGTGAAGCCAATCCCTAAATCCATTCCTAGTCCAGATCGAGGGTTGTAACTCACCCTCGTGAAGTCGAAATCCCTAGTAACCGCTTGTCATCAAAACCTTTTCTGTGAAAAAAGTTTTATCAAAAAATAGGAGCCTACAAATTCGCGAAACAGATTGAGCGAATTTGTTACGGCTTCCACCAATACGCAGAAATGGTTTGTGAAATCCAGCGGCGAATATGTTCTTGCTCCTTGCACACACTGCCCGTCAAGCCAATTGAGTGGAAATTTGGTGAGCTATTGGTTCTTGCCAGTAACGGACAGACGACCTGATAAGCTGAGTCGTCTTTCTGCTAGAATCGAGCCAAAGGTCCGCAAGATGGGCTAAGTCGTAAGACAGAGAGATGGGCAGGCTGATTGCATGCAGTCTTTGCAAGCAAAATGAAAAGAATATTCTTTGGCTAAACAAAGGAAAGATTCATCTCTCTATCCGATAAACAAGGTAGCCGTACGGGAACGTGCGGCTGGATCACCTCCTTATTTTTCTTTTAAGACACCAAATATAGCTTCCTTCTCAATGTTACGGAATGGGAAGCTTCTGATTGGGCTGGTAGGTCAATGGTATCCTGGCAGATTGGAAGTCCGCCAGAACAAGAGAGACCGCCCGCTTTGCAAGCGGGAGGCTGTGGGTTCAAAACCAAGAGAGGGCGAATCCCTCTCTAAAACATTATTCAAGGAATACTGGTGAATATCCCACCCGGTCCATAAGAACAACAGCACTGCCTCCACATATTATATTTAAATAACCCACATTACAAACATATATTGTTCATGCTATACAATGGCTGTTCAGAGTCAGCTGTTTCCTATGTGGCAGATAGAAAGTGGTTGCAGCCAGGATGCGATTCGACTTTGTGAAAAGCGGGTTGCTGTCAAACTGTCTGCTTATGTTCGCCGGTAAATGTTAAATACAGGAATATATCTCTGATTCTGAACGAAATAGCCAATGCGGTATGTAGAAGTCCCATTGGCAGTTAATATGAGGCTGATATCAGAATAATATTCGGCTGAATTGAAAAGTAATAGTGATAAAAATTTGGCTCGCTTCGACCCTATGCGGAATGAGAGCGTGAACACCAATTGAATTACTTGTAATGAAATATCATAGGCGGGTTCTCCTGGTAAATAGGATTTGCTACGCTGTATGGTGGATGCCTTGGCTCGGCAACCGAAGAAGGAAGTGGCAAGCAGCTGTATGCTTGGGGTAGTAGACAGGCGGACTGTATATATTTCTTGTATCCGCCTTTCTGCCTTATCGCATGCAGACTTTGAACCCAAGATTTCCGAATGGGACTTCCCTCGCCCTTCGGGGCATTGGTCCGAAAGGACCGGGAACGCGGCAAATTGAAACATCTTATTAGCCGCAGGAAAAGAAATTAATAAAGATTCGGTGAGTAAAGGCGATCGAAAACCGAACAGGGCAAACCGAACCTGCCCAGAAATGGGATGGGATGTGGTGTTTGGACCTGTGCCTGGCTTAACTTTCTGACTCGAAGTCCGCTGGAAAGCGGTTCCATAGAGAGTGAGAGACAGATTGACGACCTACACCGTTTGGATAATGCCGTCTGTCTGCTTTAGACTCGTAGAGGAAGGAAAGAAAGTCAATGGCAGGTATCCAGAGTACTGCGGGTCGGATTTCCCGCAGGAAGATGGGTGGCAATAACATCCAACCCTAAATATTAGCTGAGACCGATAGCGAACTAGTAACGTGAGTGAAAGGTGAAAAGCATCCTTAATAGGAGCTGAAAAGATCCTGAAACCATACAGTTATAGGTGGGTATGGCATGCTAATATCCTCTGCGAAGGAAACGAGCAGAGGAGTTTCTTGTTATATCGTCCGTTTTGAAATTGGAGAAGCACAGAAAGACTTAATGCGCTTCTCTAACAGAAAACACGTGGCAAGGAGTTCTGATCTGTGGCAAGGATAAGGAAACGTATCCATAGCGAAAGCGAATGCTGCGTAAGCCGCAAGGCCGAGGCAGCTAGGTGCGATAAACTGGCTGACGCACTGTGCAGTTTTTGAGTATGTGTCAATCGGATTCGAAGCGCCTAAGTCACAGGTTTGATATCCGAAACCGGTTGATCTAGGCCTGGACAGAGTGAAGTCCTTCGAAAGGGGGATGGAGGCTCGCTTCCCGTGCTGGTACTAACCGCTGGGGTGATCTGGGTCTAGGGGTAAAAGGCCAAACTAAGCCGGTGATAGCTGATTCCCTCCGAAATGAGCCAAAGCTCAGCCTCGCTGGAGGCATGCTAAAGGGTAGAGCTACTGATTGGTCAACCAAGAGGAGAAAAAATTGACAGCATGCATTGTTATTGAACAATTTTATGGGAATAAAAGTTTCATTCCATCCGCTGATAAGCGGTAGATACTTAATTATGGCTGTCAGTTGCTCAGTCCTCAGTTGTCCTGTCAAATAGCCTTTTTCTCTTTGAAAAGAGAAAAACGCTAGCGAAAAAGAGAAACAATTTTCTGAGAAAAAGACTAGACGAAACTCCGAATCTTTAGCTGCTGTAGAAGGCGGGAGTGCGGGGGCGGGGTAAGCTCGTTTTCCGAAAGGGCAATAACCCGGCCCAGGGATAAGGTCCCTAAAAGCCCGGGGCGCATACAAAAAAATCATTATAGTGCGCCAGGCTGGGAAATTATCTGTTAAGTGAGGAAGGGAGTTCCCAACCACAAACAGTGGGGAGGTAGGCTCAGAAGCAGCCACCCTCTAAGCAACGCGTAATAGCGGACCCACCGAGGTTGAGAGCCTCAAGAATGGACGGGACTAAACAGATAACCGATACCATGGACACTGAATAAGATTGACGGCTTGAGCCAAT
>Ga0233423_10000813_pt1 | contig 15910 bp, 13 predicted proteins | sample Watercolumn_Mata_FD_180713 | JGI IMG/M metagenome (GOLD analysis project Ga0233423, IMG submission 180713) | Freshwater microbial communities from Lake Matano, South Sulawesi, Indonesia - Watercolumn_Matano_2014_112_MG | ecosystem: Environmental > Aquatic > Freshwater > Lake | place: Indonesia...
CCTTGGGAGAGTAAGGCTGAGCTTCGGGAGCAGTACCATTCATCAATGATTCGGTAAGCTGGCGCATCTTCGTGATGTACGATTTATCGTAAGGTTTTTTCACATACGGATAATGGCCACAATAAACTTTAATAATTCCATTATCCATTAGCTTTTCCATTCTTAGACATGAATTGACGTAGGTCTGTAACGGGGAGAGCGGCTTAAGTTGCAGCCACACATGATTAGAACCGAATGCATCACCCGAATAGCAGTTACCCGCTTTTCTATCAAGAAGTACAATGGAACCAGGTGTATGGGCAGGCATATGGCTCACTTCGATTTGTGTTCCACCCAGATCAAAAATATCCCCATCGTTTACAAAATGAATCTTGCCTATGTATTTTCCCCTAAGCAATACTGTGTCCGCGGGATGCATCCATATTTCTTTAAAAAGATTGATATTTCCGGCATGATCACCATGCGCATGCGTAATAACCACCTCCAAAGGCTTTTTTGAAATAAAAGCAGTGATGGTATCGAGCTTCTCAATTTTCGTACCGGTGTCGATTAGCAATGCCTTTTTTGTTCCTTCGACCAGGTACATTGTGGTGTTGTCGGATGTTTCAAGGACCCACATGTTGTCTTCGAGCTTTGTGATAGTAACATCGGCGCTTTTAAGAACTTGGCATGAAGTTAAGCAGGGAAGGCTGATACAAAAAAGCAGGAGTAGAGTTGCAAATTTTCTTTTCATAGGATTTAGATATGGGATTTAAAATTTATAAATGTTGATTTCGACGAATCCTGCTCATCAACCTCAATCCGATAGTCGGCCAAGGTATCGGGGATGCTGTATCACGCGGGATCTTGTTCGTGTGTTTCACTAGAGCAACCTTTAAATGATTGCTTCGATAAGTTTTTTTTATTACCTCAATATACAAATTTATTGTCAAACCGCTGTATAGGCTTGCAGAGAAAGTGAGCTATTATATTGTGAGGAATATTATCACCAGTTGTAGATCTACTAATCCATGAATCAAAGCAAAATATTGTAATAATCTTGGTCGTAATTTTATGAATAATCCGGTTAATAGTGCGGAAAAAAGAAACATTCCGAATCGCCATAAAACGGATTATTATTTGAGAAGCTAAGAACTAACGTGATGATTGTTTGAATTACACCGAACATAATCATCCGAAAGAATAGCAATAAAATTGGAATTCGAGATTTTATTATATTTTCTTGTATATAATCAAAATAAAGCCTTACACTTTTAAGCGTTTAATGTGCTGTAGTTGAATTGATAATTCAATGCATCGGATTTTATTGCGCTACCAACTCTTTTCGGGCCCTTTTCTTATAAATGTAACCAAGCGTGCCACCAAACGCCAAATAGCCTACTAGTTGATAAAACACCCAAAATAACTGATCGTGAACATTCAAATTACCATATACCACTGGATGTGAAAGATTCCAAAACGAAATCAGAAACCAGAATACAAGTCCATATTTTATTCCATGGAATATTCCACTCAATTTTTTTTGTAAGGGAAGCATCTCGTAAACAAAGGTGAAAAGTAAACCAAAAAACCACCCGATCAAAAGTTTTGTCCAGATGAAGTAGAAAGGATTGATTTGTTCTGGCTTAAACTTGCCTGGAGGAGCAAATTGTGGCCCGTAAATAATTCTGGAAAGTATTGCACCCCCCACAAAAAGGAAAATCCCCATAGTTATACCCGAAATAGATCCGGCCACAGCAATTTTTTTTAGCTGCATAATTGATCTCCTTGCGAAATGGACTATTTGTTGATTGTTGGTTTGATTCGAAATAGATCTTTGAAATATTCTATGTATACTTTGGTTATTCCCAAAATGTTTCAACTGCACCCAGGGTGTTCCTTCGGAACCTGTAGTAGGTAGGGAACTTGTATTCCAGTCTAACCACTATAATTAGGATACTTTGTTAAACTTTTAACGATCCACGGAATCCTCTGGCAGCATAGTATGATTCTGCGCCGTTGTGATATACGAATATAGTGTCATAACGGCGGTCACAAAAGAGGGCACCACCAAGTTTTCTGATATCAGAAGGCGTTTTTATCCAGCTAGACGTTTTCGTATCAAAACTTCCAAGTTTTTGTAACTCGCGATATTGTTCTTCCGTTAAAATCTCGATGCCCATGGCGGCCGCCATATCAATAGCTGTATTTTTTGGCTTAAATTCCTTTCTTGATTCCAGTGCTTCATGGTCATAACAAAAACTTCTGCGGCCTGCAGGACTTTCTGCTGAACAATCATAAAAAATAAATTCACTTTTCTTTTTATCATAACCGACAACATCCGGTTCACCGCCAGTTCTGTCCATTTCATTAAGTGACCACAGTTTTTCAGCACTCGCTTCAAGCTTTGTTTGTACTTTAGCCCATTCAAGTCCTTTATGGCGATTCATATTTTTCTCAAAACGGATTTTTAAAACTTTAAGCAATTCATTGCGCTTTTCTGGCGAAAACTGCTTTTTTTCGTTTTTCAAAATGAAATCTCCTTTTATATATATGCTTTTAAAATCCCGCCTGATAGTAATCGAACGTCGTACTGAAAAGCGAAACGTTTGATATTAATATTGCAGAATTATGTTTCAATTTGCTAATAGTGTTACTTTGTAATGAATTTTTGTTGCAGTTAGTTACACTTACAATTCATCGTATTAGAATCAATTTTTTTGTTTCGACAAATGAACCAGCTTGCTCCCCAGTTGTTTCGTGGACTTGTAAATGATAAAAGTAAATCCCACTTGCCAGTCCTTGCGTATTCCACTGACAAGCATATAAACCAGCCGATAATTCCTTCAATATAAGAACAGAAATCTCTTTTCCTAAAATATCATAAATTTTCAATGACACGAATGATTTTGACGATATATCAAAAGAGATTGTTGTCGTTGGATTAAATGGGTTTGGATAATTTTGTTTTAGGGAGCAATATAAAGGAATGGTATTATTGATGACTTTAACATCAGTTTCAGTAGGGGAGATATTATTACAGGAATCAAAGAAATCTGGACCTAAATATTCTGGTAACGATGCTAGTCCATATAACATAGTAGAAAAATCAACTGCTTGAACATAAGTGCATCTTTGAGACGTGTTTGTGTGGCTATATCTCCATAAAAACCTTCTGGAGGTATCACTCGGAAGTTGATATACTGAGAGTCCGGTTCCTTTATTGTAAAGAGTTTTCAGATCGCTCTTACCCTGCGCGTAGATAGGAAGAAATCCTGACATAATTTGTGGAGACACAATTCCGATACTGTTATTATCGATTGCATTGGCAGAATAACCACCGCCGGGATTATCACCGGCTCCCAATCCCCATTCATAACTATTAATGCCAGGGTAAGCTTTAGTCCACCACAAAGAATCAGCTTTACGGGCATTATTAAAGTAGTCCATATAATCGATATTGTTTTTATAATAATGACAATAATAGTATGTGAACAGGGGAATAAAATCTGAAATGAATCCTCCGTCGGATATTAATTCGTAGCCCCAATAATTTGGTTTCGGAATTAAGTTGGATTTAGGGTTGCTGTAATAAGTGTTCCAATAAAACTGTGATTTATTATAACCTGATTTCAGAGCGGATAAATTCTTTGCTAACCAGGCAACAATCATATATTCATTAAAAGGTCTTGTTATGGTGCTTGTTATTCCATGACCGCTTGAATCTAAAACCATATATAAACTCAGACTATCATCCGATATTGCAGCTGAAAAATCCATTGAGCCAAGCAATGTGTTGACATTGTTGACAATTGATAAATTGTCTGAAAAATAGTTTTTACAATAAATTAATCCCATAGCAAAAATTGCGTTATCAATTGTACTATATTCGTCGGTCCAATCTTTGTATTTGCGACCGGTATGAATATCAAAATAACGACGGAATAAACCTTTTGTATTAATCGCCATGTTGTTTCTGAATTCTATGAACTTAAGTAAGGTAGTGTCTACAAAAGCAGCGGCATTTGGCTCCCAATTTATCGCGTCGCTGGTTTTTTTATACATGGCATCAGCAATACAAAGTGATATCAGGCCTACTCCGTTTGCCACAATCGCACCGGGTATTGTCGGATCATTGCCGGAGATCATTAGTTTGTCAAGATAGATGCTATTAGCATGACGCATGGATTTGATAGTATGATAACTGTCCTGGAACAGTTTTGTTATGACAAGATCTTCAGTTTGCGCAAAATTGTAAGATGATGATACGAACCACAACACCAGGAATATATAAAGTCTATGTTTTTTTGTCCCTATTTTTGTTTCCATATATTATCTGTTCAATGAATTTTCTTGTTGACCAGGAGTAAGCAAACAAAGTATATTTTGGGTATGTGAACAACCAAGAGCGGAGCTTATGTTTGCGCAATGTTTCGTATAAAATAACGTTCCGTCCCATCATAATAAACACTCCCTTAACCTATTGTACTGCTTTGATATCGATATTTCACATTGCTGGGTTTTCTGATGATACCTGCTCAACTCGAGATCTTTTCTTGTAGATATAGCCAAGAGTAACACCAAACGCCATAAAGCCCACGAGTTGATAAAGAATCCAAAATATCTGATCGGGAACATTTAAAGAACCGTAAACCAACGGGTGTGAAATATTCCATAAAGACAACACAAGCCAGAATACGAATCCATACTTAAGTCCCCGAAGAATTCCATTAATTTTTATTTGTAATGGAAGCAATTCGTAAATGTAAGTGAAAAGTAAGCCAAAAAACCAGCCGATTAAAAGTTTCGTCCAAATGAAGTAGAATGGATTGATTTGTTCTGGTTTGAACTTGCCCGGAGGGGCGAATTGTGGTCCATAAATAATTCTGGAGAGAATTGCGCCCCCAATAAAAAGAAAAATTCCCATCGAAATACCAGAAATAGTTCCTGCCATAAAAATTTTCTTCAGCTGCATATTAAGTCTCCTATTAAAATGTAACTATTCGTTCAATATCGAGAAACGAAATGATGCATAAAGCTACACAACAATTGATAATGACATTGTTAAGTTTATGGTAGGTGAAAGAGCTATAATTCCATAACTGCCGAGCACAAGCGGGAGCCAAAGTATCCATGACCAAATAAATGCAACAATAAAAAAACGAAAGGGAAAACGAATATTTTCTTTCATAGCAGGAGGATTATATTATGGAATTCTAGTTAATTGTATAACATTTAGTTCAAATTGCGTTTAGCGGTTTCGGTTATGCGCCGGCTCGTATAGTTTATTATTATTTGATATAATACCATTCACTGGAATCAGTAAATCTCTCACCACCTTTAATTCCAAAAACATTTATTTTGTTTTGTCCGGGTCTTAAATTTATATTTTCCCAGGTTATTTTATGTATTTCAGAATCCATAGATTTTTTTGAAATAAATTTCCCGTTAACATTTAGTTCAACTTCTTCAAGGTTCGTATAAACGGCTACTTGAACAGACGAGTCTTTTCGTTCAACGTAGCGTTTATTCAAAATGTGTAATACAGGTTCGTCTGACCAGTTTACTTTATAGAAATAAAAAGCATCTTTCTTTACCTGCCGGTCATGAGTGATAAGCCCCTTGTAATTCATATAAGGTTTATCACCTCGCGAAACGTATGTCCAACTAAAATCGAACATATTCCAGATGAATTTACACCATATGTCATTTCTATCTTTTATATTTTTCCAGACTTCTTCGTGAAATAGACTCTGGTATTGTTCCGGAAAATATCTTCCATGAGGATCTGGCCTTTTAGGATTTTCTTGTTGCTGAGAAATGCAGGCCTCAGCCCCAAACTCACTCAAACCACCTTTTAACGATGGATATTCTTTATGCAATTTGTCGTACCAGGATTGGTAATCGTTAAATTTTCCATAATACCATCCAAAATACCAATTCCAGGCAACAAGATCAGTTATTGAATGTCTTTGAGTTGGCTGAACAAAATCGGCTTGCGTCGTAAGCCGATAAGGATCTATTTGTTTTGAGATATCATTTAGTTCCTTAACGTCTTTTGCAGGTATATCTATTTCATTATACAATCCCCAAAAAAATATGGATGGATGATTGTAATTTTGTTTAATTAATTCGGTAAGTTGATTTTTGCAATTTTGTAAATACCCTGAAATGTTACCCTTATAAGCAGGTGTATTGGGAATTTCTGCCCAAACTACTAAACCATTTTTGTCGCATAAGCTATACATAATATCGGCTTGCTGGTAGTGAGCAAATCTAATACTGTTTGCCCCCATTTCTTTAATTAAATCAAAATCCATTTTATGTTCATTGTCAGAAAGGGCAGGGCCAAGTCCTTCCCATTCCTGATGCCGGCATACACCGTGTAAGGAAAATTGTTTCCCATTTAAAATCAGTCCGCTGTCCCTGTCAACTTTATAATATCTTAATCCAAGCGGTTGTTCTAATTGGTCAACTACATTACCCAAGCTATCCCTCAAGGTCATCTTTGCTCTATATAAAAATGGATCTCTTTTTGCATCCCATAAATGTGGATTATTTAAATGAATTTTCTGGATTATTTGTCGTTCACTTTTATCCGTAATTGAAAGAGTGTCCTTTACTTCAGAAACAGTAAGATTGTTTCCATCAATAACCTCTGTTGAAAGATAGGCTTTGATCGCTAAATTTTCGGATTTTTGATAAAGCCAACCAAACATCACAGAAGCTCCACCGCCAACTTCATTGTATTCAATTCTTAAAGACATTTCTTTCCCAGCTTCAAGTCTGGTTTCATACAATTTTTCAAATGCTGCATGCACTCCCCAATGGTCGATAACCTGTTGGTTATTTATAAATAATCTCGAACCGTCATCGCTCTTCAAGATAAATTTATATGTTCCAGAGTTTTTTGGTATAAAGCGACCTGTCCATACTACCGAGAATCCATCAGCGGGTAAATTATCGAATGGTGCGCCACTTCCATAATTAAAGTTAATTTCTTCATCTGTACGAACATGAACGGGTTTCCCTTTAAAATCCGGATTGGAATAATACTCACCGTAAAGTCCGTAGCCTTTTATCCCTTTCGGAGGCGATAATTCTGAAGATTTTGTCTGTACAATAGGTGACGAATGATAATTGACTAATGTTTTTACTTCAATGTCGGCAGAATTATCTGTGACATAAACCGGTGAAATATAAACACCGCTTGAAGCATAATCTAATGGAGAGATGCAAAGGTCACTGGTACTGAAAACAACAACCGGCCGATAAATACCTCCGAAAATGGGATATAGGTATGTGCCCGATGGGGCTACATCTAATTGCGTTATATTATTAACTTTTACAGCAAGATAATTTGTTTCTCTGTTTCTTATGAAATTTGTAATTTCAAAAATAAATGAAGAATATCCTCCTTTATGAGTTCCAAGATAATTTCCGTTGAAATAAACATCTACGACTAAAGATACACCTTCGAAACGAATAAAGTATCGATTGTTTTTTTTATCACGATTCAATACCAATTTCGTTCTGTACCATCCAACACCCTGATAATAACGAGGTCCTTCTGTTAGTACGTCCTGTGTATTCCATGTATGAGGAATAACAACATCCTGCCAATACGATTCATCAATGTCGCCACCACTTTCTGCTGAATGGATTTCCCCTTTGTAAAATTTCCACTTTTCGATTTGAAAATTACTTCGATATTGTAAAAACTCTTGTGCATTTACTTTACTTAGTAAAAACAGTATAACAAACAAAAATTTAATTAATCTGCTCATATTATGAAGTGCAGAGCGAATGGCTCCCAACGTGTGTGTTCGTCGTTTTACCTATCTAAGTGCGATCGCTCTTTCAGCGTTGTGCTTTAAAGATGTTTTCCTTGAGTTGAGCGATTCTCTCGGAAAATACCGGACCTAATTCTGTATTCCTTTCAAGTTCATCCGCCCACTGTACCCAGTGATTCGCATCTGAAATCCGTTTTGACCGTAAGAGCATCTCGCTGCACATAATGGCGACCTCGGTAACATTTCGAACAAGGTTTTTGGTATACATTCTTCGAATCGGACTCCTATCCCTTTCACTTACCCAGGGGCCGGAGAAGCTGTCTGGACTCACGCCTTCAAGACTCTTAAGCATTGAAGTTGTGTCAATTATTTTTGCTGCAGCAGTATCTTGCCATTGCAGGAAGGCCCCAGCAAAACGCATGTTATTCTTGAATTTGGACCAGTATAGCTCATCTACAGTCACGGCAACGGCGATCGGACGGTCGAAGAAACCCTTGGATTTTTGTTCTATCCATTTTCGAAAAATCTCATCAGAAAGTGTAACCAGATTACCTTGAGAATCCCTGTGGACTTCGAATTGCTCGAGCCACGTATCATCCACAGGCAGTGTAACTCTCTTATAGTCGCGTATGAACCTTGCGTGCCATTTTGTTTCAAGCGTACCCCGATTGACGATGACGACATCTTTTCTGAAACCTTCAACCTCCTGCACTGCGCAGGGAGGATAGGTATCCATGTCTCCATTTGTCAGGAGAATCGCGTCCTCTGGAAGTGCACGCAACATCCATCGTCCGTATGCAAGGGCTGCTTTGGTCAGGAATCCTGCTTCGACAAGTGACCTCAAAGAGCGACGCACCATCTCGGGTTTCCCGCGGTGCATCGATTCTCCGAAAATGAGAAGCCATGGATGTCCATCAGTTGAATCGCACTCGATAGCCTTCATGAGATGAAACCAAGTAGTATCAGAGTTTGCCTGCGACCACTCCCCCATAACAGGATTCGATACCTCGGCGATGACTGTGTGGGCAAAGCTACTTTTTGGATTCAGTATGAGTGCCAGGCGTGCTTTCTTCAGAGCTTCCTCTTTTTTGCCTAATCTCCGATAGGTTTCTGCTAACCACACGCACTTCTCAGCATTGTTAGTATCCTGAGCGACGAGCTGTTCAAATAATGGGAGTGCTTGTTCGAGTTTGTTCTCACGATAGAGCAGCAGTACTTCCTCGAGAGTTGCAGGTTGGTTTTTTCGGCACCCCGTAAAACTACTTAAAAGAGATACGAGGATGATGGGCAATATATATCGATAAGTATTCATGGTGGCACTCCTTTGTAAAACTAAAAAAATTAGTTGCAAAACAATGACGCCACAACGCTTAGGAAACTCTGCTTGAGCGTCATGTTTTTGCTTGTTATGTGTTCGTTTGCGTGAGTGATTTTAGAGCGACAGTTCATCTTGTTTATCAATTGGATTTGAGGTCGATGCTTATCCGCAATCCACCGTTTGAGCTTGATGGACAGCCACCTTTGTTGATATTGTATTTTGGATAACAAGTGATGATAGTGTCCTTGCACCCACTTGCAGAAACCTTAAAAGTATATCTACCTGTCTGTGTTCCAAAGGAGCAAGGTGGATTGCAGACAAATGAACTGTCCAACACGGCAACAGATCGACTTTCTGCTATTAGAAAGAACGGATCTTGCTTAATCGAATCAATTGTGATATTTGATAGTACTATTGTTCTCAAATATGTTCCGCTTTGAATGTTGCGAACTGCTTCAATATGCAGGATGGGTTCCTCGTAAATGTGAACGCAAGGTCCGATTCCACCTCCATCACTTTTACAAGTAATTTGAAAAAGTGCAATACACGTCACAAATAAAAGAACAAGTCGATTCCAAATCTTGTTAACAGTCTCAGTCATCATAAAACTCAAAAATTCGACATGTGTAGAATCTTTCTCATTTTCCATTTCGTGGTACGCCAATGACACACAACGTTTCGAAAAAGTACGCATAGCACTTGTCCCGGTGTATTGCATCGGGATGAGCAAGTGCATTGAGCGCCTGCCTACTGCAGACAGGAATCCGACGCCAGTCGTGATTCGCTAAAGATTTCTAAGCTTAGTGTTGTGCTTTTACTTTGAATGTACCCAATTTTAAATAAACATTTACGCACTCCATCCATAAGCATGTGCAATTGCTTCGAACACTTCCCAGATTAACGACTCACTTGAGTCGCCGTTCATCATAATAACAACTCCATCTGGAACTTCGACCGAAAGAACCATAAAACATCTATAGCCATAGTTATGTCCGCCGTGTTGAAATCGGAAGACACCAACACTTGGCAAAGAGACACCAAGGCCGAAGTCATCAATTTGTCGTGTGAGCATTTGATGCGCCAAAGATTGGGGCAGGAGTTTATTCGATTGTCCTTGATAGGATCGCCAGAGTTCTATCATAAAGCATGCAAGATCTCTTGGTGTTGTCCAAAGCCCGCCGGCTGCTTGCTCCGGAAGTGTATGCCAGCGTCCTTTCATAGGTTTTCTGTTACCAAGGTGGCCTACTGCAGCTTGTTGCCATAATTTCTGTGGTAAGGGCTGTTCATAAGTACTTGAAGACATACCTGCCGGCTGCAAAACAAACTCGCGGGCAAGTTCCTCAAATGGACGCTTACTAATATCTGTTAGCAGGACTTGCAAAATAATATAACCGCCGCCTGAATATCGGTAAGTTGTTCCGGGAGTGATTACGGAGTGTACTGAATCGACCGCTCCCGGCCAGTTACCATCAAGAATTTGTGTGAGTGTAGGAAGTGTATCACCCTCAGTAAATTCTGGAACTCCATGCATAGACAAACCTGCAGAATGACTCAAGAGTTGCCGAAGTGTGATAGGTTTGTTTTTAGTGAATTCGGTTAGAGGGACTTTCCAGGATCGCAATTTTCCGTTGATATCTTCGTCTAAAGTTATCTTTCCTTTTTCTACCATACGTAATGCAACAACAGCAGAGACCGGTTTTGAAATTGAAGCAGCTTGAAATAGTGTGTTGCTATCGATAAGTTCAGATTTTCCATATTCGCACACGCCATATCCTTTTGCCCAATCAATTCGCCCTTGATGGACAACAGCGATACTGACGCCAGGTATATGATGTTTATTTAACACAGTATCAATTGCACCCTCCGGAATCGGAAAACCTGCAGTGACACGCGTTTTAAGGTCTATCGGCTGTTCACGTGAACAATGGAGGTCACAGAATAGAACGAATGCGAGTAGAAAAATCCATTTGATATCTGAAATCTTCATTTTAAAATTATCTCCTCGATTCAGAGTTTTGAATTATGCATATAAGCTAAAGTTTTCTGAAATGCACCAGGTTCACTTGTTCATTGTTGTACTTGATCTTTCCAGTCTTCGACAATAATATGCACGACCGTATCTTTGATGACAATAAATGAAAAGTTAGGAAGTACTTTTCCGTCCATGGTCACAGCTTGTTTATCCATCCCGCCTCGTGTAATCTTGAATTCCAGTTTAGTGGAATCAGGTAAAAAGAAAGACGTTTCCCAGTCACGACTTTTCTGGGGTGACAGCGGTACACCTGAACTCACCCATGCTCCAAAAGACCGATAATTACCGATAACAAAAAGTTGGGAGTTGCCTGGCAGGTAATTTGGGAGGACATTGATGGTAACTTTGTGTTGAATCTGATCTTTCCCGTACTGTTTCCACATGCTGCCCAATTGCTCCAGCGGCGTAACAGAGTATTCCTTTATGCCTTCAGCAAAAATCCACTCAATAAGATCACGGATATCAACAAATCGATTTGCCAGTACAATGGCACCGACCTTTGTCTCAGTATTGAAGAGCAGAAAAGATGACTGGCCAGGATCAGCACCGGTGTGGCCCCACACGAGAGCGCCGTTGTTGAGTCGCATCGCATAACCGCCGAGCCCAAACGCTGCAAATTGTCCCGGAAGTAATTGGGAGTCGACGTTCGGACCAAGGATCCGGGCTACACTTTTCTTGGTCAGGATACTGTTGCCTTCGTACCTGCCGTCGTTCATAAGTGCGATGAGCAATCGTGCCAATTGTTCAACGCTTGAATACATACCAGTGGCTCCAAGTGTCGAAGTCGTGTAGTTGCAGAGCGGGAAGAAATAGTTACCCAGGCTTATCTTCGCACAGTCAATATCGGGTGACATCAAATCTCTTTCCAGATCCATGTTGTATCCGTGTGAATACATTGTTGAAAGGATATCCTTTCGTATATCTGCAACATTGAAAGATGTGCCTACAATCTTCAAAGGAGAGAAGATGTTTGAGACACAATATTGATTATATGGAAGACCAGATACGGCTTCGACGATATATGCCAGCAATGCATATCCGGCATTCGAATAAAGGAATTGCTCTCCCGGTTTGCTTGTACCAAAATTTCCATCCTGATGATAGTACTTCCCATCTGGCAGAAAATAGGCCTGCACCCATTGCCTCTGACTCAACGGCTGTTTCTCGCATGAATAACATCTCCACAACGACGGACCATTGCAGGTTGAGGCAGTGTGATTAAGAAGCTGTGAAATTGTAATGTCGATGTCGGGGTACTTCGGATGCTGAATCTTGAAGGGAAGATATTTGTTAATCGGATCGTCTACGTTGAGTTTCTTTCGTTCGTGCAACTGCATAATCGCAATTGCAGTGATTAGTTTAGATACTGATGCAGTTCCGATAACCGATTGAGAAGTCATTTGAATATGTGAATCAAGATTCTGGAAACCGAATCCCCGCGACCAGACAATTCCATCCTGTCGAATTATGCATGCTGCCAATCCAGGAATGAAATCTCTCTGCATCTTGAATTCAATATATTTACTTAGTGTCGCTAATTGATTTTGGTCTTGAGAGCGTAGCAAATGTGTGTCCATTAGCAGCAAGCATGACAAAATTGCGATGAAGGCGAGTGGGTGTTTCATAACGATACTCATTTGTGATTTATTGATTCAAGATTATATTTATTGATACTTGAGATGATAGAAAATTTCTGATAATGTTTCGCATAGCCGGAAACCTGAGATTGCCGCCCGCTATGCGGGATGCTTCTATTTCCGTTACTTGCTCACGAAGCGATGTTTCAAAAGAACATTACATACCCGCTGCCGGTAGAACATATCGCTGAACGATCTCATCAGTGGGTACGTTTCCTGTATAATTCGCCCCAGTGAAAACAACGACCATTGACAGGTCCCTCAGCACAAATATCTCCTGACCGCCCCATCCCATAGCTTTAATTGAGTTCACAGTTTTGTTGTTCACCTTTAGATTCTTCAGCCACCAAAGGTAACCGTACCCCTCCGCCCAGGATACATTCGGATCGATTTGATATTGAGTGGATCTTTCCACCCACTCCTTTGAGATCACCTGGATTCCTTTCCATTTTCCGCCGTCCAGGAATAGTTGTCCGAATTTTGCCATGTCGCGCGGCGTGATATAAATATCGCCAGAACAAAACGTGATCCCAGACGGTTGAAAAACCTGCCAACGATAGTTTGATATTCCCAGCGGTCCGAAGAGATATTGCGACGAAAAGGATTGCACGCTTTTATCAGTGATGAACACAAGCATTACACCAAGAAGGTTCACCGTACCGCCGTTGTAATAAAAGTGTGTTCCCGGTTCTGTCATCAACGGCTTCGAAAGTAGGTATCCGACCGGATCGGACGATCGAATGAACACCATCAGATCATTTTCACTTGCTGTCACCGGCAATTCCCATTCGTTCCATTCCAGTCCGCTCGCCATCATCAGGCAGTGTTCGATTGTGATCTTTTCCCTACCTCCGTTTCTTAGCGATTCATACTGGTCGGGGAGATACTCAAAAACGACATCGCTTAGCGATTGTATGTGTTTACGGTCCAGGGCAATGCCAACGAGGGCCGAAGTGAAGCTCTTGGTCGCAGAGTGGGTGTCGTGAGGAGTATCCCTATCAAAGTTGAGATACTCACCATGGTAGTTCGATGCGAAAGGTGCAAAGTCATGGCCGGGCCAGTACTGTTCGAAAACCAGCTTGTTGTCCTTCACGACTATAACCGAATGGACTTCACCGTACAATCCCGAACTGATCTTCTGGATAAGGTCCACCATATGTTGATCTTTCATCCCGACGCTTGCGAGCGTGGACGTTTCCCAACCGTCAGCTGTCTTTTCCGGTTGAGCGAGTACACCCGTTGATGATGCAGGGTTCGGTGCGTTCTTACATCGTCCAATCAGGAGTAATGCAACGAGGAAGAAGAAAAATGGTTGACGCAGCCTAAACAGGTTCATCCCAACGTTGGTGGAGTGATAATTAGGTGCGACTTTAGACTTTAATATGTTAAGATAAAGACTCATTTTTATCCACAATAAGCGCAGTGCAGCGTTGCTTTTTTAATAAATCATAGTATAGATTAGGTGCTTTCGTCATTGTGTCATTGAGGTTGTCTAACAGCTTGAGATAAAAAATGTCAAGCACAGTTGTCCAAGTGAGTAAACAAAAATTTACGAGCATTATTGCCAATGTTGTAGAACAAAAGCTCATTGAGTTAATTGGCGATCCGGATGATGGTCTTACGATGAAGCAAAATCTAAGAAAACGACTTCTCAAGCAGAAACGCTCTGTCGAAAAAGGAGAGAGAGGAACAGATCTTTCTTCTGTTCGTAAGCATCTAGGTGTATAATTGTATTCTGTCCGGTTTCTTAGACCTGCAATTAAAGAGCCTGAAATGCTTGATCGAACCGTATCAAAAAGTATAATCGATCGACTTGAATGGCTTTCGTTACGTATTGAATCCACAAAATTATTTCCTCTCAAAGGCGAATTAAGCGGTTTATATATAAACTTCGTGAAGGTTCATACCGCAAAATTTTTGAAATACTCCGATCTGAAAAATTACAGCTAGAATCGACTGAATTATCTACGTGAAATTAATTACCATCGCTTTAAAAATTAGCGATACACGTAATATTTCAAATATTCTGTTTGAATTATTTTATTTTAAATATGGTTTAAAATAGAAAGGTACTTCAACCCATGCTGCTATTGGTTCGTTATTCCTTACCGCAGGAATAAATCTCCATTGCATTGCTGCATCCAATGCAACTTTATCAAATCCAATATCTCCAGTTTGTAAAATTTCTGCCTCACTCACCTTTCCATCTTTTGTTATTAACATTTTCACCTTAACAAATCCCTCAATCTTCGCCTTTCTTTGAAACTCCGGATAGTCGGGGAAGGGCATAATAACTGGTTGAGGATCTCTGTAATTAATGGTTGACATTACCAGGGATTCCTTTTGTTCTTTAAAAGGTGTATCTAATTCAGATGGAATAATTTCAAAATAATTTTCATACGAGACATTTAAACTGTTATCGTATTCTATCATCTGTTCTGGATTTATTTCTTCATTGTTATATCCCACTATTAGTTCTTCAGTCGATGCATGTAATTGTTCTCGTATTGAATTTTCAACCATTAATCTAAATATGTCTCCTGTTGTGATATGGAATGATATTGAAAATTTATCCCAATGCATTGAAACTTTGGTGCTTGAATTTGTAAAATCATTAAATTCGAATGCAAGCCAATCTTGGCGTAAATTAGAAACCGTCTTTTGATAAATTATTAATGCATTATTTTCCGAATCCAAACCTCTAAATGTAGTTCCTTTCGAAAAGATAATAATCCATTCGTTTTCTTTTGGAATAACAAAGAGTGAATAGCATCCCGCTTTCAATGGTTCGTTCTCAATTAAAACATCTTTTGAACATGAAAATGTTATAGCATCAACTTTATCTGTAAATAATACATAATCGCACGTGTCAATGTTATTCCATTTTTCATCTGCATCAGATTTAATACGATAATATGATATCGTGAAATCAGTCTCCCCAATAGTTTGAGTAATTGATGCAGGAAAGGCGATGTGATTTGTAATGGAATTAACTATTTGTGCGAGGAGTATATAACTATTAACAAAAAAGAAAAAGGATAAAAGTAGAATTGTTCTTGTCATTGCCCACACTCCTTTCATTAAAAAATGAAACTCTGTGAGACAAGAAATATACATTCAACAACCAAATACTTACTACGACCTAATTTGC
>Ga0233423_10000815_pt1 | contig 15878 bp, 14 predicted proteins | sample Watercolumn_Mata_FD_180713 | JGI IMG/M metagenome (GOLD analysis project Ga0233423, IMG submission 180713) | Freshwater microbial communities from Lake Matano, South Sulawesi, Indonesia - Watercolumn_Matano_2014_112_MG | ecosystem: Environmental > Aquatic > Freshwater > Lake | place: Indonesia...
TTATATTCTCTAAGCAATTTAACATTAGCTTGGAGAAAAGCTAGAGAAAACAAAAACTCAAACAGCGATATAACTGATTTTGAAAAGGATTTAGAGAAGAATTTATTGAATTTACATTATGAATTGAAAAATAAGACTTACAAACCTAAACCACTAACCACTTTTGTTTTAAGAGGCCCAAAAACAAGAGTCATTTCCAAGTCTAATTTTAGGGATAGGGTTGTTCATCATGCAATTATTTTAGTTATAGGAAGCATGTTTCAAAAGCAGTTCATTTACGATTCTTGTGCTAACCAAATTAATAAAGGAACTACTTTTGCATTGCACAGATTCGATAAATTTTTAAGAAAAATTACAAATAATTGTAAGCAAAATGCTTTTTGCCTAAAAGCGGATATAAAGCATTATTTTGAAGAAGTCGACCATGCAATATTAATGAGTATATTATCAAGAAAAATAAAAGATGAAAATATATTATGGTTAATAAGGCAAATCCTGAACAATAATATTGTTCGTTCGGGGGGGGGCGAACGACCTTTTTGATAAAAGAGGAATGCCCCTCGGCAACTACACCTCACAATTTTTTGCAAATGTTTACCTGCACGATTTAGATTATTTTGTTAAGAATGTATTAAGAGTGAAATATTACATCAGATATGTTGATGATTTTGTGATTCTGCATAAGTCAAAGAAACAATTGAGAATTTGGAAAGAAGAAATTGATAAATTTCTTAGAGCTAAGTTGAAAATTGAATTACATTCTCAAAAGTCTAGAATAATTTCTCTTTCCAGAGGAGTTGATTTTATTGGATTTAGGAGTTTTTGCCATTTTAGACTATTAAGAAAGAGAAACATCAGAAATATGCACAAAAAAGTAGAATTATATAAGCAAGGAATAATTGATTTTTCTACTTTGAAAGATAGCTATCAAGGCTGGCAGGCTTATGCTAAATGGGCTAATACTTATAAATTAAGAAAAAGGATAAAAAAGAATATTATTGGCCTATTATGGAATAAAATGTAATCTCGGTTCTTTCTTCCCAGAAGAAGGCTTTCTCTTTATTCTTCCTTCTTTACGCTTAAAACTTTTTCCCCGACTTTCGCTTTTTTCACTGTCTTTTTTTTAGCAGAAGATTTTTCAATTGGCTTTTCTGTAGATTTTTCGCCTATTTTTTTATGTTCAGTCTTTGCAGACTGAGCTTCAATCTTGTCTTTTTCAGTTTTCATAAGTTTGTGTAATTCTTGCTTATATGCCTCCGTCCACATAACCTTTCTTTTGTCTCTTCCAAGATTCAGAGCATTTCTTCTACATTTGCTAGAACAAAAATAATTTATAGAGCCATCATTTTTAATTAAACTAACACCTTTATGAAAGTTTTCATCTTGCCCGCAAAAAGAACATTTGACCATTATTTGCTAGGCCTCCCCTCTTGACTGCTTCGGATTCTTCTTGCTTCAATTTCAGTTTCTCTTAGTGTCAATAGGTCTCCAACTTTTACAGAGCCCTTAACGTTGCGCCTCATAACCCTTCCGCTATTTCTTCCACTTAAAACCTTGCACATTACTTGGGTAACTTCTCCTCTAGCCCCTGTTCTTCCAACTATTTCTTCAACTAAAGCATTAACTGCAGCGCCAGATGTTAAACTCTCAACTTTACTTTGAGATGCTGTAGATTTATCTTTTATTTTTTGTTGTTTTGCCATATCAAACTAAAGAGTCACTATTTCTTAGCTTTTAATTGACTGATTTCTTTTTCAGCCTCGCCAGAATTAATGACCGCGACAGCAGAAGCATTAACTGAAATCCCCACAGCAATGCCTAATTTTTGTTTAGAATCAACTTCCTCGCAAGGAATTCCTTTTTCCTTACATAAAAGAGACAAATGAGCAACAATTTCCTTTGGCTCAACATCTTTCGCATAAACAACTAATTTAGCTACTCCTAACTCTATAGCTTTAGTAACTTCATTTGTTCCCTTGTCAACTTTGCCTGTTTTCTTTGCTTTTTCAATAATTGAATAGAAGTCCATGTTGGGCCTCCGTAATTCCGTGAATGATTTACTTCATCGGTTAATTATATGTCAAAATAATGCTTTATAAATCTTTCTTAGAGTTTCCAAGCCGCATTCACTTCATCAGTTCTTTCTCTCGGCTTTATATCGACTTTATCAGCAGATTCAGAGATTCCATCATTGAACATTATCTCTCCCAGATAAGCAATCATCGCAGCGTTGTCAACTAAAAGCTCTTTAGCAGGACAATAAAATTTAGCTCCTCTTTCAGAGCACATTATTCTGCACATTTCCTGCAATCGTGAATTACAAGCAACACCGCCCCCCAAAACCAGTTCTTTTTTTCCAGTATGCGCCAACGCTCTTTCAGCAGCTTCAACTAGCATTGCAAAAGCTGTTTCCTGCAAAGAAAAAGCTAAATTTTCAATTTTTTCTCCCCCGTCGTAAAGCTGTTGTAGCTTAGTTTGCATTCCTGAAAAAGAAACATCCATTCCTTTTATTGAATAAGGTAATTCAGTATATTTTCCTTTTCTGGCAAGTTCTTCAATTTTTGGCCCGCCTGGAAAGCCTAATTTAACATAACGGGCAAATTTATCAATAAAATTCCCAACACCTATATCCAATGTCTCTCCGAATACCCTGTATTTCCCAGCAGCATAAGCAATTATTTGGGTATTTGCTCCAGAAGCATAAAGCAAAACCGGGTCATTACAGCCCAAACTGCTGCCAATTTCAAGATGGGCAATGCAGTGATTAACTGGCACAATTGAAATTTTTAATCTTCCAGCTAGGGCTTTAGCGAATTTCATCCCAGCAAGCAAACAAGGTGCAAGCCCCGGAGCATTAGATAACGCGAGGGCCTTTATTTCTCTTTCAGAAACACCTGTTTTCTTTAAAACAGTTTTATAAAGCCCCTCGGCAACACAAGCATGGTGTTTTGCAGCCTCTAAGGGGATAATGCCCCCGCTTGTGGTCGTAAACATATCGCGCAGATTAACCAATATTTTTCCCTTATCAACAATTGCGACCCCAAACGTATGAGCAGTACATTCAATTCCTAGCATCATCAAGAAAAATAACAATTCTAATTTATAAGCTTAATTACACTTTCCAATAAGTAGTAGCCACTTTGTTAAGCGCAACTTTGGCATATAAATTAAGGTTATAAAGATAATAACTGCAATTTTAAATCGAGAACAAGAATAAAATGAAGAACCCAAACGCAGCAAGCTGCAGGAAATATTACCCCGAAGGTAATTAATGAAACAAAAATTTTATGGCAAAAAAACAAGCGAACACATATCGAGAAGAAATATAAAAAGAAAAATAAAAATCGACACGATCTCAACGTGATAAAACATTGAGTATGATTATCTTTTTTTCTTTTTTCTTCCGCCACGAGCCATTTTGGCCTCGCATACATTACCTTTACCATCTACATAATAAAGGTAACCCGGCCTTCTTTTAACAACGTTCTTGGCAATTACTGATCCCATTTCGCGTCTATATACCTCCTTTTAATAAAGTATAATATAACTTATTCGACTGCATATTTAAATCTTTCTCTTTCCGACGAAAAATTCTATCGTCTTATAATTGTTTTTATTGAAAGGTAATTCTATTATCTTTGTAAACTTAACAGGGCAAGAAAGATGGAACTGGAATGGCCGAGCAATCGCCCGCCCTATTACATGATTTTTATCGTCGAGCCAGATTACAAGAAATGAAAAAAAGACAAATAAAGAATGAATAGAAGTATCGGTGCTCTTCTTAAAATCAAAAAGAAGATTATCCGCATTCCTAGACTTAAACATTAATCCAAACACCTTGCCCAAAAAAGAGGCCTCTTTTACATTAAGGTATATTGTATTCTTGCCCTGGCGGATTTTTATTTTGTTCACAATGAAAAAAAGAAAACAGTCTATTTAATTTTTGCCATAACAATAAGCTTTTATAGTTATAGATTTTATTAAGAATATGGTAATAGAAGCAGGTGCATTAGCGTTAATATTTGGGTTTGGCTTGCCAAAAAAAACAAAAGAGAAAGATTCTGAGTTTGAAGTTGAAAAAGGAGAATATACTGCTGAAATAAGGCATATAGACGAAGTAGAAAAATTAAAGAGATTAAAAGAGCCTCCAGAAACAATATTGGAAATTTTAGATGTCATATCTAGAGATTTTTTTAAAAAGAAATTTCATATAAAAAAATCAACAGAATATTCAGACTTGATAGAATTTTTTACAGAAAAAAATGCACCCCAGATAATCAATTTCTGTAGAAGGATGAATGAAGCTCTATACTCCGGACGGACTCTCACAGCTGGGAATATAAACGATTTAATCGCAGATTTGGAAGCAATAATATCAAAAGAAGATAAAAAGTCAAATGGGTACGAAACTAAAAGAGACTTGAAATTTTATTCTCTAGTAGATAAGCTAAGTCTCTTTGATTCAAAAAAAGAAAAAGCTGCCAAAGAGGAGTATTTGGGCAAGAAAACAAAGGAAATTATAACTTCTAAATTAACGAAGACAAAAGAGTCCATTCAGCCGCAGAAAGTAGGAATTCAAATCGGCGAGAATAACTATAATAGCCAAGAAGCGCAAAATACAGCCCTGTCTCTGATAGATAACAAAGAAGGCGTTGAAAACAGTCTAGAAGCTGAACCAGAAGAAGATAAATTAATTGAAAGTATAGACGATCTGGATAGAATAAAAGAAAAGATACAGCAAAGAAAGAAAAATCCTGCTGAAAAAAGTCAAGAGAGCTACAATTGACTAAATTTGAGTTTGCTTCTTTATGTTGCAGACATTATCAATAGATATCCATGCAGACATTGCGCCAAACCCGAATTTGTCAATATCAAATGATTCTATTTTTTGTGGATTCCTCAAAAAAATCAATATACAATATTTCTTATCCTTAAACATTTCAAAAAATTCAGGTACTCTATCGATGCCAAGGCCATCAGCTAGGCCATATTGACACAGGATTTCTTTAACTTTCTTAGGCGTCAAATCTGAGTATTGGATTACTTTATCAACTTCTGCTTTAATTGTTACAGGTTCCCCAGAATCTTTAAAATAAATAATCTCGCCAGCTTTTACTTTATTCCACGGGGCACATTTAAATTTATACCATCTCGACTCAATCTTTTTTTCTCCAGACAAAATCTTTTTAGTCAAGCCCCAAGATTTTTTCATTATTGCAATATGTTCCATATTCAATAGTAATCAAGGAAATTCCATCAGTTTAGCGTTTATTAAAGCGTATTCAATAAAAAAAAGAATTATTGAAATTATAATCAAATAACTAGTTATTTCTTGTTGAACAACTCCCGGCTCTATTTCAGCAATCTTTTTTAGAGACAAACGAAGTTCATTTTTTTGAGTGACAAAGAAAAAAAGCCCACCAGTATTGTAAGCAAGAGACTTCAAAGAGTCTTCATCAACAGTAGATATTCCATAACTTGTTTGGCCCCCCTCTCTAGTTCCTACAGCGATTGTATTGACTTGGACATTTCTAGCTTTGGCATATTCTATAGCGTTCTCGATAGTCCCGACATTAAGCTGGCCATCGCTGATAAGTATTATTGATTTTTTAGAATATTTATTCAGCATATTTGAAGATGCTTCAACAGCTTCGGCAAGATCCGTGCCGCCGAGAGAACTAAAGTCTAAATTAGAGATTGCCCTCTCTATTAGCGCTCTATCTTTAGTGACGGTTTGTTCGATAACTGAATTGCCGGAAAAGGAAACTACTCCCATTGCAGTGCCGGAAGGCAAAGAATCATGAAAAGACATAGCACTTTCTTTGGCTGCATCAAATCTAGTAGGTTCAATATCACGTGCTTCCATACTTCTAGAATTGTCTATTGCTACAACAAAAGCTACAGAGCTGGTGCGGGCCTCGTATTCTAAAGTCGGACGGGCTATAGAAAAAATCAAAAGGAGAAGTATACAGCAAGTTATAACTAAAGAGGTTACATTCTTAGAATAAAGTTCTATTCCTTTTATCCTTGCGACAGCATCAAAATTAGCAAATTTTATTACCCTCTTTCTCCTTATCCTTAAAGAAACCCAATGTAGAAGTGTTAACAAGGGAACCAAAAAGAGCAAAAACAAATATTCGGGATATAAAAAGAAAACATTCATTTTTAAAAGACCTCTTTTTTAAGACGGTCGTGCATAAACTGCCCAACTCTTAAAACATATGGCTGGCTGGGTATTACTTCTATGAAATCTATCCCAGCCAAATTAAAAATATTTTTTACCATTTCTTCTTGTTTTCTCATAGTATTCCTATACTGCGCTCGCGCCAGCTGGGGATCAAAAATCAACTGATTATTGCTGGAAATGTCTTCGATAACAAATTCTCCCTGAACATCCGGGAGGTTTTTATCTATTTGGTCTCTGACCATAATGGAAAAAGTCTCAAAAGAAAGAGAAAGTAAAGAAATTTTATTTCTTATAGATTCATCAAATTTCAAGAAGTCAGATAATAAAATTGCAACGGCCCCAGGGTAATGCGGAAAAGATTCTACTATGTTCAAAGCATTATTTAGGTCAGATCCTCCCCCGTAGTTATCAGCATTCTCCAATATGTTTACAAAAGAGAAAAAAGCCATCTTGCCCCCAGCAGGAGGATAAAAAAGTTTGATGGTATCATTAAAAAGAACAAGCCCGATTCTATTATTTTTGATTACTGCTAAAAAAGCTAAAGCAAGAGCTATCTCAGCGGCGCATTCACATTTAAGTTTACTGCTTGAACCCGAGATCATATTGTCTCCTACATCAATAAAAAAGATTACAGTTAGATGTTCTTCTTCTCGATATTGCTTAATTAAAAGTTTGTCATATCTCGCACTTGCTATCCAGTCTATATTAAAAGCATCATCATCAGGATAATATTGGCGGAAAGTTTCAAAATCAAAACTTTTGCCCCTAAAAAAAAGTTTGTAACTCTTTTTTCTAATATCAAAATCCTTAGATAATGAGATTAATTGTTCGATACTGCCGAAAATATCTAAGTTTAATCTTTTATTATTCTCCATCGATTATTTCCTGCTTTGAAGAGACTTAAAAATGTCTTCAATAATTCGTTCAGGGGTTATTCTATCTGCTCTGGCTCTATAAGATAAAATCAGTCTATGTCTCAGCACATCATATGAGACAACTTTTACATCAGCGGGGATTACATAATTTCTTCCTTGCAATAAAGCTTCTGCTTTAGAAGCGATGTACAGAGAAATACTCGCCCTGGGCGAAGATCCCAGATCAATGTAGCTCCCTGTTTCAAAATCTTTACTTCGAGTCTTATTAACAATATCTAAGATATAATGTTTTATCTTTGGATCTAAATAAATCTCTTCAGTTGTCTTTTGCATATTTGTTATCTTAGCTGGAGAAACAATTGATCTTATATTATAATCTTCAAATTTTTTTAGGGTAATATTCTCAGACATTATTCTTTTTTCGCTCTCAACATCGGGGTAATTAATTAGTATTTTAAACAAAAAACGGTCAATTTGAGCTTCAGGCAAGGAATAAACACCTTCATTTTCGATAGGGTTTTGGTTTGCCATGACAAAAAAAGGAGAGGGCAATTGAAGAGTAGTTTTGCTTATAGTAACCTGCTTTTCCTGCATTGCTTCAATCATAGCTGATTGTGTTTTTGGCGGGCTTCTGTTTATTTCATCAGCAATAATAAAATTAGAAAAAATCGGGCCCTTAGATATTTGGAACCCATTTTTAGGGTCATAGGTCATAAATCCAATTATATCTGCGGGCAGCATATCTGCTGTGAACTGAATTCTTTTGAAAGAGCAACCACTCACTTGCGCAAGTGTTTTAATGAGCAAAGTCTTAGCTATTCCAGGAACTCCTTCTAATAAAACATGTCCATTGCAGAGCAAGCCCCTAAAAAGAGAATTAACAGCTTCTTCTTGGCCAAAAACGATTTTAGATATCTCTCTTTTCATTTGAAACAAAACCTTAGAAATCTCTTTAACTTTGTAACTGCTTGCTTTTTTTTCAGAAACACTCTCCTCTTTTTCAATCATATTCATTCTTATTAATTAATAGCGTATTTAATTTTTAAACCTTTTTAAGCTGTATCGGTCGTCCTCTTCTTTATCTACAAGACCAGCCTCTTTCAAAAATTTTCCCCTCCGATAAAGATAATAAGCAATACCCAAAACAAGAAAACCTATTGTAGCTAGGCTAACATAATTTAACAAAGTTTCTTGGCTAAATGGCCTGCGGCGGGGATTTGATTTCTGCGCTATGGCCTGGCTGCAAGCATTCACAGCATCTGTAATTTGCTTCTCAGCCAATTTAATGTCTCCGCTTTCGAGGCTCTCTCGCGCCCTGTCTACCAGCTCTTTTATTTCAGCGCATTCTGGATTATTAACCACTAGCTCTTGAACAAATATGAATTTTTCCTTTACAGTCGTCCCTTTCTTAACATTCATGTATATTTTGCCCCAATCAGAATATTTAGGATTTTCTACACTTACATTCACAGTAATTTCATACAAGCCCTCCAAGTCTGTATCCACATTAACTGTTAAATTAAATTCTTCTTTCTTTCCCTTGGCAAGTAAAGGAAAGGCGTCTCTATCAAAAAAAGAAGTTATATTCTCAACAAGGCTTCCATTAATAGCAACAAAGCTGCGCAGGCTAAGATTCCTCAGATCAACAATCCCTTCGTTGATTAGTGAAATAGGCAGAATAATTTTTCCTTTTTGGCTTATGGAAACAGGCCCGGGTAAAACTATCTTCAAAAGAATCGGATCAGACTCAGCAGGCACCTGAGTAGTTCCCCCGCCAGAACTGCCTGCGCTTGACCCTCCTCCGCTAGTTGGAACTTCCTGCGTGCTGGTGCTTTCTATTAAAGTTATGATAAAGAGATTGCTTCGATTAGTGCTTAGATTAGTATTTAATATGCGTGAACCGTTAGTTTCATCAAATTCACTTACATTGAGATAATAAAAAGCGCTGGCGTTCACTTGAGAAGAAAAGTTTATTTTTGGCGTTGTTCTATTTGTCCAATTAATTACGCTGACATTTATCAAACTTTCATTGCTGCCATTGCTCGCTACGAATATGTGTTTAAAGCCGATAGTTTGATTATGGCATGTATCGCTTGCATCAATATCTTCAAAGTATTCATTCAAGTAAAGAGTAATAGAACCTGTTCCACTTATATTTATACTCCCGCCTATACTGATATCCTTAATCGTTCTAAGAGGATAATTAGTGTGATTAATAGTAACGCTCCAATTAGTCAGATTACTTAATTTCTGGTTTGATACGTTTAAGACCAGAGTAGCATTGCCGGCGCAGGCTCCAGTTTCATCAGTCCAGTTAGGAGTTATATTCAGATAAACCGCAGAGCCGTTTCCTGGACCAGAGCCAGATACTCTTAATACCCCCCTTATATAAATTGAATAATTCAGATTATCACCTACACTGTGGTTTGCAGTGAAATTAAAAGTTGAAGTTGTATTCTCAGCAGCGCCGAAGATATAATTCAAAGCTGGATAGAATATCAAAGGATAATCATAAACTTTAATGTTAAATGTTCTAGAAGAATTCAATCCAGACATGTCTCTAACGCTAACATTAAAAGTCCAATTTCCGGGATAAGAGGAACTTTGATTAAGAGAGAAATTAGAAGCGCCAGAGAGATTAGTAACAATTCCTGTAGAAGAGTTAATTGCTAAGAAATTTCCGCCTGCCGAAAGGTTAGTTATAGAATAAGTAAAATTAGTATTGTTGGACCCAAAAAACTCTTCGCCATCCTCTAAATCGCTAGCATTAACATCTAGATAAAATCTCTCGTTTATTGAATAATTAAGGCTCTGGCTGAAAGATAAATTTGGGGGATGCTGGACCTCTGCAATAGAAAGATTGAATACGATAGAAGCGTTTAAGCTAAACCTATCACTGACATTAACTCGCACGCTATAGTTGCCTACGTAAGACTTATTTGCAGTGAATGCCGCTCTATACTGAGTTCTGTTATTAACACCCGCGTAAGGATACGAATTAATTGAAAAACTAAACAAATCTGAAAGCGAGCCGTTTTTAAGCAGAGTGGTGCTGATGCTGAGAGATTCATCGTAATAAGATTTTTGCAGGATTTTTAAGTCTTCATCATCCACAACAAGATAAATAGTGGCTGGTGCATCTTCAGTTGTATTCATATTCCAATTCCCAGAAACGCCATCACCAGTAGGAACATCCATGAATACAGGGCTTTCATTAAGGTTAGATATAGAAAAGTTGAAAACTATTGATGATTGGGCAACCCCATCAGAAGCATTTATTATGATAATCTGGCGCCCAACATCTAAATCATTTGTAGTAAAATTTATAATTCCAGTAGTAGAATTAAGAGAAAATGAAGGAAAATAACTCAGATTTGTATAAGAAAAAGTTATATTATTTCCATCTGAATCACTCACATTAGAAGAGAGATTGATATATATCCTGTTTTCTTCAAGTTGAGAGATGTTGCTAGACATATTGCCCCAAACAGGAGCAGAATTGTTTATTATAGTAATTGCTATAACCTGAAAGCTTGATAAGTTGCTCTTGTCACTAACATTAATCAAAATACTGTAATTGCCAGACAAAGAAGAGTTGGGGTATATATTCATTATCGCGCTCGTCAGATTAGTGTTATTTATTCCGACACTTGAGATAGTAAAATTAACCCAGCTGACGTTTGCTGTGAAGTTCAGCGATTCATTATAAGTCGCTTTGCTTACTATTAAAATATCATCGTCAGAAGCATTAATATATATTTGATAATTATTGCTGTTATAAATAGAATTATTTCCAGTTAAATTGCCTATAAAATAAAGAAAAGGAGCGTCATTAACATTCAATATTGAAAAGTTGATAGATTGGGAATAAATTTTGTAAGAATCTCCGTATGAACCAGTATCTTTTAATGAGATGTTAAGCGTCCAATTACCTACTGCTTCATCTCTGGGAGTAAAATTAACCAAAGCATAAGAGCTGAAGTTAACAGTTGAGTTAGCCAGCTGGACTGTCGTGCCAAAAGAATAATTCAGAGCAGTATCATTAAATTTAAACCAGCTGTAATTAGCAAAGTAAGTAACATTATTCTGCTCTTCTAAATCGCTAGCATTGATGTAACAGAGAACATTGACATCTTCAGTTGTATTTCTTAAGTTGTCGCATAAATAAGCAAAACTCGGCGCGGTATTTCTGCTTAACACATTAAAATAAACTACCTTGCTGGTTGATGCATTATAAGGAGCAATATTATTGTTAAGATCTCGTACAGTAAAATTAATAGTATAATTTCCTACATCGTTTCTCTGGGGAGAGAAACTTATATTTAAGACTCCTGTTGTAGAATTAAAACTATACTGCGAACTGTTAAATAATTCTTTTCCAGCAGCAGTGCTGCAATTTCTGCTAGACCAGTTCGCAACACTGCAGTTAAGAAAACTTATGTTCAGACTAAAAGGAATATTATTTTCCTCGTCAGTTATATTAATAATGTATTCAAAAGTATAAGGCTCTGTGGAAGTGGACATATTAAAAAATCGGTCAGTTAAATTAGTAAAATTTGGGGCGTCGTTTACAGGGTTTATTGTTAAAGATATATCCTTAAAAGCCGGCACCACCCCGCTGTCAGCTGCTCTAATAACAACAACATATGTCCCATTTTGGCTGTTATTTGTAGCATTCATGGTAATCTCGCCCGTAGAATTAATAGATATCCAATAATAAAAAGAGGCATTTGTATTCCCGTTATTGTTAGAAGTTATATTTTCTATAGAATAAGATAACGGGCGGTCATTGAAATCATCATCAGTCATATTGTTGCTAAAGCTATACAAAGTCAAAGAGTCTTCGTTTGCAGAAGTTGCAAAAGACAAGCCAGTTTCTCTGGGCACAGTATTTCTTACATTAAATGTTTCATTAAGAGTAATATTGCCATATCCACTAGTGCAATTGATGTTATAAGTCAGATTATTTCTATAATTAAAACTTTTATTATATTGCCATAGGAGAGATGAAGCGTTATATTGCATTAAAACAAATGAACCAAACGTGCCTGTTTCGTTAAATCTGATAGTGCAATTTCCATTGCCATTTGAAGAATTAATCACAATCCCGGAGGAATTAGTATAATTTGAATAAAAATAAAAGTCCCAATCAATGTTTGTTTTTGGGCAAAGATAAGAGATATTACAAATTGTGCGATTCTCCCTGCTTGGTGTTCCAGAAGTAAAAATTATCAAATTAGCACTGTCACTTGAGCCAGATTGGCCCGCGATTGAATTTCCGATTAAAAAGATTAAGAATACGGCAAATATGCCAAAACCAAAATAAGCCTCTTTTTTTAGTTTTTTCATTTAAGTTTGTACCATTGAAGATTTCTTGATTCTTTTCTAGTTTTTATTATTTGCATAACTTTCATTATTATGATAATTACGACAATTAAAATTAATAAAGTTATTAAAATTAAAGCGTAATTAAATTTAATTTTTTCTCTTTTTTCTTTAGCTTCACAAGTAAAAGGACAAGGCCCGCCGCAGTCTATACCAGATTCTCCTTGATTCTGAATTCCATCAGAACAAGTAGGGCAAGGTGGACAAGGCCCGCCGCAATCTGTAAGCAATTCACACCCCCCCCCGTGGCAGTTCTTTATGCCGTCCTTGCAATTAGGATATTGGCTATAAAAACAAGCTTGTATCTCCAGAGGTTTATTTCCAAGAGAACGGCAAGTATTAAGGTCTTTACATTCTCGGACCTGAAATCCACAATCCCCTTTGCCTAAGTCAAAGATGCTGCACATAACCTCAAGATCAGAGTAATCCTTCTCGCTGATATTGCCTGCGAGATATGAAAATTCTAAATTTTGGCAAACACTCCAATCTTGGCACACCCACTTGTTTTCGCATGCAGGAGCTGCTTCTCCCGCCCCTCCCCCGCTAGTAGAACCTCCTCCCCCGCCTGGAAGCAAAGTAGGACAGCCTATTATGCTAACAAATATACTCCAATTCGTAGAAGCATTCAGCAGACCATCAGTTATCTCAGATTTTATTTCATGATACCCCCCCTCACTGCATTCGAAAGTGTAATTAAAGGTATCATTCAAACTTCCAGAAGTTACGTTCTTTCTCTTCGCGCTGTCAACATACCAGTAAATATCAGGGATTGTTCCGTCAGGATCTCTTACAGTTACATTAAATTGCAGATATTCCCCTGCTTTTATAGTAAGGTTTCTTATTAGGGGCTCATAAGAAACAAAATAAGGAGGTCTGTTTTCATTGGTTACTGTAAGGCTAAAATTAACACAACCATAAGCATTAACTCCGCTGCTATTACAAAGACTAATATTTGGATGAGGCCTAGCCAAACCCAGATCTCTTGCGCACACAGTAAGGTTATAAATCCCATCATAAACCGGATTAGCTGTCCAGTTTATTATTCCAGTTGTAGAACCAATATTGAATAATGAAGGGCCGTTGTTAAAGGAGAGTGTATAAGTTAAATTGCCCCCGGTCTCATTGCCGTCTTCAACATCGCTCGTCCAAAAATCAAGATAAAGATTATTATTATCCCCCTTATCCCAAATAGTCTGCACTCCCGGGTTTGTAATGCTTGGTTTGTGATTTATTTCTAGAACGTTTACAAGGAAATTCTTATAATCAGACAGAACCCCGTCCGTAACATAAAGAGTCTCATTATATTCTCCAATTTGTGCTTTAGACAAAGCTGAAGAGATAATTGCCGAGGTTACGGGAGGATTGTGGTTGTCAAAATAAGCGGGATAAACAAAAAAAGGATTTTTAGGGTATAAATTTAAAGTTAGTTCATCTTCGTCTACATCAGTAACGTTGAATGAATGAATAAAAGCTAAATCTTCACACGCGTATAACTGATAAGAGATGTTGTCTAAAACAGGGGGAGAATTTGGAACTGTGATAAAGAACACAACACTTGCATTGCCTATATCTCCCCTAGTGCTATTAACAAAAACAGTCAGTCTATTCGACCACCTTGTAGCATCAAAGGTAAAATTAGGATTAAAAACAACCTTTTCATAAACAACCCGGTCATGGCGTAAATCTTCTAGTTTATACCACCAAGTATCTACATCTGTATTGCCAGTTGAAACATCTAAAGGCAGAGTATAATTGCTGCCAATACTAAAAAAATAAGTGATGTTTTCAGGACTGTAGATAAAAACAAGGGGCGCCCCGTTAATAAATATTGAAATTGAACTTGTAACACCATAACCAAGTATTTTAAAAGAGTAAAAAGGCAAGATTATAAAAACTGCGCAAATAAAGATATATGCACAAATAGATTTTATAACAAAGCTGCCCATCATATAAAGTGCAAAATAATATATAAAAACATTTACTTTCTTCTTATCTCAAAGATAATCTTGCCACTGTAATTACCAAAGGGTGTATTTTTTGGGATATGAAGATTTGCAGAAATAACTCTGGTGCTATTGGGGGCTATAAAAAATCCAGATTCCACATTAACGAAACTGGATATATCGGAGCTAACAAAGGTTCTCACTTTTATAGTAAAGCTGTGATCGTTTCGCATTATCATATTCCTTGAAGAACCCCCGCCAGGAGGCACTCTTCCAAAGATAACCTCGCTTGCATTCAAGTCAAACCCAGGGTTTTCCCCGACCATAAATCTAACTCCTATTGATTTTTTTTCTAAAGGCAAAGAATAAAAAATAGAAAAGATTAAGATAATCCCTGCGAATACTGCGCAAATGTATAAGAATACAAGAAACTTATCTTTTTTTATGTCCACTCTTTTTCATCCTCCTCGCTATAATCCAAATAAAGATGAGGAGTATAATCAATCCTACCAGTACGCCTGCGAGATAATAAACTAATTTGCTTTTCTTCTCTTCTTTAAATTTTAAGTTTAGAATTTTCTCATTAGTTTTATTCCCATAATGAAGAACTACCCTTGCATTAAATTTATTTTCCAATATCCCGGTCGTATCAAAATACCCCGTAAGATTAGATGATTCGAAACCCCCCAGGTCTAAAGAAGAAGTAACAAAATTGATTTGCGAATAATTCATTATTGAGACGTTTGCATAAACTTTTTCAATAGGACCGCTCCAAAAACTTTCTATCTGCAGGTTGAATCTATTAAGCATATTCTTATTAAAATTATCAGAATGTCCAGTAATATCAACAAAAAATTCCCCCAGCCTAAAAATAGTTTCTGTCTTAGCTTCTTTATTGTTGCCGTAGCTAACAATAGCTCGAGCCACGTAATAACCTGGCAGATAACCTTCTGTATTCAGTTGAGTTTCTAGATCAGTCGAACCCAAGCTTGCGATTTCTCTTGTTCCTAAAGGCAAAGAAGTTACAGAACGATTCTGTGAATCAATAATATTAACTACAATCTTAGCAGAGATATCGCTTTTACCAAGATTTTTTACAGAAATCTTAAGATTTACAGGTTCGCCTACATTAGCATTGTTTGCGCTGATGCTCGCACTAGCAAATTCTTCTGGATAAGGAACTCTAATTTTTATAATGCCCTTAACATTTCCCAATAAATAGATGCCCCCTCTTCCAGAAGGCTGTTGTTTGGCGCTGATATAAACAATATTTTCTCCAGGCAGTTCTACATTATCTGGAAGAGATAATAAAACCTGCACATTTCCAGGCCCATCCAAAGACTTCGGAGAAAGAGTAACGTATTTTGCTAATTCTCCTTCAGCAGAGAGTTTAAATTTCATATCATTATCGCCAATTATAGTAAAACGAAAAGTCTGTTTAAGATTTGGCTTAAAGTCAATCTCATACGCACCAGGAGAAATGCCAAT
>Ga0233423_10000816_pt1 | contig 15878 bp, 16 predicted proteins | sample Watercolumn_Mata_FD_180713 | JGI IMG/M metagenome (GOLD analysis project Ga0233423, IMG submission 180713) | Freshwater microbial communities from Lake Matano, South Sulawesi, Indonesia - Watercolumn_Matano_2014_112_MG | ecosystem: Environmental > Aquatic > Freshwater > Lake | place: Indonesia...
ACGCTGATCAACAATTCCTCATAGCACTCTGGATTTCATGCGAAACTTGAGCTGATCAGGCTGCCGCTGGCAGAGGTGCTCACCGGGTAGTTGATCCAGTTGTTGGGTCCAGGGGGCGTACGCGAGCCATTCGGTGTGGCGCCGTCTCCTCCCAGATCAATCGGCAAGCCGCCGTTGCCGTAGACACGATACGGCACGAGCGCATTCCCAATCGCGCCGTTGCCGACAATGGCGACTCCCGCCAAGCCATTCTCGTAGATCGAATTTGCCGGCCCGACCCGCGTGCCGGTCGAGTTTGCAATATAGACCCCCTCCCGCGCATTCTTGGCAATCTCTTGAATACCGCCGCCAGTCCCGATCAGGTTGTTATTCGCGTTACCCTCGATCGCGACGCCCGCCGTCCCATTCGGACGCGCGACGCCCGCCGAGTTCAGTCCGATCAGGTTGCTGTCGACGGTGTTGTCGCTCGCCCCATTGACGATGTGAACGCCGCACTGACCATTCCCTGCGATGATGTTACGACCGCCAACTGTTGTATCGCCGATCGTATTGTGACTCGCACCGCTGCCGCTGATCTTCACCCCGTCGAAAGAATTCGGGATCGCCGACATCGCCGAGGCGTTCACCCCGATCTTGTTGCCCCGGAGGGTATTATGACCGGACCGATCCAGGTAGACTCCCGACCACAGATTGCCAGCAATCACATTGTTGGCAATGAGATTGTAACTCGCCGGGCTTCCGAAACCTACGAACAAGTTCACGCCATTGTTTCCATTAGGCAGAGGATTTGTCGTCTTGTTCACGCCGATCCAGTTCCCATCCGCTGTGACTCCATCCGGCTGCACGCCGACGAACACATAGTCAGAGCCCGCCACATATACACCGTCCGCCGCATGGCAACCGATGACATTGCCGTAGATATACGCTACGCCATTCGTACCGATGCCGCCGCTGGCAGTGGAACTCACACCTACGCCATACGAACTATTACGCGTCACGCCGCTGGGACTGCAGGTGGTGGCGCCGGGCAGCGTGCCCAGGTAATTGTAGGCAATGCGCGCGCCCTTGGCGCTGCTTGCGACCAAGATGTCAGCAAAGCCAGACTGGCCATTGACAATGGAAAGATTGGAAATAGTGATGTTGTCACCGTCGATTTGGAACGCATTGTAGCAAGTGGAGCCAGCGCAACCGTCAATGCGCGGCACGCCGGCGTTTCCGTTGATCCACGTGCCGGCGTCGATAAGAACGGGGAGCATGTCATCCAGCGTCAGGACGATCTGGGTCACCGACGGGGCAAAGGTGATGTTGTCGTAGAACCATCTCCCGCATCCACCGTTGATGCGCCCGGTGCCGTCAAACGTGCAGCCGCCAAGTTGAACCTGTTCGGCAGCCGTGAATGGGCCGGTCCATGCATTTGCCACGTACATGGCTTTGCGCAGCGTCAACACAGAGTCCGACATGATGTTATCCAGCGGACTATTGACGACAAAGACGCCGCCGGCATGTACACTTGGGGGACGGCTGAACAGCAATCCCAATGCCACGAACATGAGAGTCGGAAATGACCGACGCAAGAACACCCTGACATGGAGGCGTTTGGTGTTCATTTGATCCTCCCTCAATCGCAAGCGTACCCGATGCAGGCGATCATCGCCCCACTTTTGCCTTCCTAACGATCTCTCGCCTTGCCCCTTCCCGCTTTCCGCGCCTACGCCTCATCGTCTTTCGTTTCCGCACCCGTCAACCGGTCTACCAGCGCGCTGCCCACACCCGCGAGAGCGTCGGTGGGCAAATAGTGACTAGATGACTCGTCGAACAGCACGTTTGCCGTCGCAGGGAAATCTTCGTCGCCCGCGTAATACACTGCCGCCACGCGCACGCGCGGCAGCGCGTCGAACGCGAATGCCGCATCGCCCGCCGCGAGCTTCATTCCATTGAGATTCTTCGCGGCGCGCTCGAACACGCTGATGCGGTTGTCAATCGCTTTTGCCAGGCGATCACCGCTGTACCCCTGGTACGCCTGATGATAGAACATTCCGCCGGGCAAATCACGAAACGCGACCCACTTGCCCTGCAGCGGCGAACCGTCGGCGGTCTGCAAATAGTACAGAAACATCGCGGTGCGATTCAAACCGCACGCTTTTTTTGTCGCCTCGACGCTCACTTGCAGATCGGGAAACGTAATGCGGTACGGCTCCCCGTAGAACTTGATGCGAAAAACGCCGTCTTGAAATTCTGCGCCACATCGCAAAGCCAGATCGCGCGGATCGCGGGCACGCAGCGCCCCGCGCTGTGCCTCAACCTGAGCGATCATTTTCTCACGAAGCGGTGTCGTCACTCATATCTCCTGTCATCCAAGAAATTTCTGATTTCATTTCGGGTATCCTACCGGAATCAGATACAATGGCTGATGATCGCGCGGCAACGTAAGCACATGCATAACCTGGTCATCCAGAAACGCGCCAATCGGCACCGCACCGAGATTGAGCGCAACCGCTTGCAGCAGAACATTCTGTGCCGCGTGCCCGGCTTCCAGCGCGACATAGCGCGGCGTCCGTTCTTCCCCGTATTTCTGCGCTGTGCGCGCATGGACCGCCGCAATCACGATAGTCGTCGGCGCACGCAGAATTGCCTCCTGCAGCAACGCGACGGCGTAGAGCGCGGCACGCGCGTCGCCGCGCGCGTGAACGATCAACCGGTGCGCGTTCGGTTCGTAGCGATACACCGCGTCGCGCGTCACGGCGTACACTTCAAGCGGATAGAGCGCACCCGCCGATGGCGCAGTCCGCTGTCCAACCGAACTCGTGATCCCTTGCGCTGCCCACAGCAACTGCCCCAACTCCACCAGCGTCAACGGTGTATCCAAAAATTCGCGCACGGAGCGCCGCCGCGCGAGCGTTTCTTCGAGCGCAAGCGTGCCGCGCGTGCGGGGCGTCGGTAGCGCAAGCGTCTCGGTTGTCGCTTGGTTTGGACGCGTCGGCGTCACTCCATACGGAGGAGATGCGGACCCGCACGCTGCCAAGACGCAAGTCGCGACAGACAATCCACCTAGCCAGAAACCCAGTCTCATCCACGTCCCTCTGCGCGTTGCCATCCCCGTTCGGCGATCTGCGGTCAGCCGTCGGTCGTCACGGTTCCAGCGCCAACCTTGCGACCGCATGTTGCTCCACATGCGCGCGCGACCACAAGAGCGCGTGGTACTCTCCCCGCAGCCACGGATCAATCATATCGTCATAGTGCTTGCTCGCCGGATGCCCCGATTGCCCCGGCGTATGCACCGCGCGGGAATTGTCCCAGTCCGCCAGGTCAATAATCTGCCGCCACGATGGCGCGAAATGCGCATGCTGCACCGGAATATGCGGCACGAATGCAACCTGACAAATTGTGTTCGGGTCGCCGCCGATGGAACGCGATGGACGATTGAAAATCCTGTCGAGCGGTTTCTGCGCGCCGAGAGTGTGATGATAATCCACGTGATGTTGATTCCCCCACGTCCAGCGCGTCATATGGTCACCCAGGTGCTGACGCAGTGCGGCGACGGCATCGCTGAGCGCGAGTGCGAGAATTTCGTCGCGCGACCGCGCCTGCCCGGTCGCCGCATCGGTGTACCATTCTGAGTGTTCCTGCTCCAAAAGCTGTTCGAGCGTCACCAGCGAGCGGTCGTAGTACATCGTAATCGGCATGATAACCGGATGAAAGCCGACGCCGATGAAATAATCCGCCAACTCACCCAGTTTGTCGGCATAGACGCGGCGCAGCGCAAAGTACTCCATCGTCTTGTAAATCCCGCCGGCGACAGAATCCGCGGTCAGGCAGCCGTCCCAGTTTCTCAACGCGTCCAACGCGCGCACCTGGAACGGATCGTGCGGCGTGAGACCGCCCAGATGCGCGATGAACTTTTTTGCAGGCGCGCAGTAGAAATCAAGATGCATTCGCGCAAAATCGTCCGGGGTCAGCTTAATTTTCTCGGTCAAAAGCGCCGTGATCCGCGCGGCGCGGTTGCCATTCGAATAGTCCAGCGCGAGAAAGTGCTTATAGTCGGCGCCGACGACTTGATTGTTGGCGGTTGCGATCAAGTGCTGCGTGGGGTTGAAGGCGTGCGGCAGTTCTTCGTGCGGAATCCAACCTGCCCATTCGTACTCACCCGTCCAGCCGGGCACAGGCGTCGCGCCCATTCCTTTCGCGCGAATCGGAATCAAGCCGGGTTGGTAATAGCCGATGTTCCCGGCGCGATCCGCGTACACCATGTTTTGGGATGGCAGGGTCCAGTCGCGCACGGCGTCGGTGAATTCGTTCCAATTCCGCGCGCGATTCATTTTCATCACCGCATCCATCAAACGACCCGGCTCGTGTCCGACCCAACGCAGCGCGAGCGGCGGCGCGCTCTCAGCAACTGGAGCGATCCGGTTGATAATCGGTCCGTGGCGGGTGACGACGATTTCTTCGACGTGTGGCTCCGTGCGTCCTTTGACGCGAATCTCTTCGCGCACAACCGTTGCGGGTTCCCACTTGCCGCGAAATTCAAATTCGCGCGGATTGCTCGGATTCGGTTTTTCGACAAAGAGGTCTTGCACATCCGGAAATGCGTTAGTAAAGCCCCAAGCGATCTCGCGGTTGTGCCCGATGATGACGCCGGGCGCGCCAGGAAACGAAACGCCGGTTGATTCAAAATCCGGTGCGACCAGGTGAACTTCGTACCAGATACCTGGCAACAAGATCGGCAAGTGCGGATCGTTCGCCAGGAGCGGCTTGCCGGTCGTCGTCTTGGTGCCATCCACGACCCAGTTATTGCTTGCGCCCCGCAGACCAATCGGCGGCAGAAAGGTTTTCGCCGCGCGGAATTGTTCGAGCATCGTCTTGGCAACTTGACGAAAGACAGCGGGCGGAAGAATCGAAGGGTTGCCGGGCACATTTTCCGGCTCCAGTTGCGCGGCTTTGTTTTCGCCGAGTTTGCCGATGAACGCCGCGCGCAAGAGTTCCATATCCCAGTTTGCCGAAAGCCCCCATCCCATGTACTTTGCCCACACGATTGTATCGAGCGGCTGCCACGGCGCGGGCTTGCAGCCAAGCAGCAGAAATTCAGGCGGCAGGCGATGGGAATTCTGCGCGAGGAACGCATTCACGCCGCGCGCGTACGTCTCCAGCGCATGGCGCGTAGCAGCACTCGTGACGGTCAGGTCTTGCTCTGCCGCGCGCCGAAAGCCCAGCGTGCGGAGCAGCCGATCCGTGTCGAGCGCGATCCCGCCGAAGAGTTCCGACAGCGTCCCATTGCACAGTCGGCGGTTCATTTCCATCTGCCACAGCCGATCTTGCGCGTGAACGTATCCCTGCGCAAAGAACAGATCGTCCTGGTTCGCCGCGTAGATGTGCGGCACGCCCCACTCGTCGCGCAGCACCTCAATTGGCGCGGTCAATCCTGGGACGCGCACATTACCATTCATCTGCGGCAGCGACCGGCGAAACAGGTAAATCGCCACAAGCGCGATGAATAGAATCAGCGCCGCAAACGCGAGAAGAATCCAAATAAACATCGTCGCCTCCTTGGATAATCGAGCGGACTGCCAATCGCGAATCGGACAGGCGCAGAATAAACCAAGTTTGTTAGCGCGTCAAGTAGGGAGCGACCGGCAAACAGTCAGGGGTGAGCATAGAGTCCACTGAACACCGAACACTATTGACTGATGATTGTCCACCGTCCACTCATCGCTGTCCACTATTCGTACACCTTCTCCCCCTCCGTCTCCGCGTTCACCGCGTCCAGTTCCACGTCGCGCGCGGAAGGTTTGGCGGCGAGCAGTTCTTTGTAATACTCGTGCTGGATGACAAGGTTCATTATCTCGTTCGTTCCCGTCCAAATCATCATCAACCGCGCGTCACGCAGCAATCGTTCAATTGGATATACATTGGTATAGCCGATGCCGCCCAACACTTGCATCGCTGCGTTGACGACATCCCACGCGGTTTGCGTCCCGACTTTTTTCGATTCGGAGACGAGCCGCCGCACGCGCCCCGGTGCGTCGCGTGCGTCAAGCGCGCGCGCGGTCTGGTGCACGAGCGCGCGCGCGGCGTCGAGCCGCGTGACGCTCTCGGCGATCTGGAAACTGACGCCTTCAAAATCGCGGATCTTTTGTCCGAACGCGCGCCGCTTGTCGGCGTAGCGTGCCGCAATCTCGATTGCCGCGCGCGCCAAGCCGAGCGCGCCCGCCGCGCTCGTCATCCGTTCGGGGATCATCATCTGATTGAAGATGTCGCCCGCGCCATTCTCGCGCCCGATCAGATTTTCGGCAGGGACGTGCGCATCGCGGAAATAGACGCGCCCCGTGCCGCCGCCGCGCGTTCCCATCAAGCCGTAAACATGCTGCACGACAACTTGCGGACTCCGCTCGACGATGAACGCACTCAGCGCGCGCGGCTCGTCGCCGGTGCGCGCATAGACAAAAAAGTAATCCGCGCCTTCCGCGCCGACGATGAAACGCTTTTGCCCGTTCAAGACGTAATGGTTGCCCTCGCGCGTCGCGCGCGTCGTCGCGCCGAAAAAGTCAGAGCCGCCGCGCGGCTCAGTCAACGCCTCGGCGACGGTCAATCTGCCCGCGAGCGCGGGACGTAGCCATCTCTCCTTTTGCTCGCGCGTGCCAAAGACGTTGAGCGCTTCGCCGACGATGGATGGCAGTGAGAAAAGGCACGCGAGCGACGCGCCCAGCACGCCGATCTCTTCGAGCGCGAGCACTTCGGACTCCCAGTTCAGACCGCGCCCGCCAAATTCTTTCGGAAAGCGCACGCCGAGCAGATTCTGCGCAGCGAGTTGCTGAACGTACTCGCGGGGATAACGCACCGTGTCCGCGTCCATATCGAGCAAGAGTTGGCGCGGCACTTGGCGCGCAAACGCACGCGCTTTGTCGCGCAGCGCGCGTTGGTCGTTGGTCAAGAGAATGTCTAACATGAGTTCCTCCTCTGTGGACAATTACCATGGCACACGTCTGTAACACCACAATATCAGATACCCGATCAAGCCGATACACCCCCACGCCACAGCAGAAGTGATCGGGAATCCGTAATCGAGTACATTGCAGAGCCGTGACATCAGCCCATACTGACCAATGACCGGATCGCCGAATGCTTGTGATCGGTAAAGCTCCATCTTCGCAAGGAGTTTGCCTTTCTCCTCAGGCGCCATCCTTTCCAAGGCTTCTCGCGACAGCCGCAAGTCCACATCAGTCACATTGAATCGCTCTTTCAGCATACTGACCCGCTGATCCTGGATATTGTTGAGCAATTGAGAGATTTTGCCATTAAGCATCATCGTCGGCACATTCAGGACAAGACTCAGTGGCATATCACCGCCCGTGAGACCCAATTGCGCGTCGACGAAATTGAAAGCCGCGAAGAGAAGCCCAAAGATGATGAAACCGGCAGCAATTTTCCTGCCCATCCCACTTCCCTCCGATCAAGAAACGCCAAAGCGTTCGATCAACCCTGGCACATGACAGCCCGCGAATTTCACGAATCCGCAAACATCCGTTTTCACATCTCGGCGGGATCACATTCACCTGCGCCCGCCAGCATTTCTTTCATCATCGCGCGCATCACCTTCGGAACGAGGCGACTCGCGGCGACGAGCAGCGCGATGCCGATGCCCGCTGCGAGCAAACCCGCCGCGATCCATTTGCGCGTTTGTATGTCCATCTTTCCCTCACTTGCCCACGATCAAAAATCGCCACAGCGTTCCCCACGTGCGTGGATCGAGATTGAAAAACGCGGGGACGCGGCGGCGATAATCACGATAGCCATCGCCGAAACGCTCGATCAACTCCGGCTCTTCTGCCCAGCGCAGCCAGAGCGTCATCGCGATGGGCGCGACGCACCCGGCGAACAACGCAAACGCGCTGCCGTTCTGCAAAACGAGCGCAAAGACTGCCCGCAAGACCGCCGAATAGACCGGATGCCGCAACACGCTGTAGACGTTCGACTGTACGAGGCGGCTCTCCTTTGGAAAGTAAACGTACATCAGCGACAGATTGTCAATCCCAAATGTTGTCACCGCGCGCCACCACAACCCGATACCGCTGACGAGCAAGTACACGATTGGCACTAGTGCGATTTCGCGCGGCACGACGCGCGCGCCTTCGATCCAGGCGAAGTGTCCGATTGCCGCGCAGATGCACGTCAAACCCGGCAGCGCGAGCCCGCGAAACGCAAACGAAAACGCGCGGTCACCCCAACGCGCTTTGAACCTGGCGCGCTCCGCGATCATCCTGCCGACCATCAGTTGCCCAATAGTCACGACGCTTGCCGTGCTGACCAATGTCGCACCAACGAACAATCCGTCGAATACAGTGAAGAACAGGGCAACCACCGCGAGCGTGACCACCATGGTTGCAAGAGCGAACAATCCATTCAGTGGCTGGTTGAGTTCAGATCGTTCATAGAAGATCTTGCGACCGGGGATGAGTTCCACCTTGCGTCTCCTGGTTCTGGCAGTTAGATGCCGGAGATTGGAAGCACCCGCTCCAACTTCCAACCTCCAACCTCCAACTTCTAACTTACAATCCCCGCCGCCTTCAGTACGCGCAGCGCGCGCAGCGTCACCCATTTGCTCGGCTTGCCTTTCTTTTCGACAGTCACTCGCACCTTGCTGCTGAGAGTGTGCTTGAGCGCCCAACGTCCGTCCGCGCTGCGTTTCGAGAGAATCAACTCGATTGCATTTTGCAGACGTGGATCGCGCGCGTAGCCGGCTTCCGCCAGCGCGAGCGATGCCTCCAGCACGTCGGATGTGTACGAAAGCGGAAAACCGAACTTGAACCATTCGCCGCTGACGCGCGCGCGGTACGGATAATCGGCTTTGGCTGGATCGCGGCTGAACAGAAATTCGACCGCCCGCGCGGTTGCCTTTTTCACCTGGCGCGATTGCAGCGCGGGCGGCAGATTCACCAGCGCGCGCAGTGACTTGACCGCGCCCCACGCACACGGCTTTTTGTAATTGTAGGCACATTTGAATCCTGGTCCCGGCACGGCGGCATTGAACCAGCGAAAATCGTCACCCGTGATCGAGCCGGCGAGCCAATCCACTGCGCGCGCGACACGCGCGTCCTCGCCATAACCAAGCGCGACGAGCGCCCAGGTCATATTGCCGTTGAGACACTGCACGGCGAAACTCGGGGAAACGGTTGTCGAGGCAGAAAAACCACCATGCGTCGCCTGCGCATGTTCCAGATAGTACTCCACCCCGCGACGGACTTGAGTGTTGCGCCCATCCGCGCCCAATTCTGCCAGAAAGAGAATTTGCCAGACGCCCGATTCGTACTTGGGGGAGTACCCTGCCCCCGGTTTCACCCAATAGCCCTCCGGCTTCTGCGCGGCGAGAATTTTCCGCACCGGCTCGCTCCGCATGATCGCGCGGCGCGTGTTTTGCACGTCGCGGTCATCCTCAACGCGATCCAGCAGATGGCGCAGCGCGAAACAGCGCACCGAGGGATTGTCTTTTTCGAGCAGCCAGTCAATCGTTTGGGCGTTCATTTGTCCTCCTCTCCAAACACAAACAAATCGCCGATAGACTGATGCAGATAATTGCGCCGGATCGCGTCGCCGAAAACATGGGCGACCGACAACACCCGCAGTTTGGGATGCCGCTTCTCGGGTGGAATCATCACCGTGTCCGTCGTCACGATGCGCGTGATCTGTGGCAGGGCGCCCAAGCGTTCCAGCGCCCCGCGCGTAAAAACGCCGTGCGTGCAGGTGACCCAGATTTCCTGAACGCCTTGCTCCACCAGCAAGCGGCTGAGTTCCAGAATCGAACCCCCTGTCGCGATCTCGTCGTCGTAGACGAGGGCGCGCCTGAATCCATTGACTTGACGCCCAACGATAGTGATTCGCACTTCGGTGTCCGAAATCCGCTCCTTGTCGCCGGCGGTGATCGGCAAACTCAGGTCTTTGGCAAAGCGCGCGGCAGACTTGGCGTGTCCCATATCGGGCGCGACGACAATCGTGCTTGCCAAGTCCTCTTCCTGAAAGTGTTGATGGAAAACGGGACGGCAGGTGAGCGGATCAGTAGGCACGCTGAAGAAACCGTGCACCTGCGGCGCGTGCAGCATCATCGTCATCACGTGGGTCGCGCCCGCCGTTTCCAGCAAATCGGCGACGAGGCGCGCGGTGATGCAGATGCGCGGCGCGTCTTTCTTGTCCGACCGCGCAAATGAAAAGTATGGAATGACCGCGTGCACCTGTTTCGCGCCAGCCGAGCGCGCAATGTCGAGCATCATCAAGAGTTCCATCAGGCAATCGTTCACCGGCGGCGCGAGCGATTGAATGATGAACACGTACCGCCCGCGCATGCTCGCGCCGAGTTGGATGTACAGATCGTCGTTGCTAAAGCGTGTAATGAACGTCGGATCGAGCGGCACGCCGAGATAATGGGCAATGTCGACGGCGAGTTGCGGATTGGAATTTCCGCTGAAGAAACGGACTTCGCCAGAGTCAAGTGTTTGGGTCGTCATTGGCTCCCTTCAAATCAGTGGACAGGAACAGTGAGACAGTGAACTGTCCGACTGGACCGCTGTTTCACTGCCTACTGAATCGTCAGACTTGCCAGATCGCGCGGATAGTACGTCAGGGCCTCAATTCTGTCTTGGGTAACCACAACGGTATCGGAATGACGGAAGCCGCCGAGATGCGGCGCGTACAGACCTGGCTCGACGGTGAAGACCATTCCAGGTTCGATCATCGCGTCGTCGCCCAGATCGAGGAAAGGTCCTTCGTGATAGCGCAAGCCGATGGCGTGCCCCGAATGATGCCGCCAGTACGGCATCAAGTTGTGCCGGTCGAAATACGCGCGCACCGCGCGATCCACATCGCTGCATTTCGCGCCCGGCTTGATCGCGTTCAGCGCGGTGTCTTGCAATGCAACCATCTGCTCGAAGAATTTTTTCTGCTCCGCACTCGCCGCGCCGATAATCATCGTCCGTTCGAGTTCCGAGTTGTAACCCCACATCGGCGCGTTCGCGCCGCTGACGAGCACGTCGCCTGGCTGGAAGATCGCGTTCGTCGTCAGCGCGTGCGGGATCGCCGCGTTGCGCCCGATCTGCCCGCGATACCCCGCCCGCGCGCCGTTCGACCATGCGCTCTGGGAACGATACAGCGAACCGAGCGCGTCAATCATCGCGAGCGTTGCCTCATTGCCCGCGCGCATGCTCACTTCGGATTCGTTCGCGCCGACGCGCGTGTACTTTTGCAGAAGACGATGCGCGAGGTTACCCCACTTGCAACTCTCGCGAATCAGCGCGAGTTCCGCATCACTCTTGAGCATCATTTGATGCTCGATGAGCGGATTGACGTTGACGATTTGCGCGCCTGTGAGCGACGAGAGCGACTCGCCCTGATAACCCAGGATCCAAGGGTATCCGTCATTGTCCGCGCCGATCTTATCGCGCATCTCCAATCGCCGCAAAATCTCCGCGAACAATTTCATCGGATGCGGCTTGTCGGGATACTCGACGTACGATTCGACCCGCTCGACGTGTGCCTCCGCCTGCGCGTGCTCCACTTCGAGGCGCGGGACGAAGAGTACCCGCTCGCCGTCCGCGTTCATTGCGAAACAGATCGGACGTTCGGTGGGGATGAAGGCAAAGCCCGTGTAGTACGTGACGTGAAAGTTGTCGAACAGCGCGACGCCGCTCAACTGCTGGCGTTTGACATATTCCAGCAGTCGCTTGGCGCGAAAGTGGAATTCGGTGGATGGTAGTTTCAAAGACATAGTTGGCATGTTGGACATGCGTCCTCCAAATCAGCCAAACCTGCCAAACCCAATCTCCGGCTCGTCCGGCATCTATGGCTTGTTTGGCGCATTGGGCAGATTTATCTGCCCATAAAATACCACACCATATCCAAATCTCCCGGCGAATGTCCCAGGTCCGTCAGCATCAGCGCGATTTCGCTCCGATGCTGCGTGCCGTGGTTCGCCACGTGCACGAGCGTGTGCCAGAGCGGAATGCTTTGCTCTTTCCCTTGCATCTGGCGGACGATGGGTTGTCGCAATCGCTCTGGCGTCAACGATTCGATGAACGCGCGGCGTTCCGCCGCGAGCGGCTCCCATTTCGCGCGCACGGCGGCAAGCGTCGGCAATTCGTCAACCGTGAAACGGACCGTCATCGGCTCGCCCTTCCACGATTGAAACCAGCGCCATTCCGCAGAGACAAGATGCACAAACGAACCTAAAATCGTGAATTCATATTGGGTAAATCGCTTGCGCAGTTGCTCATCCGTCAGCGCGGCTGCCTTGTCCAACAACTTGCGATTTGCCCAAATGCCGTACTCGTACATCTGCGCGATGATTTCTTTGTCCATTCAAACCTCCTGACAAAAGACCAAGGACGAAGGGCGAAGGACGAAAGCAAACCTTCGTCTTTCGCCATTCGTCGTTCGGCATCAAACAATCACTGGCTCTTTGTACTCGCCCCACACCTTCCGCAGCACGTCCATAATTTCGCCGAGCGTTGCGTACGCATTCACCGCGGCGATGAACGGCGGCATCAGATTCGCGCGCGCTCTCTTTGCCGCGTCGCGCACCGCGTCCAGGCACGCGCTCACCTGCGCGCCGTCGCGCTCGCGGCGAATTCTTTGCAGTCGCGCGATTTGATGCTGCGCGCCCGCCTCGTCCACCCGCAAGAGTGGCACTTTCAACTCTTCCTGCGCGACGTAATCGTTCACGCCGACGATGACGCGCTCTTTCTTTTCGATTTCGGTTTGGTAGCGCGCCGCGCTCTCTGCGATTTCGCGCTGGAAGAATCCTTTTTCGAGAGCGGGCAGCACACCGCCGACCTTTGTGATACGGCCGAAGTACGCGTTGGCTGCCTGCTCCATCCGATTCGTCAGCGCTTCGACAAAGTACGATCCGCCGAGCGGATCCACCGTGTTCGTCACACCCGACTCGTTCGCGATGATTTGCTGCGTGCGCAGCGCGATTGTCGCCGCGTCCTGGCTTGGCAACGCCCACGCCTCGTCGAGTGAATTGGTGTGCAGCGACTGCGTGCCGCCGAGTACCGCCGCGAGCGCTTGAATCGCGACGCGCACCACGTTGTTCATCGGCTGCTGCGCGGTAAGCGACACACCCGCCGTCTGGGTGTGGAAGCGCATCAGCCAGGAACGCGGATTTTTCGCGCCGATTTCCTCACGCATCCAGCGCGCCCAGATGCGCCGCGCGGCGCGGTATTTCGCAATCTCTTCGAAGAAATCGTTGTGCGCGTTGAAGAAAAACGACAGGCGCGGCGCGAAATCGTCCACGTTCATGCCGCGCGCGATGCCCCAGCGCACGTACTCCATCCCGTCGGCGAGCGTGAACGCCAGTTCTTGCGCGGCAGTCGCGCCCGCCTCGCGGATGTGATAACCCGAAATCGAAATCGTGTTCCAGAGCGGCATTTCGCGCGTGCCGAACTCCATCGTGTCCACGACGAGGCGCATCGAAGGATTCGGCGGGAAGATGAATTCTTTTTGCGCGATGTATTCTTTGAGGATGTCGTTCTGAATCGTGCCGCCGAGTTGGGCGCGCGGGATGCCGCGCTTTTCCGCCGCCGCGACGTACATCGCCCAGATGATCGCGGCGGGGGAGTTGATCGTCATGGAAGTCGTCACTCGATCAACGGGGATGCCGTCGAAAAGAATTTCCATGTCGGCGAGCGACGAAATCGCGACGCCGCACTTGCCAAACTCGCCGACCGCGCGCGGCGAATCGGTGTCGTAGCCGTAGAGCGTCGGCATATCGAACGCGGTGGACAAGCCCGTCTCGCCGTGTTCGAGCAAATACTTGAAGCGCGCGTTCGTTTCCTCGGCGGTGCCAAAGCCCGCGAACATCCGCATCGTCCAGGGGCGCCCGCGATACATGGTCGAATGGACGCCGCGCGTGTACGGGTACTCGCCCGGCATTCCGATATCCCGGTCGTAATCCATCACCGGCACGTCGAGCGGCGTGTACAATCGTTCGATTTCCTCGGACGATGTCGTCATGAATTTGTCGCGGCGTTCAGGCGAACGCTCGAGTGTTTGACGTAACGTCGTTTCTTCCCAGCGATCTTTCGATTGTTTGATCGCGGCGAGTTCTTGCTGGTCGAACATTCTCCCTCCTGCCATCGTTGACACGATTGGATTTCTGCGATATAGTTAGAACTGATGAAAGCGCAGACGAGACATTGGATCGATTCTGCGGATTACGATTGGCAAGTGGCGCATCACATGCTCAAATCGCGCAGTCACATCTACGTTCTGTTTTTGTGTCACCTGACGATTGAGAAACTACTGAAGGCATGCCTGGTTGAGTTTGCCGCTTGCCAGATTCCACCCAGAATTCACATCCTGCTGAAGCTGGCAAAGCGTGCGGGAATTCTTCGCGAGATCCCTGAGCAGTTCAAACCCTTGTTAGCCGAACTTACCAGTCTTCAGGAAAAGACTCGCTATGCGCGTGAGCCGAACGCGTCGCCATCTTCATACACTCGCGAGTACGCTATCCAATATATGAAAAGAACTGAGGCACTACGAAAATGGTTGAAACACAGACTTGCATCCGCCAACTCGCTCGCAGGTTCATAGAAAAACTCGAATCCGAAATCACCGTCGAAAAGGTCGTGTTGTATGGATCGTATGCGCGCGGCGATGCTCGCGCCGAAAGTGATATCGACCTCGCGATCATTTCGCGCAACCTAGCTAGACTTGATCCGATTCAGCGTATCCAAATGATCGCGCGACATCAAGTTGGATGCGATACTCGCCTTGTGCCGTTTGGCTACAGTCTCGGCGAGTACAACCACGCCCAACCGTGGACATTCCTCGGCGAAATCAAACGCACGGGTAAAGTGATTTACACGCGCCGCAAACGCCGCGCCCAGAACAGCGCACGCAAGAATCGCAAGATGAGCGACGAAGGACGAAGGACGAAAGACAAATGACGGCTTTCGTCCTTCGTCTTTTGTCCTCCATCACTTTTGATACAGTTCAATCAACACCCCATGCGCGCTCTTGGGGTGAACGAATGCATAGCGCATGCTTCGCGCGTTCGTGCGCGGCGTTTCGTCAATCAACTGCGCGCCGTGTTCCTTCAAACGTACGAGCGCGGCGTCAATGTCGTCCACCTCGAAGCAAATGTGGTGCACCCCCTCGCCGCGCTTGGTGAGAAATTTGGCGAGACCGCTCTCGGCATCCTGCGGCTCGACCAATTCCACCTCCGATGCGCCAACAGGCATAAACGCCACGCGCGTGCGTCCGCCTTCCTCCAGCGTGACGTGATCCAGTTCGATGCCAAGCGCGTCTTGGAAAAATCCGAGCGCGGCGTTGATGTTCTGAATCGCAATACCGATGTGGTCAATTCGTGTGATCATTTTCACTCCGCGTGCATCGCGAAAAGACGTGAAAGACATTTGCGGAATGTTCTGGCAAGTTTGGCACGTTTGGCTCATTTGACCTGCGCCGCCAGCACGCCTTCCCGTTCATACTTTTGGAACAACTGCCCCCACGCTGTTGTCGCGCGCCAATGTTGCGCGACGCTCTTGAATTTCAGGGGCCAGTACAAATAATCCTGCTCGATTTCGCCGATGAACGTGGGAACGATGACGAGCGGCGTTCGCAAAACTAATTTCTGGAACACGCTCGTCGGACCATACCACGCCAGCCACGCGAGAAACGTGTGCGTGCTGTAGCCCACCTTGAATCCCCAATTCTCGTTCGAGACGTCGTCGCCTGCCAATTCGATCGAGCGCGGATTGCCAATCCCGAGACCCTGATCGTGCGCGAGGCGGATGTACTTGATGCCCAACGGGTCGAATCCCATCAACTTTGCGGCAACCGCGTCAATCGCGACCTGATCGGCGGACGCGAGAATGACGTTCTTGACCACAGGCTCC
>Ga0233423_10000817_pt1 | contig 15867 bp, 13 predicted proteins | sample Watercolumn_Mata_FD_180713 | JGI IMG/M metagenome (GOLD analysis project Ga0233423, IMG submission 180713) | Freshwater microbial communities from Lake Matano, South Sulawesi, Indonesia - Watercolumn_Matano_2014_112_MG | ecosystem: Environmental > Aquatic > Freshwater > Lake | place: Indonesia...
TTCGGCCGGGCTCTGAGCGAGCGATGGAAGACCGGCGCGAGGAACGCCAGAAAAAGGGCTCCCGGGTCGTCGGCGGAGTCATCGTCCTCCTGGTCATCCTTTTCATCGTCATCGACATCTTCATCCGCCAGTCCTCCGAATTCTCGCCGGGGCGGGTGACGAACATCCTCCTGAACGCTCTCCAGTTCGTCGTCCTCCTCCTGGCCCTCATCCTCTTTTTCGTCCTCGGCCGGAACCTGGTCAAACTCTATCTCGAGCGGCGGCGGAAGGTCCCGGGGGCCCATTTCAAGACCAAACTCGTCATTTTTTTCACCGCCCTGTCCTTCATCCCCGCCCTCCTTCTGTTCTTCTTCGCCAGCGACCTCATCAACCGCAACATCGCCCAGTGGTTCCAGCTCGACCTGGCCAACCTCATCGAGGACACCCGGTCGGTGGCCGAGGAGCATTACAACTCGACCTCGGACCTGACCCTTCATTTCGCCCAACAGCTCAGCCGTGAGATCCGCCGGCAGAACCTGGCCCAGCCCGAACGCCGTCCCCAGCTCGAGGCCCTCGTCCGGTCGAAGCTCGAGGAGTACCGCCTCGACGAGATCGGCCTCTACCTCGACGAGGAGGAGTTGTTCTCGTTCATCAACCCAAACCTCCCCTTCCAGGACTACCGGGAGCTCCAGACCGAGGCCATCCGTCGCGCCCAGCTCGGCGAGACCGTGACCGACATCCGGCCGATGGGAACGGGACAGTTCATCCGCCGGGGCGTGTCCTTCAACGTCCCGGGCCGGGGGAACCTCCTCCTGACGACTGGCAAGTTCCTGACCCAGAACGCGGCCCAGAAGATCGGCACGATCCTGAGCACCAGCGACCGCTACCGGACTCGGAAGACCCAGCAGGTCCTCGGCAAGACCCTCTATACCTACACCCTGATCTTCGTCACCCTGATCATCGTCTTCATCGCCACCTGGATCGGGTTTCACCTCGCCAAGGGGATCACCGTCCCGATCGAGAAGCTGGCCCAGGCGACCAAGGAGGTCTCTCGGGGAAACCTGGACGTCAAGATCGAAGACCCGGCCTCGGACGAGATCGGGAGCCTCATCGAATCCTTCAACCAAATGACCTCCGACCTCCGGGCCGGACAGGGCGCCGTCGCCCAGAAAACGGCCGAGGCCGCCGCCCGTCAGCGCTACATCGAGACCGTCCTCAACACGATCACGACCGGGGTCATCGCCCTCGACGCCCGGGGGGTCGTGACGACGGTCAACCCGGCCGGGCGGGAGATGCTCTCCCTGGCCGGCCGGGACGTCGTCGGCCGGCCCTATTCCGAGGTCCTGTCCCACGGACGCTACGCCGAGCTCCGGGAGACGATCGACGTCGCCCTGAAGTCCCGGGCCCGGCTCAACGACCGGGTCATCGCCCTGGCCTCGGACGGGCCGACGACGACCCTCGCCCTGACCGTGACCCCGCACCGCCTGGACGGGAAGGAGTTCTCGGGATTGATCGTCGCCCTCGACAACCTGACCCAGCTCATCAAGGCCCAGAAAATCGCCGCCTGGAAGGAAGTCGCCCAGCGAGTCGCCCACGAGATCAAAAACCCCCTGACCCCGATCCAGCTTTCGGCCGAGCGGATCCTCCGCAACCTCCGCAAGGGCGAGGGCGGAGGGGGCGAGGTCGTCGAGGAGGGCGCCCGGGTCATCATCCGGGAGGCCCAGGCGATCAAATCCTTGGTCGACGAGTTTTCGGACTTCGCCCGTCTGCCGAAGATCAACCGACAGCCGGCCGACCTCCACGAGATCATCCGCCAGGTCGCGGCCATGTTCGGGGGGATTTTCGCCGAGGTCCAGATCGACCTCGCCCTGGACGAAACCGTCCCCCAGCCGCTCCTCTTGGACCAGGAGCAGGTCAAGCGGGTGTTCATCAACCTCTTCGATAACGCCATCGAGGCGATGGACAAAAAAGGGCGGCTGTCCGTCCGGTCGACTTACGACCCCGTCCTCCGGCAGGTCCGGGTCGAGGTCTCCGATTCGGGGCCCGGGATTCCGGACGACGACCGGGAGAAACTTTTTCTTCCCCACTTCTCGACCAAGAAAAAAGGGGCCGGGCTGGGGCTGTCGATCGTCAATCAAATCATCAAGGAGCATGACGGAACCGTGAGCGTACAAAACATCCCCGCCGGGGGCGCCCAATTCACGATCGAGCTGCCCGCATGAGCGCCGGCGAAATCCTCGTCGTCGACGACGAGTCCAGCATCCGCTCCTCCCTCCGGGGCATCCTGGAGGACGAGGGCTACCGCGTCCAGACTGTCGGCACGGGCGAAGCCGCCCTGGCCGAGCTCGGGAAAAGCAACTACGCCCTCGTCCTCCTCGACATCTGGCTTCCGGCCATGAGCGGCCTCGAGGTCCTGGCCGAGGTCCAGAAGCTCGAGGAACGGCCGGCCGTCGTCGTCATCTCGGGCCACGGGACGGTCGAAACGGCCGTCAAGGCGACCAAGCTCGGGGCCTTCGACTTCCTGGAAAAGCCGCTGACCCTGGACAAGGTCGTAGTCACGGTCAAGAACGCCCTCCGCCAGCAGCGTCTCGAGGAGGAGAACCTCCAGCTCCGGGAACGCCTCCAGGCGCGCTACCATCTCGTCGGCCGCAGCCCCGCCCTCCAACGCCTCCGGGCCGAGATCAAGAAGGCCGCCCCGACGAACGGACGGGTCCTCATCACCGGGGAGGCCGGGACGGGCAAGGAGCTTGTCGCCCGCCTCATCCACGAGCAGAGCCACCGCCGGGAGAAGCGGTTCGTCGAGATCAACTGCGCGGCCATCCCGGACGACCTCATCGAAAACGAACTCTTCGGCGTCCTCCAGGGCCACGGCCCGGGGGCGGCCAAGGACAAGAAGGGCAAGCTCCTCCTGGCCGACGGAGGGACGCTCTTCCTGGACGAAATCGGCGAGATGAGCCTCAAGACACAGGCCCGGCTCGTCCGGGCCCTGGTCAGCCAGAAGTTCGAGCCCCAGGGGGGGACGGAGACCGTCTCTTTCGACGCCCGGATCATCGCCGCCTCGAGCCGCAGCCTCAAGGACCTCATCCAGCAGGGCAAGTTCAAGGAGAACCTGTTTTTCAAGCTCAACGTCATCCCGATGGCGATCCCTCCCCTCCGCGACCGGACCGAGGACATCTCGCTCCTCATCACCTACTTCCTGAAATACTTCGCCGCCGAATACGGCAAGAGACCGAAGACGATGCACCGGGACGCCCTCAAGGCCTTCCTGAATTACTCCTGGCCGGGCAACGTCTCGGAGCTCATGAACGTCATCGAGCGGTTCGTGATCATGGTCGAGGAACCCGAGATCGGGCCGGACCATCTCGCCCTTCTCGTCGAGACCCGCGAAGCGGCCGGCATCTTGGTCGACAAGCCGCTCGTCGAATCCCTGTCCCAGTACGAACGGAGGGTCATCCACCGCGCCCTGGCCCGCAACGCCTGGGACTTCGGCCGGACGGCGGCCGCCCTCGGGCTCGGTGTCGACGCCCTTAAGGCCAAAGTCGAGGCCCACCGGATCGCCCTCCTGGACTGAGGCCCGCGATGCCGCTCGACCAGGCCGAGGCCATCGTCCTCCGGTCCTCGCCGGTCGGCGACCAGGACAAGCTCGTCGTCTTCCTGACCCGGGAGCGGGGCGTCCTCCGGGGCGTGGCCAAGGGCGCCCGGAAGTTCGGGAACCGTTTCGGGAGCGCCCTGGAACCCATGTCCCACGTGACCGCCTTTTTCTACGAGAAGGAGCGGCGGGACCTGGTCACGGTCAGCGCCTGCGACCTCCGGCAGTCCTTCTTCGATATCCAGCGGAACGTCGACGCGGCCCTGACCTTGGCCTATTTCGGCGAGCTCATCGAGGATTCCGTCCCCGGCCGGGCCCAGGACGACCTCCTCTTCCGCCTCCTCCTGGCCGTCCTCCAAGCCCTCGGCCAGAGTCTCGATACCGCCCTCCTGGCCCGCTATTTCGAGGCCTGGTTCCTCCAGATCCACGGGATCCTGCCCGAGGTCCACCGCTGCCGCCGCTGCCGGAAGGCGATCGCCGAATCGGCCGCCGGCTGGCTGGCCCCGAAGCGGGACGGGGTCTACTGCGACGACTGCGCCCCCGCCCGGAAGGACGAGGTCAGGCCGCCGCTCCCCCGCTTCGTCGCCTGGGCCAGGCGGAATCCGCCGGCCTCATGCACCGAGGCCCCGTTCACCCGAGAAGAACTCCAGTCGGTCGGCCTCGCCCTCCAGGCGATGATCGTCTACCATCTCGAGAGGGAGCCGAAGAGCCTGCGCTTCGTCCGCTGAAGCGGGAAAGCGGGCCGGGTCAGACGAGATAGAGGACGACGGCCACGGCCGCGATCCAAAGGACGATCGAGGCGGCCAGGGGCTTGTCCTGGAAGACGAGCTCCTCGGGGCTCCCGCCCAGGCCCTTCTTATGGACGAGGTAGAGGTACCGAAAGATCCCGAACAGGACGAAGGGCACGGTGAAGATCAAGTCGGCCGTCCCGAACTTCCGGACGGTCTCCTCCGAGACCGTGTAGAGGCAATAGGCGATCAGGGTCGAGGCGGTGACGACCGAAATCATCTGGTCGAGGAGATAGGCGCTGTATTCCTTAAGGATGGGCCTGTGGTCCGGGGCCTCGGCGTCGAGAAGGACGATCTCGTGGCGGCGCTTCCCCATGGCCACGAACAGGGCCAGGAGGGTCATGCAGATCAGCAGCCAGGAGGATATCGGGACGCCGATGACCAGGCCCCCGGCGGCGACGCGGAGGACGAACCCGGCGGCGATGATGAAGATGTCCAGGATGACGACGTGCTTGAGCTTGAAGGTGTAGGCGACCTGGAGGACGGCGTAAGCCGCCGCGGCGGCAAAGAACGGGAACCCGAGGGCGAAGGCCGCGGCCAGGCTTCCGAGCCCGAGGACCGCGGCCAAGACGACGGCCCGGCGGGGAGATATCCGGCCGGCGGCGATGGGACGCCGGCATTTTTTGGGATGGCGGCGGTCCTCGGCCGCGTCATGGAGGTCGTTGACGACGTACAGGGCCCCCGAGAGGAAGCATAAGACGGCGAACGCGGCCACCGTTCTGAGGACGAGGGTCAGGACGAGGGCCCGTTCGGCGAAGACGAGAGCGGCAAAGACGAAGAAATTTTTCGTCCACTGGGCGGGTCGGAGGGACTGGATGAGGTCGCGGGCTTTCACGGCGGGACTCCCGGCCGGGGCTATTGTATTGAAAAGGCCGCGGCGGCGCAATGACGACGGTTCCGAGAGGAACCGGATGGGCTCCGCCGCTCTTGCCGGCCGGTCAGGAATCTGATATATTAGCTTCTCCTGGACGTCTTTTCCGGGGGGTTCTACCCGGTCGGTTTCGCCATTTAAAACCGGAAGAATCGCCGACCGGACGCGTCTAAACAAAGAACGATGATCTCTAGACCATAAAGGAGAGAGACGGTGAAAAGAGCCGCCGCCCTGTTGACCCTGACGGCATTTATCCTCGGCGCCGCGGGCCTCCAAGCCCAGGAAGCGCCCCCGGCCAAGGCCGCTGAGAGGGCCGGATCCCCGGCCAAGCCCGAGGCCCAGAATATCGACGAGCTGAAAAAAGACGCCCCGAAGGTCTTCCTCGACGGAGAGCGGCTCGACCTCAACTACATCAAGACCGAAATCCAGTTCGTCAACTACGTCCGGGACCGGAAGGAAGCCGACATCCACGTCCTCATCACCGAGCTCGGCACCGGGTCCGGGGGGCGGGAGTACACCCTGGCCTTCATCGGCCTGGGGCCGTTCGAAGACCTCAAGAACGAGCTCAAATATTACTCGAACCGGGTCAGCACGAACGACGAGAACCGGGCCGGCCTCGTCCAGATGCTCAAGCTCGGCCTGGCCCCCTACGCCGCCCGGACCCCGATCTCCCAAATCCTCAACCTCAACTTCGCCGGCAAGGTCAAGCAGACCTCGGTCCGCGACACCTGGGATTTCTGGGTCTTCAGCCTGAGCCTCAACAGCCGGCTCAACGGCGAGAAATCCCGGAAGTCGAGCTCCCTCTTCGGCAACGCCTCGGTCAACCGGGTCACGCCCCAGTCCAAGCTCCGGCTGGGCGTGTCCGCTAACCGGGAGGAGAGCAGGTACAATTACGAGGACTACCAGAGCAAGAGCTCCTCGAACTCCCGGAGCTTCGACGGCCTGTTCGTCTACAGCCTGGGCGAACACTGGTCGGCCGGCGGGTTCGTCAACCTCAACTACTCGACCTATAGCAACATCAAATCCGGGATCACCCTCGCCCCGGCCGTCGAGTACAACATCTTCCCCTACTCGATCTCCACCCGGAAGCAGTTCCGGATCCTCTACCGCCTCGGGTTCAACATCGACAACTACCTCGAGGAGTCGGTCTACAGCCGGATGAAGGACACGACCTGGAACCAGTCCCTGACCGCGACCCTGGAGTTCAAACAGCCCTGGGGGGACGCCGAGATTTCGGTCGAAGGCTCGAATTTCTTCCTGGCTTCCAAGGACGGGGCGCCGGCGGGCTTCAAGCTCCTCCCCCCCTGGCATTTCTACCGGGTCCGCCTCTCGGGAAACCTTTCGGTCCGGATCGTCAAGGGCTTGTCGATCACCCTCGACGGCCGCTACAACCGGATCCACGACCAGCTCGCTCTCCGGGGGGGTGAAGCCGACCTCGAAGAGCTCCTCCTCCGCCGGACCGAGCTCGCCTCGGGATACTCCTACCAAGTCCGGGTGGGGCTGAACTTCAGCTTCGGCTCGGTCTACAGCAACGTCGTCAACCCGCGCTTCGGCAGCGGCTACGGCTCGGGCGGCTCGATGGGCGGCGGGGGCGGCTGGTTCTTCTGAGCTTTTCCGCCCCGTCCGGGTTTGTTTCCCTAAAGCCTCAGGTCGGAACGTAGGTCGAAGTGTTCTGGTTGAGGTAGAGGAGTAGGATCCGGACCAGGATGAAGATGATCCCCCCGGCCATGGCCAGGGCATAAAGGGTCAGGAGGGCCACCGAGAGGGCCGACTTCCTCCGCGAGACGTTCGGGGGGAAGAGGAGGTCGAAGAGGGTCTTCCCGAAGAGGATGATCATCATCACAATCCCGGCCGCCGACCGGTAGAAGAATCCCTTGACGCTCTGGGTCGTGACTTCGCCGACGAAGACGAGCGGGTAGAGTAGCCAGCCCGTCGCCGCCCAAACGGCGATGAAGCCGAGGACCCCGGCGCCCTTTTTAGCCGGGGACTCCGCCGCGCGTTCCATGTCCTTTTCACATTATGCGCCGTGGCCCGAAAAGTCAAACTGGAGTACAATGCCGCTCCCATGGCCCGCCGGGCGTTCGTCGTCCTCCTCTTGCTCCTCGTCTTCAACTTCGCCGACCAGTCCCTGACCAGTCCGCTCGTCAACCCCCTCCTCCGGGATTTCTTCGGCCAGGCAGCCGATGTCGTCCCCCTGGGCTGGGTGAGCTTCGTCTTCACCCTTCTGTCGGCCCTGGCCATGGTCGGGGCCGGATTCGCCGCCGACCGGGTCTCGCGGGTCCGCCTCTGCGCCGCCGGGGCGCTCGTCTACGGGACGGTTTCGGCCTTGTCCCTGGCCGTTCCCCACGGCCGGCCGGGCTATGTCTTCTTCTTCCTGGCCCGGGCCCTGGCCGGGGTTGGGGTCGGGATCATCGTCCCGGCCGTCTTTTCGCTAGCCGGGGACCTCGTCTCCGCCGGCCGCCGGGCGACCTCGTTCGGCCTCCTCTCGGTCGCCATCCTCGCCGGACGGATGGCCGGCTTCGGCCTCGGCGGAGGGTTGGCGGACGAATGGCGGCTGGCCTATCTCGTCGTTGGGCTTATGAACATCGCCCTGGCCGGAGCCCTTCTCGCCCTCCGCGAGCCTCCCCGCGGCGCCGAAGAGCGTGAGCTCCGCGACCTCATCCTCGAAGGGGCGGCCTACCGTTTCCGCCTCGACCTGAGGGACCTCAAGTTTCTGAAGTCTTCCCGGTCGAACCTCTGGCTCATCCTGAATTTCGTCGACGCCATCCCCGGCTCGGTCATTCTTTTCCTCATCTTCAAGTACATGAAGGACGTCCACAACATGGGGGCGGGGGCGGTCAACGCCGCGGTCGCGGTCGTCTTCGCGGCCGGGGCGGCCGGGGCCTTGGCCTTCGGACGCCTCGGGGACCGCGCCTTCCGCCGAGACCGGAGGGGGAAGGTCGCTGTGGCCCTCTTCTGTAACGCCGCCCCCATCGTCTTCCTTGTCTTTTTCGTCCTCAATCGGGTCAGGATTCCGGACGGGGCGGGCGTCGCCCAGACGCTCCAGACGGCGGGGGCGTGGGGACTCATCCTGACGGTCGCGGCGGCCGTGTTCGTCAACCAGGGCGTCAACCCGAACTGGTACGGCACCTTGACCGACGTCAACCTCCCCGAGCACCGGGGGACGATGATCGCTCTGGCCTCGGTCGCCGACCTGGCCGGAACCGCCCTCGGTCCGCTCATCGGCTCCTACCTCGCGACTTCGGCCGGCCTGCGGGGGGCTATGGCTTCGGTCCTCGTCTTCTGGGCGGCTAACATCGTCCTTTGGCTTCCCGTCCTCCGCCACGTCCGGGGGGACCTCGACCGCATCCATCGGATTTTGGAGGAGCGGGCCGGGGCGATGCGGCGGTTTGGGGTATAATCGGCCCGATGCCCCGGCTGGACGCTCCTCCCCTTCCCATCCTTCTCAACCCCTCGGCCGGAGCGGGCCGGGCGCGCCGGACCAAAGAGAAGCTCGAAGCCGAGCTCGGGCGGCGTGGCGTTTCTTACCTCTTGACGGTCACAGAGAGCGAGGCCGACCTCCGCGAGCGGACCCGCCTTTTGGCGGAGAAGGAAAAGGCGATCGCCGGAGCGGGAGGCGACTCGACCTTCCTCATCATGGCCGAGGAGATTTTGAAGTCGGGCCGCAGGCCCGCCCTGGGCTTGGTCGGGATGGGCTCCTCCAACGACCTCGCCGCCTCTTTCGGACTGGAAAGCCTGGAGACGGCCTGCCGGGCCCTGGGCGAAGGACGGCCGAAGCCGGTCGACGTCGGCGTCGTCGAGCAAGACCGAGAGCGGCTGGGGTATTTTCTAGGCCAAGCCAACCTCGGCCTGGGGGTCGCGGTTAACCGCTATGTGGCCGGTCTGGCTGAACGGCACCCGAGGCTGGCGGCCCGGCAATTCCTGGCCGGCTTTCTGGGCGTCCGGGAGGCCTACCGAAAAGGGCGGATTCCGGTCAAGTTGAGAGTTCAGGCCGGCGAGGCCGGCGGTGACGAGGGCTTGTTCGTCGCGGCCGTCTTCGCCAACACGCCGCACTGGGCAACGGGACTGCGCATCGCCCCGGAAGCCAGGCCCGATGACGGTGCCCTCGATCTCTGCCTGGTCGCCGCCTGCCCCTTCCGTCGGCTCGTCCGGGTCTACGCGGCCGCCCGGAAAGGCCGCCATCTCGACCGGCCCGAAGTCCGCCTCCTCCGGTCGAAGAGGTTCGAGGTCGAATTCGACGAGCCTGCCCTCGTTCAGACCGACGGCGAAATCATCGACGCCGGCCGGAGTGAGGGCCCCCGGACGGTCGCTTTCGGCGTCCTCCCGTCCGCCCTCGACATCCTTCTTCCTCCGGCCTGAAGCCCGGCCGCGACCCCGACCATAGAGTTGTTTGACTCGGGAGGGGTTCTTGTCTATCATCGCCCCAAGGACAAGATGGCGGTCTTCATCAACATCCTCATGGCGGTCGCGACGTTCTATTTCTACGTCCTGGCCGGCCGCCGCTTCTATCGCCGCGAGGAGCCGTTTCTGGGGTATCTCGGCGCGGCCGTTGTCCTCGACATCGCGACGGCCTTCCTCGCCTCCTTCAGCGTGACCCCGACGACGACGCTCCCGGGCGTCCATCGCGCCCCGTGGGGGAGCGTTCTTTTCCTGACCCACATGGCGGCCGCGACCCTCGGGATGTTCGGCTACATCTTCATTTTCGTCCTCCTCCTCGTCAAAGGGAAGGGCAAGCCTTATCCGAGGCTCCGGGTCGTCCAGTACCGGCTCTTGCTGCCCGCCTGGGCGCTCGGCGAGACGATCGCCCTGGCCAACTCCATCGCCAAGGCTGTCTTCAAAATCCGGATTTACGACTATTTCTAAGACTCTCGACTTCTGCCCAGGGTCGTCTTTGGCAGCAAGACTTGAAATCCATAAATTTTTTTCCAAAAACCCCCCTCGAATCCGACTAAATAATTGAGGTCATAATAAGGAGGGTTCATGAAAAAAGCCGCGGTCGTCGTCCTTGGAGTCTGGTCCTCCTTTGGGGTAGGGTTCGGCCAGTTCGAGTTTTCCTCGAAGGAAAAAATGAGTTTCATCAAGATGAACCTCTTGAACTCCATCGAACGAAAAATCAACATCCTGGACGAGATCCTCAAGATCAAGCCGTCGGTGTCGGGCCTGATCACGGACCGGTTTCGAGCGAAAGAACTCGACCAATGGGCCAGGGAGAATGAAACGGCCATCGTATCGGTATTCGGCAAATTCGGAGAACAAGAAACCCTACTCAAAGAAAACCTCGCCGCCCAAATCAAAGCCCTGTCCTTCAACGAACACGAAAAGGAATTCCTGGAGGAGCTCGGCGCGGAGTCCTCTCAGGCCGAAGCCTGGAAGCCCGAACGGATGGGAGAGACCAGGACACGGCTCGAAGCCGCTCGCCAGACGCTTTCGGAGGAACTCAAGGGAATCGAAAAGGAGCAAAAAAAACCCGAACTTCTGAATTCCGGATTCCTGGACCTCTTTTCCAGCGGCACGAGCAAGGGAACGGCCAGGCTGTTTAAGATAAGGATCGGCGAGCCGAGCCTCTACGGCTACAAGAGGTTCAGCGTCCCACTCTATATATATGTAGGAGCGAAAGGGAACAGCATTTCCAAGGAGAAGCCGGACCCCAAAAAGGAATCGTACTACGACCTCATCGATCCACTCGGGGGAATCTTAAACCTTCATTTCTACGACGTCGTCAACGTCGCCGCTTCGAAATTTCGGATGACCTACCTGGGGCTCGCCTACCAACTCGGGCTAAAACTCATGAACGGCGAGGAATATGAGGTCGAAGAATACGGCCCGACGAACTCCGTCGTCTTGAACGCCAACCGGCTCTACGCCAACGGGTTCGGGTCGGCGGGATTGAGCTTTCAAACGGCCGCCTGGGAACCCGAGAAAAGCGGCCGATCGGACGGATTGGGGATATTCTGGATTCAAGCTCGGGTCACCGGAAACATTATAAGCCGAAAGAAATTGGGCCAAATTTTCGGCGATAATACGATGAGCGGACTCTTCCTGGGATTCGCGGGCGAACTCGGGATATTCATTGATAATAAGGTCAATTTCAAGATCGGAGCCTTCAAGAATTTCAACTCATATACGAACCCCAGCCTGGCCTTCATCAAGGACTGGGTCGTCAAATTCTCCTTGGACTATTCTTTATCAAAATAATGTCACAATAGCCCGGCCGTTCTTTTCCCTCTCGTTCCGTCTCTTTTATTGAACCGTAACCCAGGCTGGGATTCCTTCGCGATTATCTGAATCTACGGCCAGAACGGCGAAAGAACAGGGACGATTCTTTATCACTCTGCCGGCGATAATCGAAGTCCTGTCCGCTCCGGTCTCGGCCACGAGCTCTAGGCTATTTCCAGCCTGCTGATAGACCCGATATTTCGCGACCTGGATGTTCTTAGGATTCGCCTGCCAGCTGAACAACACCCGGCCCTCGAACGATAACGATTGAAGGAGCTTCCGGCCGGCGAATTGAAGCGGCGGAAAAATCGTCCGGAGAAAATTCGCCCGAACGGACTTGTCCGCGTCGATTTCCGGACTAAGGGGCACCGCGTTCCAATCGCTCAGCTGACTCGGCCCGTCTTTGACCGTGTTCGATCTATCTGACATCGCCCAAGGCGGGATTTATTTTCGTTCGGGAGGGAAGGAGGGGATTTCGAGGCGAGAACGACTAGTTCCCGGAACTATCCGGAAAAGGAAGTCCGGATCCCTTAGGAGGCAAAATTAAGTCAGGCTTTTCTGAGGCTGAATCCTCCACTGCCCGCGATTTCTTTATGCGTGTCGCAGCGGTATCCGACGATATTGCCTCTCTCCTCGAGAACGATCATATAGGCAGAAGGCTCTCCGCAGACTTCGCACCTAAGTTGTCGCTTCCAGCGCTGCCACAACCGAGTGATGAGGTTTTGGACGAGTTTGTTTTTGTCCTTGATCTGCCGGTTTTCGTAGATCAGAGACGCGGGGATAATGCCGCAGAGGATCCAGCCCGTCCCGAGAGCAAGGAAGGCCGTCCCGGACCAATGGAGGATGATAGCGAGGGGCAGGAGGATGACGAAGGCGACGGTAGAGGCGATAGCAATAGATTTCTTGATTTGGTTTTCACGGCGATGGTAAGCTGCGATGCAGCCATCGCAAATATAGGCGGTCATATTAAATTTCCTAATAGCGCCACGTTCTGTGCGCGTAGGTCCGCTCGTCGAAAGGGAGACGGTCTCCCAGGGAGCCATCTCCGTGACGTATTCCACGCCTTCATTTTTTCGGCAAAGATGGCATTGAGAAGACACGATGACCTCCTCTTTTTTGAAATGGGATATTTCTGGATTCATGCCGCTTCGTCACGGCTTAATGCGTGGAGAGTTCTTCTTGTTCGCCCCGCATCGTTACGTGTATAGCATCGAAGGTGGTGATTGTCAATTCGCTAATGGAGCTTAAAACTAAATTCGAGAAAAACCGGGGGAAACCGGGGGGAATCAGGGTGTTATGGGTGGTGGAGCTGACCAGGATCGAACTGGCGACCTCTTGAATGCCATTCAAGCGCTCTCCCGAACTGAGCTACAGCCCCACCGGGAAGGTCTAACATCTTACAAAAAGAGGGTTTTATCGTCAAGGCGAATCTGGTTTAAAATGGGTACGGTCATGGCCGCCCCCAGGATCGTCGTCGTCGGAAGCTCGAACACCGACCTCATCGTTCGGGCCGGCCGAATCCCCCGCCCCGGCGAGACCGTCATCGGGGGGACGTTTCACGTCGCCGCCGGAGGGAAGGGGGCCAACCAGGCCGTCGCGGCCGCCCGGGCCGGCGGGGCCGTCACCTTCGTCGCGCGTCTAGGAGCGGACGATTTCGGGGATCGCGCCCTGGCCGGATTCAAGGCCGACGGCCTCGAAGTCTCCGCAATCCGCCGGGACCCGGAGGCGGCCTCGGGTGTCGCCCTAATCATCATCGGCCAAGACGGCGAGAACAGCATCGCCGTCGCTTCGGGAGCCAACGCCCGACTCTCCCCCGCCGACGTCCGGGCCGCCTCGTCCGAGATCGAAGCGTCGCGGGCCGTCCTCCTCCAGCTCGAAACCCCCCTCCCGGCCGTCCGCGCCGCAGCCCGGCTCGCCGCGGCGAACGACGTCCTCGTCATCCTCAACCCGGCTCCGGCCAGGCCGCTCGACGCGTCCCTCCTCCGCCTCGTCGACGTCCTGACGCCGAACGCCCCCGAGGCCGAATTTCTGACCGGCCTCGCCGTCCGGTCGCGCCGGGACTTGTCCGAGGCGGCCCGCCTCCTCCGCCAGCGCGGCCCCAAGGCCGTCCTCATCACCCTCGGGGCGAAGGGCGTTTTCATCTCGGCCGAGGGAACGGAGGCTCTCCTCCCCGCCTTCGCCGTCAAGGCCGTCGACACGACGGCCGCTGGCGACGTCTTCAACGGCGCCCTGGCCGTTGCCCTGGCCGAAGGCGAGACCCTTCTCGAGGCGGCCCGGTTCGCGAGCGGGGCGGCGGCTCTCTCGGTGACCAAGCTGGGAGCCCAGCCCTCGGCGCCGGCCCGCCGCGAGATTGAGCTCTTTCTGAGGTCGGCCGCCCGCCGGGGCGGTAACTAAACCCGGGCCGCTTTCGGACCGGCGCTCCGGTACCAGGCGACGACCCGCCGGACGGTTTCCTTCAGGTCCTGGGAGGGCGAAAATCCGAGCTCCCGCTCGATCTTCGACCCGTCATAGACCCAGCTCAGCGTCCGGGTCGCCCTGACGTGCTGGACCGAGAGGAGGGGCGCCGTCCCGCGGAGCCTGGCCACGGCTTGAGACGCGGCCGCCGCCCCGAGCTGGACGGGATAGGGAATCGGGAGGGCGAAGCCCCGCAGGCCGAGCCCTTCGACGAGGGCGGCCGTGACCTCGCGCCAGGAATACGCCCCGCCGTCGGTGACGTAATAAATCTCGCCGTTGCTCTTCGGGCTTTCGGCCGCCAGGATCAAGGCCCGGACGACGTCGTCGACGCTCGCCAGGCTCGTCCGGGTCTCGTCCGTGCCGACAAGGGGCCTGACCCGCCGCTCGAGGAGGCGGATCGTCTGGACGAGTTCCTTCTGGCGGGGCCCGATGACGTTCGGGGGCCGGACGATCGTCACCGGGAGGAGGGCGGCGCGGGCGAGGACGGCCTCCTCGGCCAGGAGCTTGCTCCGGCCGTACGGAGACACGGGCCGGGCCTCGTCCGTCTCCCGGAGGGCCAGGCCGGGGGGGCTCGGACCCGCCGCCGAGATGCTCGAGACGAAGACGAATTTCCGCGGCCCCGGCCGCTCCTCCAGGCAGGCCTCGATGAGGTTTTCGGTCCCCCGGGTGTTGGTTTGATAATAGGTCTCCCAGTCCAGGGCGCTGATGACCGCGGCGAGATGGAAGACCGCGTCCATTCCCCGGACCGCGGACCGGAGGGATTCCTTGTCCCGCACGTCTCCGACGACGGGGCGGATGTCCAGGCCGTCGAGAGACCGGGTTTTGCTCGTCCGGCGGACGAGGCAGAAGACCTCGTCGCCCCGCCGGCACAGGGCTCCGGCCAGGTGGCTGCCGATGAAGCCGTTGCCTCCGGTGATGAGGGCTTTCATCGGCTTCCCTCCCGGACTTCCTCAGAGGCCGACCCGGGTGAGGCCGAACTCGCGGGCCCAGCCGACCGCTTCGGTGTACTCGCCCGTCTTGATGACCCGGCCGAGCTCGGGGAAATCCCAGGCCCTGTGCTCGGGCCGGTACTGACGCATGAGGTTCACGGCCGTCCCCTTGGAGAGCTCGGTCGAGACGAATTTCAGGAAGCCCTTGGTCCCGGCCAGGCGATTGGGGAGGACGAGATGGCGGATAATGAGGCCGCGCCTGGCCACTCCCCGGCCGTCGAGGGCGAGCTCGCCCACCTGGCGGTGCATCTCCTTGAGGGCCAGGCGGGCGTAATGGGGATAGTTGAAGGCCTCGCTCGAATATTTGGCCGCCGGATCCGGGGCGTCGTATTTGTAATCGGGAAGGTAGATATCGACCAGGCCGTCGAGAAGCCGGAGGATTTCGAACCTCTCGTAGCCGCTCGTGTTGTAGACGAGGGGGACGCGAAGCCCGAGGGGGATGGCCAAGGCGACGGCCTTGACGATGTTCGGCAGGAAATGGGTCGGGGTGACGAGGTTGATGTTGTGGCAGCCGAACCGCTGGACCTTGATGAAGACCTCGGCCAGCTGGCGGTCGGTGATTTCCTCCCCCTGGGCGTCGAAGCTGATCTCGTGGTTCTGGCAGTAGGAACAGCGGAGGCCGCAGTGGCAGAAAAAAACCGTCCCCGACCCGCCCTGGCCGACGAGAGGCGCCTCCTCGCCGAAATGGGGAAAGGCGCTCGAGACCTTGACTCGGTCCGAAGCCTGGCATTTTCCCTTCTCCCCCGCCGTACGGTCGACCCGGCAGTCGCGGGGGCAGAGGGCGCAATTCTTGGACAGGGCGTCGAGCTTCTCGACCCGCTCGTTGAGGACGGAGGGCGGGAGGCGGAGATAGGCCGCCTCTCCCTGAGAAGCGGGCGAGGCTGACGCGGCCGCGGGTGCGGAGAGAAGGGCCAGGGAAAGCCCTCCGGCCCCGCGGACGGTCTCGGCCAAGAAATCGCGTCGGGTCGGGGACATCACGGT
>Ga0233423_10000818_pt1 | contig 15845 bp, 16 predicted proteins | sample Watercolumn_Mata_FD_180713 | JGI IMG/M metagenome (GOLD analysis project Ga0233423, IMG submission 180713) | Freshwater microbial communities from Lake Matano, South Sulawesi, Indonesia - Watercolumn_Matano_2014_112_MG | ecosystem: Environmental > Aquatic > Freshwater > Lake | place: Indonesia...
TTCAACAACTGCTTACTTTTATTTGATGATAGGTTGGTAATAATATTACCAAAATGGTCTATATGAAGAATGCAAGTATGCGTGGTATCCGAACGCGAAGTATAGAATGTTGAATTTATCTTACGCGGAGAATAAGGAATTCCGATTTCTTTTAAACGAATTCCTTTAGTAAGATGTGCAGTAAGCGGTGCAAGGATATCCCGACCTTGAAACGTCAACGAACCATTCTTTAGAATGTACGGCTGAATCATCTTTTCAATTACTTCAATCGATTCGATGATGTTTTCATCCTGATAAATAAAGTCGAGCAATCCATTGTCAGGTGCAAGAAATGTATATTCCTTCGTCCTCATAATAAGTATCTTTCGATTTGTACCCACACCGGGATCAACAATATTCAAAAAGTATGTATTCTTTGGAAAATATCTATACGATGTCCATAAGATATATCCAGCTTGCTGAATTTTTTGTGGTCGGATTGTGTGAACGATGTCGACAATTTGCACGTACGGATTGATAGAAAGAATTACACCTTTCAACGTTCCAACATATTGATCGGATAATCCAAAATCAGTGATAAGAGCAACTGTATGTGTTAAAATTGTAGAGGATCGGGAGATTCTTTTTGCCAACTTCATAGACTCCTGACTAACGCAATTTATTGCTTACTGCTTTGCCTCGTTTTGCCGATTTGTATACCAGATCAACAATTTTCATCCTATGAACTGCTTCTTCACCGGAAGAAATAACTGGATGTAATCCGCGTAATGAACCAATCCAATGTTTCAATTCATTTTCATAAGATTTCCGATAAAGATTTTGTGGAGTCTCTATAGAAGCTGGCGCAACATTCACTAAATCTCCATGCATGCGTTTGATAATTCTGAATGGATTGAGTGATCCACTTCCCTCCGTTCCAAAGCAATCACAATAAAAAAAGTCAGAAGTCGATTCGAAAGACCAGCTTACTTCAACAGTCAGAATAGAACTGTTTTTCAATTTTAAATAAACTATAGATGAATCTTCCACATCTTTTGTATGATGAATATAGTTCGTTGCTGTCAATTCATTTACTTCTGGATATCCCATCATCCATAGAGCTAGATCAAACATCACAATACCAAGATCCATAACAACACCACCACCAGATTGGGTTTTTGTTGTCAACCACGGACTTTCAGTATTTAACTTCTTAAACCACCCGGCTTTTGCATAGAACAATTTTCCAAGCGCTTGATCTTCAATAAAACTTTTAAGGATCATTGCATCCGGACGAAACCGATTATTCATTCCCACCATCAAAGTCCGATGATACTTTTTTGCAACAGATACAATTTCTTCGGCTTCCAATGCTGTACGAGCTAAAGGTTTTTCTACGAGTAGATTATTCTTTCCTTCTAACGCAGCGATGGCCATATCTTTATGAAATTTCGTGGGCGTACAAATGTCTATACCATCTAACTCTTGTTCAATCGTCAGCATCTTTTCAAAGTTGTTATAATATCGCCGGATTTTAAATTTATCCGCAACTGACCGAGCTTTTGCTCTATCTAAATCACAAATTGCTACAATTTCTACATCGGATAATTTACTGAGTATCGGTAGATGAAAAGCTTGTGCGACCGATCCCAATCCAACGATTGCAATGCGTGTTTTTTCCATAACAATTCCGAAAGTACTTTACGTTTTATGTATCAGTGGTTTATCTTGAATTGTCTTTAAGAAAGCCTTAACTGATTCAGCAATTCCTTCTGGATCAAGTTTTAAAAGGTGGTGGAGTTCAGAAGTAGAACCATGTTCAACGATATTGTCAGGTAATCCGAGTAGTTTTACCGATACATCCGAAATACCAAGGCTACTTAACGCTTCCAATACGCTTGAACCAAATCCTCCACATAAAACATTCTCCTCGACAGTCATTATGACTTTTATTCGGTCGGCAAGCGTTTTGAGTAACTCCTTGTCAATCGGTTTGATGAATCGCATATTTATCACTTCTGCTTCGATTCCTTCCTTTGCAAGTATTTCAGCAGATTGAAGCGCATTTGAAACCATGCTGCCAACTGCAAGCAATGCAATATCTTTTCCTTTATGTAAAGTTTCAGATTTGCCGATTTCCAGAGTTTGGAATCCATCCTTCAGCGGAATCCCACTTGCCAGACCTCTTGGATATCTAATTGCAATTGGTCCTTGCTTATACTCTATAGCGGTGTAGAGCATATCGCGAAGTTCTTGTTCATCTTTCGGTGCCATAATTACCATTCCTTGAATACAACGGAGGAATGAAAGATCTAATACGCCATGATGTGTTGCGCCATCTGCACCAACCAATCCACCTCGATCCATGACGAACACCACATGAAGATTTTGTATCGCACAATCATGCACAACTTGATCAAATGCCCTCTGTAGAAAAGTTGAATATATTGCAACCACAGGTATATATCCTTCGGCAGCAAGTCCTGCTGCAAAAGTTACTGCGTGTGATTCTGCAATCCCAACATCAAAAAATCTTTCCGGCATAGCTTCATGAAGATGAATCAAACCCGTTCCATCCGACATTGCTGCAGTTATACCAACTACTTTTGGATTTTGCCTGCAGATTTCTACTAATGCTTTCCCAAAAATATCAGTGAGAGCAATATTCTGGATATCTTTCGATGGAGATACTCCCGTAATTTTATCAAACGGACTCATACTATGCAATCGAGTTGCTTCTCGCTCAGCGGGTGCATATCCTTTTCCTTTTTCAGTAATCACATGGATTAGGATAGGCCCATTCAAATCCCTTACATGTTGAAAGATTTCAACCAATTTCACCACGTTGTGACCATTGATTGGACCAAAATATCGAAATCCGAGTGCCTCGAATAGCATTCCAGGTGTGATTACCGCTTTGATACCTTTTTCCATCTGCTGAGCAACCGTTCGAAGACGATCACCAAATGAATCCAATTTTCCAGCAAGATCCCAGACGTTAGCTTTGAATTTGTTATATGTGGGATGAGTTAGCATCTCAGTAAAATAATGATGAAATGACCAAATTCGTGGTTCAATAGAAGAAAGTGATCCCATCTGGTTATCATTTAAAACGACAATAATATTTTTCTTTAAGATGCCTGCATTGTTCATCGCTTCATAGGTCATACCACCTGTCATTGAGCCATCGCCAACGATCGCGACCACTTTAAATTCTTTATTATCAAAATCACGTGCGGCAGCAATACCAAGTGCTGCTGAAATTGCAGTACTGGCATGCCCAGCACCAAAAGCATCATATTCACTTTCAGTTCGTTTAAGAAATCCACTTAATCCATTTAACTGTCGCATTGTGTGCATGCGATTTTTTCGACCAGTTAATATCTTGTGTGGATAAGCTTGATGGCCGACATCCCATATTAATTTATCTTCAGGTGTGTTAAATGTATAGTGTAATGCAACGGTAAGTTCAACAGTTCCGAGGCCTGCACCAAAATGACCGCCAGTTTTCGAAACACAATCAATTAGGTATTCGCGAACTTCGGAACATACAGCTCTTAGATCTTGTACTTCTAATAAACGTAAATCAGCCGGAATATTTATTGAATCAAGATATTTATAATGGGACTCACTCATTCTTCATTCAACTCAGGAGATGAAAATTTACCTTCAATTTCTTTTGATAATTTTTTTATTTTTAATTCAGCCGTAGTCAATTTTTCTGCACATTCTTTTGAGATTTTGACACCTTCTTCATAAAGACTCACAGCATCGTCTAATGGTACATTTCCCTTTTCTAATGATTCGACAATTTCTTCCAATCTTTTCAAAGAATACTCTAATGAATTCTTGACGACTTTTTTTGCAGTCATAGTTCATGTCCTTTTTTGACTTCTACATCAATAAGTCCATCGTGAAATTGAACTTGGGCACTTTCACCCCGGTGAATAAGACGAGCACTTGGAACAATTCGTTTGCCTTTCTTAATAATTGTATATCCACGTTTCAACACATTCTGAGGATTTACCGTCTGCAATTGATGGTTTGACGCTAAAAACCTTTGATATGTTAAATTTACAGTATGTGAAATTGTCCTATTAAGACTTCGGTCAAGTTCATCGGAGTGCTGTGAGTACTCTCGCACTAAATCATATGGTCGATTGAAGCCATAACTTGCCAAGCAATTTGATATTTGCGACCGAATTTCTGTCATTCTTTTGTTTAATTCCCTTTGCATAGTATAGCACAAGTTGCTAATATCTTCAAGGAGATCTGTGCGATCGCGCACAACCATTTCTGCAGCAGCCGATGGCGTCGGTGCTCGAAGATCTGCTGCAAAATCTGTTATACTAAAATCTATCTCATGACCAACTGCGCTAATAATAGGAATTTCAGAATCATAAATTGCACGTGCGACAATTTCTTCGTTGAATGCCCACAAATCTTCCAATGAGCCACCACCTCTCCCCACAATGATAACATCTACATTTTTAATATAATTGAATTTGCGAATTGCATCGACAATTTCTTCTGCAGCACCAACTCCTTGAACACGCACAGGTATTAAAAATACATCAACAGCAGGATTTCTTCTCGAAAGTACACTTCGAATATCCTGCAATGCAGCTCCTGTCTCTGAGGTAACTATTCCTATTGATTCCGGAAACTCTGGAATCAGCTTTTTATGGTCTGTATCGAACAAACCTTCAGCCGCCAATTTCTTTTTTAGTTTTTCAAATGCAAGCTGAAGTTCCCCGATTCCACAAGGTTGGATCTGATCAACATCAATTTGGTAATTTCCTCTTGGTGGATATACTGTAATTGAACCACGAGCGATGATTTTCATTCCGTCTTCTGGAAAAACCGTTAATGCAGAAACTCTACTTCGCCATAGAACCGCGGAGATTTGGGCACCTTCATCTTTAAGGGTAAAATAGAGATGGCCAGATGTATGTTGTTTGAAATTGGAGACCTCACCTTCAATCCATACGCGTGGGAAATTCGTTTCCAAAGAGCCTTTTATCTGCCTTGTGAGCTCGGAAATTGTGAGTACATTTTTTTCTATTGCCATAGTCGTTCTTTACATTCAAAGTACCGAATGTTGTTTCCACATTCAACTTCTGAACATTATAATCCATTCATATTCTTAGTTGATTTTTTGACCATTCTTGTCTTTTCCCTACATCTTCTATATATTCATTACCAAAGAACAGAGGAAATAGTATGAAGGTCGACGTATTGGCAATTGCAGCACACCCCGATGACATAGAACTTGCTTGTGGAGGAACAATAGCGAAACTTGTTCACGAGGGATATCACGTGGCGATGGCTGAATTAACACAAGGTGAGCTCGGCACGCGCGGAACAAAAGACATACGCGCTAAAGAGGCAACAGCGGCCGCAAAAATTCTCGGTGTTACGATTCGACGTAACTTAAGAATAGAAGACGGAAATATTGAGCTAAGTAAGAAAAATCTTCTGAAAGTTGTAAGCTTAATAAGGGAATTGCGCCCAACAATTCTTCTCATCCCGCCTGCAGTGGAACGCCATCCAGATCATGTGCATGCCCATCAACTTTGTAAGGAAGCATGGTTCTATTCCGGTCTACAAAAAATGAAAACAAATTTACATGATCATCTGCAAGAACCATTCCGCCCCGACATTTATTTCCAATTTATGCAGAAGTTCGAGTTTGTTCCGTCATTTGTAGTAGATGTGTCAGAATTCTTCGAAACACGGATGGAGGCAATTCGAGCTCATAGCTCACAATTCCATAATCCAAAAAGTAAGGAACGAGATACCGTTTTAAGTAGACCTGACTTCCTTGAACAAATTAGAATTCGTGCGCTTTATTTTGGTCAAACGATTGGAGTGAGATATGGAGAACCGTTTGTATCTCCAGTACCTCTCGGAGTTAAAAGTTTCTTCGATTTGGTTTTATCGCGTGGGTAACAAAATATTATCCAAGGAAATTCATTAGGGTTTTTTCATTGGACCAGTTTTACCTTCATACTTCGAAGGGCATTTCGTTAAGACTTCTGTGGCGTGAAAATAATCACCTGCAATTTTTCCCTTTATTACAACACTTGTAGCAATATCGAAGTTATTTGGCTTTGCACCTTCTAGGACTACCTTAAGGATTTCTCCACTATCGTCTTTCAAGTAGAATGAATATTGTACTTTCTCAGAATTGAAAGAGCTTTCAAGATTCTTTACCCATTCTCCTTTTACCTGGATTTTCTTTTGTGTTTTCCTCGCTGTCGCAAAATCACCATAATCGACATTCGACTCAAAAAAATTGATTGCACCGAATACAATCCCAACTAGAATTACCAAACCACCAACCACAGTTTTCATATTCATCCTAGTCGACCTTTTTTATATGACTTTCAAGTTTTTTAATTTTCTTTTCTAATCGAGCCAGATACCATATGATACCAAACCAAATGGTTAAAATAACTGTTAATACTATGAATAGCTGATTTTGATTTAGTAATTCGTACATAAGATCCTCAATTTTCTTTATTTGATAAATGGTTTTCTAATTGAGCGGCACGGATACGGAGCTTGAAAAGCCAGACAAAAAGGAGGCTAAATCCAATTATACTCATGAAAAAAACAATCCGCATATTTGTAGGCATATGTAGTTGTGCAACTGGCGTGGAACCTGCGGTATCTCCTTTTGCGCCCGGATGTAATCCACCTACAATCCGTGGCATAATAAAAATGAAGAATGGTGCGGTTAATCCGGCAAGTATTGAATATACTGCAGAAAGTCGAGCACGAATTTCATCCGAATCAATTGCTGACCGTAATGCAAAATATGCACCATAAATTAGAAGGAGTATAAAAATTGAGGTTTCCCGTGGATCCCAATTCCAAAAAGAACCCCAATTAAATTTTGCCCAGATTGATCCTGTCACAGTCGCCAAGATACAGAACATCAATCCCAAACCGGCAGATGTTACGGATTTCATATCATAGTCTAGATTTTTTGTTCGAAGGTACTTATAGCCAAAAAATAAAGCTACTAGAAAACCGAGAACAGAAGTCCAAGCAACAGGAACATGAAAAAAAATGTTTCGTGCCTTGTCTTCAAGTCCTGGTATGATTGGAAATTCCAGCCAGCCTTGAGGTTGAGGAACCATAGGTATAGCAATACCGGTAATTATTGAAACGCTTATTAAAAAAACAGAAAAACATTTTACATAATTCATATTAATCCTTCCAAACGAAATCAAAAAGCAGGATAGAACCCGCAGTCATCACAAGTATATATGAAATCAAAACTTGAAAATCACCAAACGCATTACTCAAGAGGTCGCCGTTAATTGATCTTGATGTCGATTTCATCACCGTCATAAGTAATGGAATTAAAATAGGAAACGATAACACGGGATACAAAGTTCCTTTTGTTCGTGCTTTAGCAATGATTGCTGCAATAATCGTGGCAGCAGATGCAAAACCCAGACTACCTAGGAATATTGTCACAATAAATAGAATGGCAGACTTGACAACAAATGCCGGAAATGACAACATGTAGAGAATAGTTACTGCTGAAGACAAAAGAAGTGTTAATCCACAGTTAAAAATCAATTTTCCAACAAACACCATAGATGGTGTGGCAATTAGCTGTAGTGTTAGAGAAGTTCCTCGTTCTTCCTCACTTACAAAAATACGAGATAATCCAGACATCGCTGAAAAGAAAATAACAATCCAATACATTCCCGAAAGAATTTCCGGACTCAATTCATCCTCACGAAGGGCAAAAAGAATTGTAGCCACTGATGTAACCACAAACATGAAAAGTGCATTCAGGGCATATCGCGTCCGTAATTCAGAACGAATATCCTTCACGACTAAAGCCCAAGTGCTGTTTAACCAAATCATTTTTTTGATTTACTTTTATTCAATTCAAGAATGTTCATTTTCATTTCCGAGGTTTTTCACTTCACCACACCAGCGTACTTCAGAACGATCATTTGTTGCGATAATTATGATATGCGTTTCTTTATTTGTTTGAACAAGGTGCTGCACAAATTCAAATCCTTCACTATCAAGATTACTTGTGGGTTCATCGAGAATTAATACCAACGGATTATGTAGAAGAGCAAAGGCATATTTTAGTCTCTGTTTCATACCTGATGAAAATGTGCCTACAATATCATCTCTCCGATGCCATAAACTAACAGCTGATAGGACTTCCTTCAACTTTTCTTGTCCTGTATCACTTGCTGTTCGTATGCGGGTAAGGAGATAAAGATTTTCAATTGCAGTGAATTCCTCGTAAAGGTTCAAATATGGTGAGACAAATCCGATATTGTGTTTGAATTTTTCAATTCCTATAGGTATATCATTCAAATAATATTGAACCGAACCTTTGGAAGGTTGAAGTAGTCCTGCGAGTATTTTTATCAAGGTTGATTTTCCTGCACCATTTTTCCCCGTTATTGCAAGAGAATCACCGATTTTGAGCGAAAAAGAAATATCTCGGAAGATAGATCTTCGGTTAAAATCTTTCCCAAGGCCATTGGCATCTAGAGATATCGTATTCATCGTATGACCGCTATTTTCCATGAATATGTATTCGTAGCAGTTTTAGCAAAAACGAAATAAATCCCTGAAGATAATTTTGATTGGAGTGATGAATTTGGAATTTCAAGCACTCGCAATCCTTTAAGATGGTAGGAAAGATTTATTTGCCCTGAATATGCAAGGTCCATAGCAGAGTTATAGAAGGATACTTCTGCATATTTTGATAAATCCTCACCCATTGGAAGCACTAAAAATTGATCGTATGAAATATTGAACGGATTAGGTGCTGCATCTCCTTGTATACTTTCTCTAGAAAAATAGTAACGCCAAAATGATGTATCCGCAACGTTAATTTTACCTTTCAATCCATTCTTCAACAAGATATAAGGAGAAGCGAGAGATTGCGATGTTAGAATTACATCTACGCGTCGTGTTGCAGATTCCCTTCGTTTTGCAGCTTCAACATCTACATTTGCAACAATTGCAGTAATGGTATCACTTCCGACTCCAAAAGCATACATAGAAGAAGATAGTACATTTACATTACCGAACATTGTTGATGTAGTATTGTTATAACCAATTTGTTGTGTAGGTTTAAATCGCGGATAATATTCCCCCTCCGGATAAAACATACCACGTACTGTTCGATCGGCAGTAAAATAATTCCAGCGAGTGAATTCTGCAAATTCGTTCTGCAAACTGGATCCACGATTAACCAGAACAACCGAATTGGATTCTAAGAAATATTCTTGCCGCATAGATGTCCAGATCTCTTTAATAACATCTATTCCATAGCGAGCAGTTAAATAATGTGCCCATATGCAACGTTCGTATCCAGCACTAGTGTTTGAATTGAATGAATATCCATTGTTAAAACCATTGACAAAATATTTATCTAAATAGTTCAGATAATCATTAATATCAGGATAAAGAACATCTTCCATCCAAGTCGATGTTAATTCATAAGCATAACTATCCAGTATTTCGCCAGATTCAAGAAATGTACACCCATACGAACCAATTTGTATCATATGATTAAACTCATGAGCAGCTGTAACTTTCAATCCATCCATCCCCGTAGTATAGAAATCTTTGAAGTCATTATGTATTTCAATATATGAGGTATAGCGTGGTGTTTGCCCACCAGGAAACGGTGAAAGAGTATCCTGTGGCCAGGTCATCCCGTAATCTGACGAATTTGAAATTACTACACAATAGTACGATTCTCCAAATTGGAATGGCGGTGCGGAATATCCAAGTTCATTTACTTCTCTGATATAAACATCGTTGAATATTCTTCCAACAGAATCAACAAACGCTTCTGCTGAATTGGGTATTCGACGTAAAGTATCACCATGCAGTTTCTCTAAAAGTGCAGGCTCGTTGATTCCGGTTGTATCATAAATGATTCGAAAATTACCAATAATTTTATTTTTCTGAGATGCTGAGGTTGATTGAATCTTAGCAATTTGTTTCTGTTGCTCAATTGATAAATTACGCCACTGAGCGTAAACAGCGGCGCAGGTCGTAAATCCGCATTTATTATCAACTCCTTCAGTTATTCTCTTTCCTTGGAAGGATGGATCTCTCAACACTCGTATCGCCTGAATCAATTGATCCGTTTCTCGGAAAATTGCATTCTTAAAATCCTGTGCAATTAAATATTCATGCACTATCAAGGTAACAATTATTCTAAATATAAAGGCAGTGGTTTTCATGGCAACAAAGTTACTTAAAAATGTGTCCTAACGTAACTATTCAATTTCCTATTCATATCTATTCTTTTTTAAATATCTAAACGAGAACTGTTTGCCATTAACAATTTTAATAATCCCTTTTCTAGGGAAAGTCATAGCGAGATCACCAATTTTATCTCCATTAAAGTCACCTACTATATAATGACTAAAATCAGATCCTGAGAAAAGAGGATCTTGTCGAATAAAATTGTATCCTCCTTTATTTTGGAACCAAATAATTTGCTTCTCTAACTGAGATGCCAAGATAATATCATTCATACCATCATTGTCGATATCTACAATCTGCAAATCAGATCGATCCTTCATTGGTATTCCACTTGCTACGATCTTTGGATCAAGAAATATTTCCTCACCCTTGCCTTGTGCAATCATAATATATTCAACCGGAGATCCAGCCTGTATCAGAATATCCTTCAGGCTATCAGAATCAAAATTTTCGAGAAAGAGGAATATTTGTGAAACATTCGGGAGAAAAAATTCCCTCGAAATCGCTCGGTGTTTCATTGAATAGCTAGAATCACCATATGCTATACCTAATTCCACATTTGATGTATCACCAGTACGATATATATAGAGAATATCCTGATATTGGTCATTATTAATATCGGATACTGTTGCTCCAAGTAAAACATCAGGAGCCGCCAGACGGAATGTTCGCTCGATGAATGTATTTGAAACAAGCTGTTCGTAAAAGCTAAGCGAATTCTCTCCATTATTCGTTGAATTTAATGTAACGAATTCTGACGCGTGTCTTGAATTTTCTGGGGCAATCAATAATTGTGCGTCACCTTCACATCCTATGAAAGCATTAGAGATAGAATTATTGTTTGCATCAAATGTAAAATAGGATATTTGCTGATTCTGTGGAAAAGAAAAGACAAGATGCAATGAAGAATCTGTTGCAGAGTGAAACGCCAAACGTTGAGGTTCGTCAGACAATGAATAGAAGTATGGACCATTCGGAATTAAAGTCTTACTTCCCCAATACAGTGCCACCGATTTCCCCTTCGTATTGGTCAATGCAATATCAGCTAATCCATCTAGATTGAAATCGCCGGAAATAATATCTTCTGGAAATAGTCCAGTTGAAAGTTGTACAGTATCTACTAAAATATTTTTAGAAGCAATGTTTTCAAAAAATATAAATTGACCTACACCTTTATCAAAGATGATACAATTATTGATCGACTTTGCCCGATTGGGAATAATCATGATCTTCTGAGGATTTTCACCAGAAGCGTAAGTAATACGATCTGAAAACGGATCTATGTTATCGTTAAGATATATTTGCAGTGCACCAGATTTGGTCGTCGTGATAATATCATTCATGCTGTCATTATTAACATCCGAAAATGCACAATCATTTAATTGATCCGTGTATGGAACATGAAACAACAATCTGAAATCACCAAAATCTGTTACCTCCCAAATTTGAAATTCTGAAGGTTGATTAACTTTTAATATTACATCAAGACTGTGATTAGGAATTATTGATACGGCAAATATTGCATCTACTTCTCCTTGAACCGGAAAAACACTCTGATCAATATATCTACCTTTACCTACTCCATATAGAACGTGGAGGTCACTTTTTATCCAATCCCAAAGTAAAATGTCAACAAGATTATCATTATTGATAAAAGTGCAAGTGACTGATCCAATCATATTCTCTGATGCAATGATTTTCCCAACTGAAAATTGACCTTTTCCATTACCAAGTAGTGGAAATATTCCTGGTACTTTCCTTGACCAAACGAGAAGATCTAACCGTCTATCTTGATTATGATCAAAGATAATAAGTTTTTCAGGGGAGAAAGGGAGAATGGTTGTTGAATTGATTTTAAGTGTATCTCTTGATAAGTCCATTATAATGCTAATCGAACTGCTTTCTTTATCGACTAAAATTAAATCCAATATTCCATCGTTATTCAGATCAGCTGAATATAGATCTTCGAATGCAGTCGTAATATATTTTTGCTCTATCTTTATAGAGGATAGATTCGAATCAATTGTTGAAATATAAAACGCTTGATGATGTTGAGACCATGACGCGATTGTAATAGATTGATCTCGTTCAATTGACATCAATGTACTCTCTTCACACTTCTTGGGCAATTCAAATGTTCTTATTTGTCCAAATGCAGATTCATGTGTTTGTGCTGAGACTGTTCTTATGGCAAGCCAGAGGAATAAAGTAGTGGAACTTAATGTATTGAAAACAAGGTCACCTCGAAAGAACAAGATCAATCTCGATGTTTTGTACTTCCCCTTAATGATTTTTAACCTCGTTGACGATGCAATAATCTCAAATGTCGGCGTTTTGCAGCATCCCGGAACCGTCTTCGTTCTACGCTTGTAGTGGGTTTAACAGGATTAGAAGCAACGGGTTTGCCTTCATTATCGATTGCAACAAACGTAAGATAAGCAGTGTTCGTATGTTTGCGTTCTCCTGTAAGAGGATTTTCCTTCATAACGCGGACACCAACTTCAAGAGACGATCTAAAAACCCGATTTACAGAAGCCAGTAAAACTACAACCTCGCCTTGATGAACAGGGTGGTGAAAATGTAATTCATCAACCGAAGCAGTAACACATACCCGATTTGTGTGTCTCGAAGCCGCAATTGCTGCAGCGATATCAATCCAATGCATTAACCGCCCACCTAGAAGGTTTCCGAGACGATTTGTGTCGTTTGGAAGAACCAGCTCTGTCATTTCGACTTGTGATGCTCGGACTGGTTTGCCGGGTAAATGCTCAGAGTTATCCACCTGCTTGTGGTAATTTACTTTTTTCATTCTGCTTAAGTTGTATTGATTTTTGTTTCTGTTCGTCTTCAATTCTCTTTGACTCAATTTCTGTTTGAAGTTGTTGAGCCTCGGCAATTAACGTGCTTGACGGGTACTTCAAATAAAACTTATCGACGGTCTCTTTCGCTTCAATATACTTTTTCCTATTTGTGAGGGCTTGAGCTTTTTTCAACATAGCTGGTTCTGCATAGGGTGTATCATGATATTTATCTAGAACAACATCAAAATAGTAAGTAGCTGCTTTATAATATTCCATGTACATATACGTTAGGCCGTTTTCATAATCTTTTTTGGCTAATTTTGAATTCAATTCGTTGATCCGTTGTTCTGCGACTGCAACAAGAGTATCTGTCGGATGGTATTCAATAAATGCCTGATATTCATCAATAGCCTTTCGCGAATAATTCTGGTCCAGATACGAGTTTGGTGAGAGCTCATAGTAACAAGTCGCTCGCTTGAAACGTGATTCAGGTACAAATACGCTCGAGTACATATTCCTAATCAGCACTTCATATTCAAACGCAGCAAGTATATATTCTTCACGTTTATAACGACACTCCGCCATATAGAATTGCGCAGAATCTGCGACACGACTTCCTTGATATTGAAGAGAAACAACTTTGAATTCTTCTATGGCCGCTAAATAATCTTCATCTTTATATGCAGCCATGCCAAGAGCAAATCGTTCGTCAGCGCTTAATTGTTTTATTGCTTCGTTCGAACTGCAATCTAGTGTAACAAAAGCAAGAAATAATATTCCTGCAAAAGAGATCTTATTTCTGATTTGCTTGAAGTGAAGATTGTTCAACAAAATAACCTCGTTCTTTTTTTGAAATGATAACATTTGAAAGTTTTTTAATCCGATCCATTAGCTTTCTGGTATCAACATCGCTTAAATTCGTTTCGATCTGAAGACCAGGGTGGAATGGAATTAATTCTATAGACGATATTTTTTTCTGACCGTTCCAAATTTTAAAGTTAAATAATACTGCATATGACCTTTGAGTCCAGTATCTTTGCGGTTGATTAAAAACTGCATTTCCTAAGGAATAAAATATTAGACATCCATTATGTAAATCAATTCCTTGTGGAACATGTGGATGATGTCCAACTACGATATCTGCACCGAATTCTGCCAACAATTTGATTTGCCGATCAGCACTGATGCCAATGTATTCTTTATATTCGTCACCGCCATGATAGCTCACAATAATAAAATCTACTTTAGATCGTAATAATTCTATATCACTGTGTGCCTGCGTAGAATCAAAAACGGATATCATTCCGATCCAAGGACCTTGGATATTAACAAATTGTGTATACGCAAGAATACCAATTCTGATTCCGTTGCAATTAATAATGACCGGTAAAAACTCTTTTCCCGAATCACTGACAGTACCAGTAAATTGTATATTATCTCCATTCAAAAATTGTATCGTTTCCCGCAGTCCCTTTAATCCATAATCGAACGCGTGATTATTAGCAGTCGAGACTACTGTTATTCCAGCTCTTTTTAGAGTTGTTGAAGCAGCTGGAGGTGCACAAAAAATGATATTAGATTTCGGACTTTGAGTCTCACCATTTTGATCAGTGATTGGACATTCAAGATTTGCAAAAATAATGTCTGCACGTTGAAGGACATTTCCAAACTTCTCAAATGGATAATCCAAATTCCCTTTTAGGATCTCTTGTCCGACTAAACGGCCGAGATTAATATCGCCTAGAGCGAGAAATGAGGCATCGCGATCAGCGTCTTTGTTCTGAGCAAAACTCAGAAAACTGTAGCATAAAAGAGTTATAATAATATTATTATATCTCAACTCCGCACCGTGAAAAATAAATACACAATGAGGATTGCTCCGCCAATCAGAATGAGTGGCGTTAAGAGCCGCTGTGACAAATTACTTTCATCCGTAATTTGTCCAGGGAAAAAATCAAATGACGAAAAAGTATGCACTGTATCTAAGGATTCTCTCTGAAATGTTCCGATAAATTGTGTTTCATGATCAAGGCCTGTGACAGTACGAGCATCTAATTTTGTTTGGCATCGTCTTTCAAAAAGCTTCGAGTCTAATTGTCTGGACGTTACTGTAACTCCAAGAAGATAGATCGATAGCGTCTGTTCATCTATTGATCGTTGAAGTAAAATCGAAGAAAAATGCTGATCATTAAATATTTCTATGAAAGAATTTTCTGCTAAAGACCGTGGCCCATCACCTTCAACATTCAGAATGACACGTACCTTCGGATCAAATTTTGATTTTGCTAAAACCTCTTGGGCAATACTTTTCAACTGATGACGAACAATAACAGTAGAACTCACATCGGTTGAATCATCTGCATAAGAATAAAAAATACTTGCTGCCCACATTAATACAAGAGAATATTTACATCTAGAGAGCCGTTCCAATTACAAACTTTCAACGAATTCCGCTCATAGCGATTTGCTCAAGTCGGGCGATCCGTTCTTCTATGGGTGGATGAGTTGAAAATAGTTTTGAAATTCCTCCGCCTGATAATGGATTGACTATAAAAAGATGGGCGGTCGCTGTACCAGCATTTGACATCGGAAGTTGCGTGGCAACACGCTCGAGTTTCCGGAGAGCGTTGGCAAGACTTAACGGTCGTTGACTTATTTGCGCGCCTCCTTCATCCGCTGCAAATTCTCTTGATCGTGAAACAGCAAATTGAATGAGCATCGCAGCTATAGGGGCTAATATTATTAACAATATCTGGCCAAACGGATTTGAATCGTCCCGATCCCTAC
>Ga0233423_10000819_pt1 | contig 15844 bp, 6 predicted proteins | sample Watercolumn_Mata_FD_180713 | JGI IMG/M metagenome (GOLD analysis project Ga0233423, IMG submission 180713) | Freshwater microbial communities from Lake Matano, South Sulawesi, Indonesia - Watercolumn_Matano_2014_112_MG | ecosystem: Environmental > Aquatic > Freshwater > Lake | place: Indonesia...
GTCGATTGGTGCGTTCATGGTGCGGGCATTGTAACACAGGGCTGGGGTGCTGTCAACGCTGGACGCCGGGCAACAAAAAGCGATCGGCTGCTGGATGGACAGCAAACGATCGCTGTGGGATAGCATGGTACCCTCGGCAGGATTCGAACCTGTGGCCTCAGCGTCCGCAGCGCTGCGCTCTATCCCCTGAGCTACGAGGGCGCACTAATTGATTGCCGATTTCCGATTTTAGATTGGCGATTGGGCAATCGGCAATCGCAAATCCTATGCTGGCGGGGAGAGCGGGATTCGAACCCGCGACAGAGGTTTAAAGCCCCTGTAACCGCTTAGCAGGCGGCCGCACTAGACCAACTATGCGATCTCCCCTCGGTGCAGGTATATTATAGCACAGGTTGGCTTGATTGTCAAAGTTTTTGGGGCGAAATTTGGCCGGAATGCCTTGACTTTCGCCAGGTTTTTGGTTATACTTCACCCTGGTCGCTTCTACCGACAATGGCCCGCTTTCGTTACCGTTAGCTCAAGGAAAGGACAAGATCATGAGACAACACGCGATGTTGATTGCGCTTGGGATTCTGCTTTTCGCCGGCCTGGCCGCTGCCGGCTGTGGCTCCACGTCAACCCCGGCTGCGCCCCTGCCAGCCGCTCCTACGGCGGCAGCTCCCGCGGCGCCCACGCCTGCTGTCCAGCCTCCTGCCGGTGGCTGCCAATCGCGCATCTGGGGTAGCGTGTCGGCGGGTGGGGCTGGTGAAGCCAACGTGACGGTGGAGATCAAGGGTGAGGGTTGGAGTGCCAAAACGCCGAGCGACGCCAATGGCTTGTATGGGTTCGCTGGCTTGTGCGCTGGCAAGTACACCCTCACCGTCGTGCCGCCCAGTGGCGCTACGGCGGGCGAGGGCCAGACGGTCACGGTGGATGGCAGCAACACGGTCAAGTTGGACTTAGTGTTCCGCAAACCTTAAACCATCCCTTGATTTTTAGTAATTGTCCCTGAGTAGCCGTATCCAAAAGCCCTTCTCAGGCGTTTTCCAGTAATGAGGTAGCTTGACAATGTTAAATTCGTCATTGCGAGCGCAGCGAAGCAATCTCTTTGTTGCGCTATGAGGGAGATTGCTTTGCTTCGTTCCTCGCAACCGCATCCCTTCGCTTCACTTAGAACAGGCTCTGAGCCGAGTGACGGGATGCTCCTCGCAATGACAGTTGAAATCTAACAATGTCGAGGTAGTATCTCTGCCTTCCGTGGACGCCTATTCTGCGCTCTTTTCACACCTCTGCCAAATAGCCGCACTTCCAAACTTAGTGGCCCTAGCCCGAAAGGAGGAGCCCCGTGAAGCACTCAAGCGATAGTAGTCTAACCCGCACCCTGCGTCGGCTGGTGATGGCTCTACGCCTCTCGCGGCCACAGGCATCTCTACACCGTGGTCTGGGGAGGTGGCTGGACGTACTCCTGATCCTCTGCGTCCTGGGCTCCCTGGCGCTCACCCCTCTGGCACCGCCAGCAGCGGAGGCCATCGCTGCTCCTACCCCCAGGGTGTTCCTCAAGCCCTGGTGGCCAGGTCTGGAGCTGCAAAGTCTTCCTGCGGCAGCCGCGCCTGCGCCAGCTATCCGCGACCCGCAGGCGGCGACGCTCCTGGCGGCTGGCCCACCGACCACAGTGACCGTGACCGCCAACCCCACCAGCCTGCACGCGAACGGCTCCTCTACAGCGATCATCACGGCCATAGTGTCGGACACGACTGGCGCTCCAGTGGACGACGGCACCATGGTAGGTTTCACCGTCACCACGGGCCTGGGTAGCTTCCTTTACGCCTACGTGGAGTCCAGCGATGGCACCGTGACCAAGACGGGGGGGTTTCAGACCGCGCAAGCCAATCCCCAGGCCAGCGGCGGCGACCTGCGTTACTCCAACGCCACCGGTGATTACGTGCGCTGGACCTTCACGGGAAGCGCTATTTCCCTGATCCACAACACCCGAAACGATGCGGGCATCGCCAATGTGGATGTGGATGGCCTCTACACTACGACCCTGGACATGTACAGCGCCAGCGAGGTCTGGCAGGTGGAGACGGTGATCTCCAATACCCTCTCCCCAGGCATGCACACGATCACGGTGACTGTCTCTGGTAATAAGAACGGCTCGTCCTCGGATTACAACATCCTCGTGGATGCTTTCCGCTCTGGCACGACTACCTCTGGCGGTCAGGCCACGGCCACACTCACCGCGGGCACGGCAGCGGGCACGGCCACCGTCATGGCGACGGCCCTGGGTAGCATAGCGACCGGCACCACCACGGTGGTCATGGGCAAGGTGCGCAACACGCGCACTGGCAAATGGTTCGCCGACATCCAGTCGGCTATTGACGACGCGGGCACGGTCAATGGTGACACTATTGCCGCCGATGCTGGCATCTATACCGGCACCATCACGATCGCCAAGAGCATCTCCCTGACCGGCGCGGGGGCGGCCAGCACAACTCTATTGGGCGCCTCCCCAGCGGTGGTGATCACAGCTAACAACAGTCTGCTCTCTGGATTTACCATCAGCAACACGATGATTAACTACGGCGTTCATATCAAGGGCGCTAATAACGTGACGGTTACCAACAACATCATTCGCAACAACTCCTGGGGCGTTGTCTTAGATAGTGGAGCTAGTGGTGCTCTGATCAATAGCAACGACATTTTCAGCAACACGGAGGGCATAGTCGCTGGCTATGGCTCTGGGGCCAGTAGCGCAATCATAAGGGACAACAACGTCTACAGCAATAGCTGGGGCATTGATCTTGGGGCAAGCGCCTCCGGTGCAAGGGTCTTCCACAACAACCTTTATGCCAATACCGGCGGCCAGGGGCGGGATGCTGGCAGCGGCAACGTTTGGGACAACGGCTATCCATCGGCGGGCAACTACTGGGGCAACTACACGGGGCAGGATGCTGATACTTTAGCTATGGTTTCTGGCAACGGTCAGAGCGGCGTGATCTTCACGCCGCTGCTCAACTCGCTCGTGGTCAGCGCCACCGGCGATGGCATCGGTAATACATCTTACCTTGTGGCTGGCGGTGCTGGGGCGCGGGACTATTACCCGCTAATGCAGCCCAACGGTTGGGTGACCGTCCCCACCACTCGACCTGCTGCGAACGTGCCCGTCACCTTCGCGGTAGCTGGCACGCCCCCTGGAGCTGCGGGGCAGTCTTTGTCGCCCACTTCCCCCAACACCGGGGCCAACGGGCAGGCCGCCAGCCAGTTCACCCTGGGCAGCAAGGTGGGTACATACACGGTCACCGCCCAGGCGGCAGGGGCGCTAGGCTCGCCGGTGACCTTTGTGGAGATGGCCACCGTAGGCCAGCCCAGCACGATCACGGCAGTGGCAGTGCCCCCTGTTATTCGCGCTGATGGCGTGTCCACAGCGACCATTACGGCCACTGTGCAGGACGCGGGCGGTAACGTGGTGCCTAACGTCGCGGTGGGAATCACGGCGACCAGAGGCACTACCGGCCTGCCTTTCGTGGAAGGCGAGAGTGCCGCCGTGACGAAATCCCCAGGTGGTGCCTGGAGCACCGTGGCTGACCCCCAGGCTAGTGGGGGCTCTTACGTCCAATCCAATGGCGGTAGCTATCCCGCAGCCAGCGCCTCCTGGACTTTCACGGCCAGCACCATCTCTTTGCTTTACGTCACGAACCCCTTTGGCGGCATCGCCGCCGTCCAGATAGACAGCAGTCCCGCCATCACCATAGACATGTACAGCGCCTTTTCCAACTTTACCGAGACCGAGATCGCCACGGGACTGAGCGCCGGACCGCACACCATCACTGTGAAGCAGGCCACCATCCCGGCCTCCAAGAACCCCAGTTCCGGTGGATACTTTATCTACGTAGACGCCTTCCGTTCCGCTCGCAGAACTGATGCTAATGGCAACGTCGTCACCTGGCTGCGCTCCAGCCAGGAAACCAGCAATGTCGTCTCCACCGTGCGAGCCACGGCTCTGGGCAGTGGTCCCTTGTTCCACGCGGAAACCCAGGTCGTCTTCGCCTGGCCGCCAGCCATCACCTTTACGGCAGCCATCACGCCGGTCGTCCTCTCCTGCGGGATCACGGACACGATCACGGCTACCGTGAGCGATGGCGGCTATCCCATCTCTGGAACAGTGGTGACCTTCGCTGTCAGCCCTGGTACACTGGGCAGTGTCAGCCCTGCCACTGCCACGACGAACGTCACCGGGCAGGCAGTCACCGTCTTCACGCCCAACAAGGTCGGGACGGGAGTGATAACCGCCACGGCCGCGGGCATCTCCAACACCCTGCCTGTCACAGTCAATCCAGGCCCGCCTATCACGCCTACCCTCTCCGCTAGCCCTAACCGGCTCGTCGCTACTGGCAGTACCACGGCCACCGTGACTCTAACGGCCACGGATGCTTGTGGCAACCTGGTGGCGAACGGCACGCCGGTGACCTTCACTACCAGCCTGGGCAGCATCGCGCCCCTGACCAGCACCACAACCAACGGTGTGGCTACCGCTATTCTCACCTCGGCGCGGCTGGCCGACGCCGACACGGTGACTAAGACGGCGACCATCACCGGCACCGTCTACGGCAGCACCGTCACCGGTACCACCTCTGTGGTCTTCGGCAAGCCGGTGGTCAGCCTCACGGTGACCCCTGGCAAAACCACGCTGGTGGCCAACGGCGTGGATACCACCACCCTGACGGCCAACGTGCGCGACGCCTTCGGCAATCCGTCGCCCAATGGTACCATAGGTGGGTTTGCCATCACGCCTGGTTTTGGCGCCACCACACCTGTCTTCGACCGCTCCGAGGCGGAGCTATCTGCTGCTGATCCTAACGTCACACGGTCTGGTTGGACTAATGTGGACACCTACTGCTCGGGCACTACCAGTGGTGCTGGGACCAACATTTCCGCCGATGTGATTACATACACTTTCACTGGAACGGCAGCGTCCCTCTGGTACGTCAAGCGAGATGTTTATGGCGCTTTGCGTGTCTGGATAGATGGCTCGTTTGCTGGCACCGTGACTGAGACCAGTACCAGTGCTACCCAGGAGTGTGGCTTCCGGGCCCTGATCACGGACAGCCTTGCCTACGGCACGCACGTTATGACTGTGACGCTGCAGGCGGGTTCGGGGACTTATGGCGTCATTGATGCCTTTGAGTCTGGCGGAGCCACCAAGAGCGGCAATGGCCAACTCAACGGCCTCTTGACCGCCGACGGCAAGGTAGGCCCAGCGACGATCACGGCCACGGCCTCCGGCAGCTTGGTCACCAACACCACGACAGTCACCTTCACCGTCGGCCCGCCCATGACCGTCACCTTGGGCCAGAGCGCCTACACGGTCGCCTGTGGCATTACAGGCACCGTCACGGCTACCGTGCTGGCTTACGGCAACAACGTGGTCACTGACGGTACACCAGTGACATTTACCACCAACGTGGCCGGCGCCAGCTTTAGCCCCAACCCCGCCAGCACGGTGAACGGTGTGGTCACGACCACGGTGAGTGGCACCACGGCCGGTAGCGGTGTGTTCACGGCCACGGCGGCAGTGACGGTGCTCGCCACAGCCAACCTCACGGTCAATCCTGGCCTGCCGGGCACGGTGACCGCGATCGCATACCCCCCCGGCATCCCTGCCAACAACACCTCTACTTCACTGATTACCGCCACTGTGCGCGATGCTTGCGGTAACCTGGTGGCCAACGGCACCGCAGTGACCTTCACCACCAACCTGGGCACTATCGTGGACACGCAGCCCCGGCTCACCAGCGGTGGTGTAGCTACCTCCACCCTGCGCTCCGGCTTAGCCCCGGGTACGGCTACCGTCACAATCAACGCTGGCCAGGTGCAGACCACCACCACTGTCTACTTTACTGGTGCGCCGTGGACCATCACCGTGGCTGCCGCGCCCCCCAGCATCCCTGTGGGTGGCGCCACCTCGGCTGTTACGGCTACGGTACGAGACCCGTGGGGCAACCTGATCGCTGATGGCACAGTGGTGACTTTCACCAGCAGCTTGGGTACCATCGTGCCCACCCTGGCCACCACCAGCGGTGGCCAGGCCTACGCCACCCTGACCTCGGGCCCGACGATGGGCACGGCTATCGTCACCGCCACGGCGGACTCCATCTCCGGGACAACCAACGTGCTCTTCACCGCCGGCCCGCTGGATCACTTCGCCTTCGCCCCCATCGGTACGCAGAAGGCGGGGGTGGCCTTCGCTATCACCATCACGGCGCAGGATGCCTTTAACAACACAGTTACCAGTTACACGGGGAGCAACACCCTGGCCGATAGCACGGTCACTATCGTCCCCAACGCTACGGGCCCCTTCGCCGGCGGCGTGTGGACTGGCAACGTGGCAATTTTCAAGGCTAAAACTGGCGATGTCATCACCACCACGGGCGGCAGCAAGCTGGGCGTCAGCAATCCCTTCACGGTGACACCCGGCGCGCCCTTCACGGTGACTGTGACTGCCTCCCCCACCAGCATTCCTATCGTCAGCGGCACGGCGACGGTGACGGCCACGGTGCGTGATTGGGGCGGCGATCTGGTGGACGATGGCACGGTGGTCACCTTCACCGTCAACCTGGGCGCCGGCATTAACCCCACGACCACCACTACGACCAACGGTATAGCCACCGCCACGCTGACCTCCGGCAACGTCGCTGGCACGGCCACGGTGACGGCTACGGCCGATTCCCACTGGGGGACTACCAATGTGACCTTCACCCCTGGCCCGCCGGCGAGCCTGGTTCTGGTGGCCAATCCGACCAGCATTCCCATCGGCGGCCTGACCTCCACAATCTCCGCCACGGTGCGGGATCAGTACAACAATCTGGTAGCCAACGGCACAGTAGTGACCTTTACTACCAGCTTGGGTGGCTTCCCTACGGCGAACACGATTACCAGGACTACAACCAGCGGCGTGGCTACGGCGACCCTGACCTCCGGCACTCTCATGGGCACGGCTACGGTGACGGCCACGGTGGATGCTATCTCCGGGACGACCACGGTGACCTTCACGCCGGGCCTGCCCTTCACGGTGACACTCACGGCCAATCCCACCAGCGTCCCGGTGGGCGGCGTCACCTCCACGCTCATCGCCACGGTGACGGATCAGTACGCCAACCTGGTGGCAGACGGCACGGTGGTGACCTTCGCTACCAGCCTGGGTGGGTTCCCCGCAGCGGGCACGATTACCAGAACTACCACCGGCGGCACGGCTAGCACCACTCTGACCTCGGGCCACGTCGCCGGCACGGCCACCGTAACGGCCACGGCGGGCACCGCCTGGGCCACGACCCCCGTGACCTTTACGCCACTCTCCGCCTTCACCGTGACCGTGACGGCGGCGCCCACCAGTATCGTCGTTGGGGGGAATCAGGCCACGCTCACAGCGACGGTGACGGATCAGTACGGGAATCGTGTGGCCGATAGCACGCCGGTCACCTTCACCAACAGCCTGGGGTCCCTCGTCGAGGCACAGCCGCGGCTCACCAGCAACGGCGCGGCCACGACCACGCTCCGGTCTGGTAACACTGTTGGCACGGCCGTGATCATCGCCCTGGCCGATTCCCGCACGGGCACCACCAACGTGCAGTTCCTGCCGGCAGCGCCGTTCACGGTGACCGTGACGGCGTCGCCGACCAGCATCCCGGTGAGCACGGGCACGTCGGCCGTTACGGCCACGGTGACCGACCAGTACGGCAACTTGGTGCTCAATGGCACAGTAGTCTCCTTCACCGCCAGCCTGGGTGGTACCTTTACTCCTCTCACACGCCCTACGGCCAGCGGCATAGCCACCTCCACGCTCACGGCTGGTCCTACGGCTGGCACGGCGACCGTGACGGCCACCGCCGGCACGGCCTTCGGCACGACGCCGGTCACCTTCACCGCCGGAGCGCCCTTCACGGTTACGCTCGTGGCCTCACCTACGACTACGGTGGTGGGCACCGCCGCCGCCCTGACCGCCACGGTGCGTGATCAGTTCAACAACCTGATTGGCGGTACGATAGTCACCTTCACGGCCAGCACGGGCAGTACCGACCCGGTGACCAATACCACCAACGCCGCCGGCGTGGCGACTTCTACTGTCACCTCCAACATCATCGGCCCGACGGTGGTGACGGCTACGGCTGATTCTCGCTGGGGCACGGCTATCGTGACCTTCACGCCGGGCCTGCCCTTCACGGTGACCCTGGTGGCGGTGCCACCGAGCATCCCCATAGGGGGCAGCACGTCTACGGTGACGGCTACAGTGGTGGACAAGTACGGCAACCGCGTGGCCGATGGGACGACAGTGGCCTTCACCAGCACCCTGGGCAGCATGGCCCCGCCCACGCGGCCCACGAGTAACGGCCTGGCCACGGTCACGCTCACCTCAGGCAACATCGCCGGTATTGCCCTGGTCACCGCCACGGCGGGTATCGCCGTGGGGACGCTGCCGGTCACCTTCACGTCGGGCCCACCTTTCACGGTGACCGTCGCCGCCTTCCCGACCAGCACGGTCGTTGGCGCGCCGGTAGTCATCACCGCCGCCGTGCGGGATCAGTTTGCTAATCCGGTGCCCGATGGAACGGTAGTGGCCTTCACCACCAGCCTGGGCAGCATCGCCCCGCCCACCGGCACGACCACCGGCGGCACCGTCGCCGCCGTCTTGACCTCAAGCGTCGTGGGCGCGGCTATCGTCACGGCCACGGCCGGCGGCAAATGGGGTACAACCAACGTGACCTTCACCCCAGGCTTGCCTTTCACCATCACCGTGCTGGCCTCGCCGCTGGTGATACCCATCGGTGGGTACACGTCCACAGTGACAGCCACGGCGCGGGATCAGTACGGCAATCTGGTCAGTGATGGGACACGCATAGACTTCTCCACCAGCCTGGGCAGTATCTCCCCGCTGTTTGCAGGCACGGTGAATGGCCGGGTGAACACGATTTTGACCTCCGGCAACACCATCGGTGTAGCCCGAGTGCATGCCTACAGCGGCGTAGCGACCGGCTTTGTGGATGTGACCTTCACTGTCGGGTTGCCCTATACGGTCATCATGATGGCCCAGCCGCCGACCATCCCGGTGGCCACGGGCACATCGGTGATCTCGGCCACGGTGCGGGACATCGGCAACAACCCGGTGGCTAACGGCACGCTGGTGACCTTCAGCGCCAGCCTGGGCAGCATCGTGCCGATCGTGACCACTACCAACAACGGCGTGGCGCAGGCCACCCTGAGTGCCAGCACAGTAGCGGGCACGGCAGTGGTGATAGCCACCGCCGGCACAGTCTCCGGCACCACGACGGTGGTGTTCGTATCTGGTCCACCGGCGAACATGACGCTGCTGGCCTCTCCGACCAGCATCCCCATCGGTGGGGCCACAGCGGCGGTCACGGCGACGATACGCGATCTCTATGGCAACCTGGTAGCCAATGGCACAGGCGTGAGCTTCGCCACTACGCTGGGCACCTTCCAGCAGAGCGTCTCGACTGTCTACAACACAACCACCGCGGGCGGCGTCGCTCTGGTCACGCTCGTCTCTGGCCTGAGCATCGGCACGGCGCAGGTCTCCGCGGCGGCCGGTGGGGTGCTGCGCGTGGTCGAGGTGACCTTCACCATCGGGCCGCCGGCGTCCATGACGGTTACCGCCGCGCCGCCGAGCATCTCCATCGTGACTGGCTCGTCCACGGTGACGGCGACCGTGCGTGACGTGGGCAACAACCTGGTGGCCGATGGCACGTTGGTCAGCTTTGCCACCAGCCTGGGCACGATCAACCCGCCGACCGCCCTGACGACCAACGGCATCGCCACGACGACCCTGACCGCAGGCACCAAGACGGGGACAGCGATCGTGACAGCCACAGTGGGCGCCATCTGGGCCACGACCAACGTGACCTTTACAACGCCTTATCCGCCGCAGAACGTGGTGGTCACGGCCTATCCGCTGCAGATCCCGGCCGATGGCTTCGCCACTTCCACCATCACGGCCACCGTGACCGAAATCTACGGCAATCCCGTGGCCGACGGCAACGTGGCCAACTTCTTCGTCACGGCCGGAGCGACGATTGCTCCACTCAGCGCCTCGACCGTCAATGGCATCGTCACGGCGACCCTGACGGCGGGCACCACGCCGACCACGGTCACGGTGCGGGTGATCGTCGGCTCACGCCTGGGTGAGGTCAACGTCGTTCTCTACCGCGTGCCGCCTGGCTACAAGCTTTACCTGCCAGTCCTGTACAAGAACTATGGCGGCGGTTGGTAAAGCCGATAGGGCGGGCCCCGCCGCGGCGGGGGCTCGGTGAAGCGGCCCGTGTCACTCGCACCTGCGCTGCCATAACTAACCATACAGCCCCCGGACTGGGCAAGTCCGGGGGCTGTGCGCGTCTGTCAGGTCTCAGGTGGGTCAGGTGCGACGCACTTCCGAAGTGCGTCGCACCTGATGCACCTGACCCACCTTTGCAGGGCCCTACAGAGTAACGAGCCGGTACACCTCCCGCCGGGGCAGGCCGGTCTCTCGCGCCACCTGCTTGATGGCCTCCTGGCGCCGGATTCCGCTGGCCACCAGGCCGGCCACCCGCCCCCGCACCTGCGCCGCATCGCCCGTGGACAGGCTGCCAGCCTGTCCGACAGCAGTGGCCCCGGCGATGACCAGGGTGAACTCGCCACGCGGCGCTGTCGCCCGGAAGTGGGCCAGGGCCGCGGCGACTGTTTCCCGGCGCACCTCCTCGAAGGCTTTGGTGAGCTCCCGGCAGACGGCCAGGCGGCGCTGCTCGCCCAGGATGCTGGCGAGATCGGACAGGCAAGCCAAAAGGCGATGCGGGGCTTCAAAGGCCACCAGGGTGCGCGGCTCGGCGGCGACGGCGGTGAGCAGGCGGCGACGCTCGGTGGGGCGGCGGGGCAGGAAGCCCAGGTAGACGAATTGGTCGCTGGGCAGGCCGGAGACGGCCAGGGCGGTGGTGATGGCCGAGGGGCCGGGGATGGCGACCACAGGGAGGCCGCGCTCGATCGCCGCCCGGATCAGCTCGTAGCCGGGGTCGGAGAGGCCAGGCATGCCCGCCTCGCTGATCAGGGCCACGTCGTTCTCGGCCAGGGTGTGCAGCAGGTAGTCCAGCTTCGGCAGCCGGCTGTGCTCGAAGAAGCTGGTGAGGGGGGTGTGGATGGCGTGGCGGGCCAGGAGCTTGCGCGCCGTGCGCGTGTCCTCGGCGGCGATGAGGGCCACTTCCCGCAGGACGCGCAGGGCGCGCAGGGTGATGTCTTCCAGGTTGCCGATGGGGGTGGCGACGACGTACAGGGTAGACATGGACATAACCTCAACCCTTGCGAAGGTTCCCGAACCTTCGCAAGGGTAACAGGTTAGGTGATGCGTAGCAGTACCTTGAGTGTACCTGGGGTGCGGGCGTGGGCGAAGGCGGCCAGCCCCTCGGACAGGGGGTAGATGGCGGCGATGAGCGGCTCTACGGCCACCAGTCCTCGTTCCAGCAGGCGCAGGGCCGGGGCGAAGGGCCCGCAGCGGGAGCCGACGATGGTCACTTCGTCTACGACCAACGGGGATAGGGCGACATCGGCGCTGCCCTGGAAGGTGCTTTTGAGGACGATGGTGCCACGCGGGACGACCATCTGCCGCGCCATCGCCAGTCCCTCCGCGCGTCCCGTACACTCCACCACGACGTCGGCTTTGATGCCGGGCGCATCATCGGCCAGAAGAGTAGGGAGGCCGCGCTCTTGTAGGATGGCCAGTTTCTCGGGGTGGTGGCCCACGGCCGTGAGCTCGCAGCCGGTCAGGCTGAGCGCCTGCGCCACCAGCAGCCCCAGCTTGCCGTCGCCCAGGACGGCCACGCGGCTGGTGGGCGGGAGGTGCACCTGTTCCAGGATCTCCAGGGCGGCGGCCAGGGGCTCGGTGAACACGGCGACCTCGTCGGGCAGGCCGTCCGGCACCACGTGCAGGTTGCGCATGGGCAGGGTCAGGTAGTCGGCGAAGGCGCCGTCTCGCCGCACGATGCCCAGGACGGTGCGATTGGCGCAGTGGGTGGGCAGACCGGCGCGGCAGTAGGTGCACTCGCCGCAGGCGGCATTGATCTCCCCCACCACGCGCTGGCCCGCCAGTTCCGCCGCCGCACACTCCTCCACGACGCCCACGAATTCGTGCCCCAGGACGCCCTGGAAGCCCATGTAGCCTTTGGTGATCTCCAGGTCGGTGTGGCAGATGCCGGCCAGGCGCAGGCGCACCAGGGCCTCGCCGGGCGGCGGGTCGGGCCGGGGATAGCGCCGCGTCAGTTTGAGCTGGCCATCGTAGATTAGGGCTTTCATCGTCTCTCCCTCAGAAACTGGTGCTCAGCCTTAGCCGTCTTGCTACTTCGTTAGCAGGAATTAACCACCAAGACACCAAGGACACCAAGTTTTTATTTTTGGTGTCTTTGTGTCCCTTCGTAGGCTCAGGGCATGCTTGGTGGTGCAACTTGCGGCTTCGTCATTGCCGCTCCTGCTCAGAAACTTGGAATGGCACCAGTGGCTGGCTGCGCCGGAGCGGATTGCTGTCAGCCCCGATACATTACAAAGAATAAAATGTATCGGGGCTGTCAGCAGATTCGGGTAGCAGATTGAGCAGATTCACCTCCCGTGGGCTAATCTGCTACCGGAATCTGCTGTCAGTTCTCCCCCTACCCACGCCCTGCCAGCGGATACTCGCCATGACGCCGCAGTTGAGGAGGTGCGTCGCACCTATGGCTATAGCTCGCAGGCGTAGAGCCACATCTCGAACTCTGGCTGGAAGCCGGCGGCGAGCAGGGCCTGGCGCACGGGCGGGTGGTCGGCGGCGAAGCAGGCCACGTCTTTGAGGCCGCGCTCTTGGGCGATGGCCCGCCAAGCCTGGGCGAGCTGGCGCATGGCCTCCTCCGCACCTTCCAGCCAGTTGATCTCCAGGAGCTTACCGTAGCGCCTCCGGCAGAGGATGAAGCCGCTGATCTCCCCGGCGGCGCTGGCGGCGACCAGGGCGCTGGGCGCCTGGTGCGCCTTAGGCGGCCGGGCCACAATCCGGCGCAGCCTGGCCTCCGTCATCTCTTGCCACGACCAGCCGTGGGGCACCAGGCCGGCGGCCGCCGGCCGCGCCGCCGAGGTTCGCCACAGGTCGAGGATGGCGGGCAGGTCGGCGGCGGTGGCCGGGCGCACACTGGCGACGGTCTCGGCGCTGGCGGGGGCCAGGTGATGCTGGAAAGTGGCCACGCGCCGGAAGCCTCCCTGCTCCGTCAGATTTTGCGAGGCGTAGTTCTCAGCGCCGGTGGCCAGGCGGGCCACGCGGCAGCCCTGCTCGCGGGCGTAGGCCAGGCAGGCTTGCTGCACCTGCGCGGCGATGCCCTGGCGACGGAAATTGGGATCCACGCGCATGCCCTCGAACCAGGCCTCCGTGCGGCTCTGCAGAGCCACGCGGGCCACGCTCACCGGCTGGCCGTCGGCGGTGGCCACGAACATCTGCCCGTGGCGACTGCGCAGCCAGTGATTCCAGACCAGGCGAATGTAATCGCCTTCCTCGTCGTCCCAGGTGTGGGCGGTGAAGGCCAGCACAGCCTCTTTGTCCTCTGCCCGCGCCGGGCGCACCTCGATTTGCATGTTTTTCTCCCAGGCACATCATACCACAGGTGTCTCATGCCGTCAATCACTGAGACACTGACGGGCACTGAGAGCCCTGAACAGATTGAGCCTCTGTGGTGGAAACTTTATCTGGGAAAATCTGCGTGATCTGCGTCCAATGCACCCCCACGGCAGCCAAGCCCTTGACGGCGGGGGATTTATGCGGTAAACTGGGAGCACAATGAGGCACCTGTGTGTTGCCTGCCAACTATCGCCAGCAGGCGATCCAAGACTTGGGCAGTCCGCCGCTGGCTGCCGGTCACTGGAGGCGGCCCTGTGACCGCAGAACAGGAGGCCACCTCGCGGCCGGCGCGGGGCTACGGCCTGGTCATTGGGGCGGCGGCTACCTGGGCCACGCTGGGGCTGTTCTACAAAGTCCTCAGCGGCACCTACGGCCTGGCGCCGCTCACAGTGGTGACCTTTCGCGCCGGCCTGGCCTTCCTGCTCCTGCTTGCCGCTCTGGGGCTGGGGCGGCGGGCCTGGCTGCGCATAGATTGGCGCGACCTGCCCTTCTTCGCCCTCTTTGGGCTGGTGGGCGTGGCCATCTTCTACATCGTCTATGCCTATGCCATCAACCTGGCGGGCATGGCCGTAGCCGCCGTGCTGCTGTACACGGCCCCCGCCTGGGTGGTGGTGCTCTCCTGGCGCTTGTTCGCCGAGCGGGTGGACGGGCGCAAGATCGTGGCCTTGCTCCTGACCCTGGGCGGCTGCTTCCTGATCGTGGGCGCCTACGATCTGGTTCACGTGAGTCTGAACCTGGCAGGCATTGTTCTCAGCCTGGCCTCCGGGCTGACCTACGGGCTGTACATTATTTTCAACAAGTACGCCCTGCGCAAGTACTCGCCCTGGACGGTGCTGGTCTACGCCATAGGCATCGGCAGCGGGCTGCTGCTGTTCACCCAGTCGCCGGCCACCCTGGCCAGCGCCCTGAGCTCGCCGGCGCAGATTGGCTGGCTGCTGGCTATGGCGATTGTGCCCACGCTGGGCGGCAATCTATTGTTCGTCAGCGGCTTGCGCCACCTGCCCGCCGGTGTAGCGAGCATCGTGGCCACGCTGGAGCCGGTGATGGCCGCACTCCTGGCCTTCCTGGTGCTGGGCGAGCGCCTGCAGCCGCCCCAACTGCTGGGCGGGGCGATGGTCGTTGGCGCTGTGATGTTACTGACGAGATAGGAAATCAGTGATCGGGGAATTAGGGAATCAGGGGTTGCCCGATTGCCTGATTCCCTGATTTCCTGATTCCCTGACACCCGAGGTACCCATGAAACACAACCCAACCATTCTGCTTCTGATCGCCGTGGCCCTGCTCCTGGCAGGCTGTGGCCCCCTACCGACACCAACACCTACGGACTACGGCCCAACGCCCACGGAACACGCAACACGCACCACGGACTACACCCCCATGCCAACCCCAACATGGAACGTGGAACCTGGAACTCCCACAGCGACGTTCCAAGCTCCAAGTTCCACGTTGACACCTATGCCCACGGAACACGCAACACGCAGCACGCCACCCTCGCCAATCCCAACGCGGAACATGGAACCCGGCCCTCCAACTCCTACACAGCCTACCGGCAACGTAGATACGCACCTGGAGCGAGCCAAAGCGCTATGGCAGCAGCAGGGCTGCCCCCTTTGCCCCCTCGATCCGGCGGCCAGCGAGGAGTTCATCGCCGCCGTGAGCGCCTACCTGAACACGCGGCTCGATCCAGCGCAGCCGCTGGCGCGGCAGAAGGCCCGCCTGGACGAGCTGGCCGGCCTGCTCGACCAGGCCGGTTCCCGGTCCACCCTGGCCGTGGCCGATGCCGACGGCGATGGCCAAGACGACCTGCTGCTTCGCCTGGGGCTCTCCGGCACGCCGGCCCTGGTGTTCCGCGGCGAAGGTGGTCGCTACACCGCTTTTCGCCTGCCCACCCTGGCGCCGGGCAGCGAGCCGAGCTACATCCGGCGCTCTGGGCTCGGCCAGATTGAGCGGGTGGCTGACCTCAACGGCGATGGCCGGCCCGAGGTCGTGGCCACCTACGAGGTCGTGGGGGCCAGCGCCATCACCACGGAGGTGTACGTCACCCGCTGGGACGGCCAGGGCTTCCGCTCGCTGTTCAGCACCAGCGTCAGCGACTGGGGCGGCGCGGGGGAATGGGAGCTGGTGCCCCGCGCTGGCCAGTACGATCTGCGCACCACCTGCGTCGTCTTTGGCGCCTACGATCACAAGCTCATGCTCCATCCA
>Ga0233423_10000820_pt1 | contig 15833 bp, 11 predicted proteins | sample Watercolumn_Mata_FD_180713 | JGI IMG/M metagenome (GOLD analysis project Ga0233423, IMG submission 180713) | Freshwater microbial communities from Lake Matano, South Sulawesi, Indonesia - Watercolumn_Matano_2014_112_MG | ecosystem: Environmental > Aquatic > Freshwater > Lake | place: Indonesia...
TGAGCACAAGGCGTTCCTCTTCAGTCCGCTTACGGGATGTTATATCATTAAAAGCACACAGGTAATCCGTGATCACACCATTCTCATTTCTGATGGCGACTGAATTCCCTTCAATCCATATAGTCGTGTCGTCAGGTCTGACCAGATGGAACTCCATTGGAATATTCCTACCCGTATCACTAAGCCCAAACCATCCACGAGTAATTATTTCACGATCCTTAGGGTTCATTGAGTTCAGCCACCCTTTCCCTAATGATTTTTCAATAGAGAGGCCACTTATCTCTGTCCAACGTTTATTCGCATAAATACATCCAGAATTTTCATCTGTTAGTATTATTCCAAATGGAGCATAACTCATAAGCAGATCAATCTGTTCATCTTTTCCCTGGAATTGGTACATATTATTTTGCACCCTTTGTATGTTTCTTTTTAGTTATCTCAAAAAATATTGTTCTTATAAGTTTCATATATGCGAATGTTGACAAATGACTTGAAGCACCTTGTCAAATTCATTGGATTTATCGAAGAAGTAGTCGGCACCAAGTATCTCTGCCTGGTTCCTGTAACATACTTCTGAATAGTTTGTCAACATAATAACTTTAGATCGAATATTTTTTGATTTTAAATATTCAAGAAGTTGGAATCCACTTCCTTTTGGCATGCTAATATCAAGCACCACATAATTAGGATTATGTTCGATGATCATACTAAGTCCAACCGCAATGTCATCTGCCTCTCCGACTACTTCAACATTCTCATGTTCCATTAGCATATTCCTAACCTGTTGCCGGACTACCAGCGAATCATCTATAACAATCACAGTTATTTGACCAATACATTCCTCTTTTCCGTTTTTCATATATCCATCTTTCGATTCTTGTCTATCAATAGGTATATCAGAAGAAAGCTATATCGGTACTCAAGATTTAGCATCGGCAACTTGAGCCGATAAAGCTTCCATCTGAATAATTGACTGATCGAGTTCATTTCCTGTTATCTTTCCAAATTCATAATCACATTCACATTGTTCTTCGCTTTGGACGCCGAAACATAACCTATACTCCCGGGTGTATTGGCTACTTTGTTGCATATCTCATCCTCAGAAACCGGGATCGGTGGTTCACCTGTACCGGTGAGCTTGGCTCTCAACCAGATTTTTCTAATTGCCTCAGGAGTTGTTCCAATGTAACTGTAAAAGTTTGATTTTGTTTCACCTTCATCGCGTACATCAAAAAGGATTACCTTAACAGTCCCAATATTTTTGGAACCAAGAGTATAAATATTTCTCAGTGTCTCCTTGTCGACAGATTCGATAGAAATCGATTTATTTGCAATCAAGGTAACTTGGCTCCATGCAGAAGTAAAAGAGATTATGATCATGCATATCATTATTGAAATATGTGTGTTCTTCATGATGCTTATCCTTAAAAAATTTTGTTTCATATTATTTTAATTCTCAAATTCATTAAACCACTGTCCTACGCCAGTTTTAATGTCTTTGATTAAAAGAATATACTTGCTGATAAAAAGATGAATTGATAATCGACTTTTACAAGATCAGTGTTCTTCAGTTTAAATGTCTGATATTGTGCCTTTAATGCAATCTGTTCGATAGGTTTAAAAACACCTCCAAATGTAATCGTTTGTAATCCATCCGCAAAATATGTATTGAATGTCTCTTGAGCATAACTATAACCGGTATAAACCGAGATATCATTGTTAATATCGTACCCTAGATTTCCATAATAAAAAGTCTTTTCGATTTTATTATTATACATAGGTTTTAAACCCAGTTGTTGAAGGATTGGCGTTGTCCCTGCGACAAGTTGGTCTAACCGGACTTGTTGCGCAGCCGTCGGAGAGGTGAATACTTTAATGTATTCTGTCTCAAGTGTGAAACCGTATTTCGTTATAGAAAAATCAATGCCAATGCGATTTCGCTTGAGCGCACCCAATGAGCCTAAATCCGATACTGGCTGGTCTCCAAATACCTGATAGAGAGATAGATATGTTCCAGGATTCATTGGATTGGGGATCATGGGTGTTGTATCCTTCGCACTTATAAAGCTACCTTTCTGCGCTACTGATCCATAGCGGAAATCGTTGTCATCAGTGAAGGAGACACCTAGTTTGATTCCATTATATTTGACACCAACTCGACCACCCAAAAGTTTATGGGCCGTCGTATCAGATCCAGGTATCGTTGTATCATATGCATTCGCGCTTTGATTTCCATGAATAAATTGCGTTTCACTATTTCCTATGTAGACAGCATAATCAACACTCAATAGATCGATAGGAATAAATCCTTCAATTTGAAGAAAAGCTCGCTGAGGAACATAATCTTCTAAAGTTATAATATTTTCTATGGTTGACTCGTATGCAAGCGGCCGAAAGACATATGGTAATAGCGGCGTCCTATTTTTAATTTCGTTTAAATTGTTAAAAGCCGGGATGATGAGCCCGGTTCTTACAGTTAGATAGTCCCGAAATGAATATTTCAACCAAGCTTCCTCGATTTTAAAATTTCCTATGCCATTATTCGCAGAGAATGAATTGGTTGCCTCAAAATTAACAAACGATGATAAATTATATCCGAAATCTTTTTGAAAAAAGAGATTCAATTGATTCAATCCGAAAGAATGTGTCGTTCGTTTCAAACTGTTATCGGTAAAAATATTGGCACTGTTTTGGAAATATCCAAAAATACTTAGATCAGATTGTGCTTCCGCAGTTGTGAATATTATTGAGATGAGAATTACTAAATAAATATTTTTCATAAGAACTCCTTGTTAATTAATTGAATATGGTTTATATATTTAAATTGGTTATCGACATTGATTGATTTATTGCTGATCATTCAATATTCATGATTATCTGTATATTGTCCTTTGTCTTCGCCGTAGACACATAACCGATACTTCCTGGCGTATTAGCAACTTTATTGCAGATATCTTCCTCGGAGACGAGCGTTGGAGGCTCGCCGGTTCCCGTGAGTTTCGCTCTTAGCCAAGACTTTCGTAGTTCATAGGGAGTGGTACCCATAAAACCATAAAAAGCAGATTTTGTTACTCCGTCGTCACGTAGATCGAAAAGGACGACTTTTAGCGATCCAATATTTTTTGATTCAAGCGTGTATATATTTTTCAATGTTTCTCTATCGATCGAAGCAATCGAAACTGATTTATTTGCAATCAATGCAACTTGTCCATTGGAAGGGACCGTCTGAATCAATAATCCTAATAGTAGTACTCCTACAATTCTAAAAGAAGGTTTCATATTGTTTATCCTTTCATTAAATGAGTTGATTTTGCGCTACTGTACTTTTGTGATACGTAGTCTTTTGTTTCGATAAATTATGAATTGATCCGTTTTCTTTGACTGTGTATTGGGACAACGATTGATTTTCTATCTTTCTTTTAATTTGCAGATTTGTCTCTTCCGACTTCGCCTGTGATGTTAATTTAAATTGACCAACCAAGTTATTAAGTGACTCGGTAAGTTTATTTAAATCTTCTGCAGTTCTTGCGATTTGTTCCGATCCAGATGCTGTTTGATGTGTAACCAATGCAATTGCCTCCATGCTTTTACTTATTTGTAAACTGGTGGCTGACTGTTCTTCGCTTGCCGAAGCGATTTGGTGCACCATGTCAGTGGATTGTTGTGCAATCTGTACTATATCAAAAAGGGAAGACCCTGCTCTTTCAGCCAGTTCAATTCCACCATCGACCTGGACAGATGTTTGTCCCATCATCTGAATCGCATCGGATGTACCCAATTGAATACTATTTATCATTGCGGCTATCTCATTTGTCGATTTTGAAGTCTGCTCGGATAATTTCTTCACCTCGTCTGCAACAACTGAAAATCCACGGCCATGTTCGCCTGCACGTGCAGCTTCAATTGCCGCATTAAGAGCAAGCAGATTTGTCTGATCGGTAATATGATCAATCACCTGAACAATACTACCTATCTTATCGCTTGAGTCGCCTAACTTTTGAATTACTGTCTCGCACTTTTGTACAATTCCTGCAATATCTTTCATTCTTTTGACTGTCTCCTGAACGATCTGTCCTCCCTTTTCGGCTGCATCTTTAGTTTTGAGCGAAATTTCAGCCGCCTGACAGGCATTTTTAGAATTTTCAACTACGCTCTCGGCCATCTTTCCCACAGCTTTGGCTACTTCTTCCGTCTGACTTGTCTGCTCTTGCGCCCCTGCAGCCATTTGTTCTATACTTGTACTGATTTCTACACTGGCACCTGTCACGGTAACAGTCGATTCAGTAACTTTGTGCAGGGTATTCCGGATAGATTCGACAAATCGATCAAATGAGTTTTGCAACTGACCCATCTCATCAATTCGTTTGGTACTGAAATGAGTGTTTAAGTCCGCGTTATCAATGCTGGTCTGTATCGCTCTGATATCACGGACTAAAATTCGAATGATAGATACAACGAGAAGAATGCCGATCAGTAGCATCACACCGTTAAAAAGTGTCGACCATAATATTTGGGAATTAATATCGGCTAGTACCGATTCCAGTGTAACACCGATAATGACATATCCAAACTTCCTATCCTTGTATACAATTGGACTTGACGTTATTAATGTATTCTCAATTTCCTGCGCCACTCCATTTTGAATTAATGATGCAGGATCAACTTTGATATTGCGATTGTTATTTTCAATTATAGGTGAGTTTGTTTCATCGAGAATTTGAACATATACAACGGAGTTGTCCTTACAAGCCCAATTAAACGCAAACTTTACAAGCTCAAAATCCTGACTGCTTAATCCTGCTCCAGCCGAGAATGCAAGCATCTCTGAAAGCAGACGTGCATTCTTCTCTGCCGCTTCACGGCCTGCAGAGAGTTGTTTAAGCGGATAATATATTATACTGAGAAAGAAGATTGCCAGAAGAGGCAGTAAAAATATACCAATGAGTCTGGCTTTTAATGATTTCTTAAAAATTCTCATCATATTTTTTCCCTTTAATTAATTTCTGATTCTGACAAGGGAAAAAATATATATTAGACACGAGACAAGTGAGAGGACAGAATCACTATTTCTTGCAGGATTTTACCTGAAAAATTTGTAGGTGTTTGTCTGGCAGGGAAATAAGGAAATATCGGTTTGGATTCAGTTAGTACTGATTAAAAAAATAGGCAGGCAAATAAATCAAAGAATTAAACCATGTTGGTAACCGTAAGACATAATATCGGAATTCGTTTTCATATTCATTTTCTCCAAAGCACGCGCTCTATAATTGCTTATCGTTTTTACACTAAGCTTCAATTCTTCGGCAATTTGACTTACTGTCTTTCCTGATGCAATCAAACGGAAAACTTCAAATTCTCGATCAGAGAGAATTTCGTGCAATGGCCTGCTGGTTTCATGATGAAGCTCTACTTCAAGTAGTTCTGCAAGCCGAGGACTGATATATTTACCTCCTATAGCTATCTTTCTTATCGCTTTCATCAATTCATCCGGATCTCCATCTTTTGTCAAATATCCGCCTGCTCCTGCTTTTAATGCTCGTATACCAAATTGATCTTCCGGATACATACTTAACACAAGAACATTGACCTTTGGAAACTCGGCTTTAATATCTTTAAGAAGTTCGAGACCATGTTTGTCAGGCATTGTCATATCAAGAAGTAATAAGTCAATCTTTTGTTTTCGAAGTACAGTAAGCACTTCATTCGCATTTGCAGCCTCTGCGATAATTTTCATATCGCTTTCGTCACCGAGAATCTGACGGATCCCTTTGCGCACTACAGTGTGATCATCTGCAATCAGTATTCTAATCATGGTTTCTTCAGAGGAATCCGCGCAATTACTTTTGTACCTCGCTCCTTACCAGGTGATACGATAACTTCGCCGCCAAACGGCATTGCACGTTCATTCATTCCAAGTATTCCAATTGAATTGTGATCCTTTATTTGTTCCTCAGTGATACCTTTGCCGTTATCCTCGATCGTAAGGTATAAAGAATTATTTTCGACCGCAAGATTTATCATAACTTCTGAAGCGCTTGAGTGACGCGCTATATTGGTCAACGCTTCCTGTAAAATTCGAAAAACTGCTATAGAAAATTCCTGATTAGCAAGTTCAGGCTGTTTCCGGATATCGAGTTGGCATGGAATACCGGATTGTTTCTCGAATTCCAAAGCTTGCCATTCAATCGCCGCTTCCAATCCTAACTCATCCAGTACTCCCGGGCGCAGGTCTGTGGCTATTTTTCTTACTGATTGTATCGCCATGTCGATGAGTTCGATCATATAATCTGTCTTTTGTTTAAGTGAATTCTCCGCAGATACCTTTTTAGATATCCAGGAAACATTCATTTTTAGACCTGTCAGAATCTGTCCCAATTGATCATGAATTTCTCTCGCAATTCGCTTCCGTTCCTCCTCTCTAATCATATCAATTTTAACCGCCAGCGTTCTAAGTTGATCCCTTGAAATTCTCAGATTTTCCTCTGCCTGTCGTCGCAACGTAATATCTACAGCGCTCAGCATAACATATGGTTCCCTGTCTATGGATAATATATCTGCCGAATAATTGCTGATAATAATAGAACCATCCTTCCGTCGAAATTGCGATTCCCTGTTTTTTACTGTCGCTTTTTGTTCCAGTTCGGCCACAACTTCTTTTCGTTCTTCTAAGTTCACCCAGAGATTCAAATCCAGAGCTTTTTTTCCTATTGCTTCAATACGATCGTACCCGGTCATCTTCGTAAATGAATCATTAATTTCAAGTACCTTATTGTCCGACAATCTTACAAGAATAATCGCCGCTGGATTTGCGTAGAATAACTTGGAAAACTTTTCTTCCGACATTTTGAGCGCTTGCTCGGCCTCTATTCTTTTAGTGATATCACGTGCCACGCCTTGCAAACCTACTACACCACCTCCCTTAAAAACAGGATTTTCGTATACTTCCAACATTATCCGCCTGCCATCGGCATGCTTGACCTCCACCAAAATCGGTTCTTTCGTAACTTCACCCCTGAGGCGTGAGTGAGTTTTCTCCTTAGCCATCTGGTTTATCTCTGCATCAGTTATGAACCAGTCGCTCCGTTTTAGCCATTCCTCTGTCGAATATCCGGTAATCATCTCGACAGTTGGGGAAACATACGTACTATTCGCTTCGGCATCCTGAGTGTAAAAGAAAAGATCTGGTGTGCCTTCTACAATCACCCTCATTCTTTCCACACTTTCATGTAGTTTTTCTTCGGCAAGCTTGCGTTCAGTAACATCGCGGCAGATAGCAAGCAATCCCGTTGTCCTCCCATCAGCATCAACGACACGTGATGACATCAACTCACCCCAAAAGACAGAATTATTAAATTTCAGAAACCGGAATTCCTGCTTTATTGGTTGTACACGTCCAGACACAACTTCAGAAAAACGATTCGCCACTATTTTCCGATCGTCGGGGGCAACCCATTCGATGAAAGATTTGCCAGCTATTTGAAATTCCTGTGGAGCTTCGAACATTGACCTTGCCCTCGAAGATACAAATAAGAGTTGGCCTCCCGTGTCGACACTTATTATCGCGTCTGGAGAAGTTTCCACAAGTGTCCGATAATACTCCTCCGATTCTCTGATTCTTTCTTCCATTACCTTTCGTTCTGTAACATCCCGTACAATTGCCTGGATCAACTTTTCGTCTTTTAGTTCCAGACTGTTTAATGAAATTTCTGCATCAAAGAGTGATCCGTTTTTTTTGCTATGTTTCCAGTAGAATCGTTGTGGTTTACCCATCAGGACTTTTTGAATTATCTCTAGCGCTTTTTCCTTTGAATTCATTCCATCTGGTTGTATCAGAGGACTGAATTCCCATGGAGTATAACCGACAAGATCAGTGTAATCTTCGCATCCAAATATGCTCAGAGACATTTCATTGCATTCGATAATCCTATCTTTTCTCATAATAAATATTGCATCGTTCGCCGCTTCGTAGAGAGTCCTGTATCGTTTTTCATTTTTAGAAGCCTTAGCAAGGCTTCGTAGAAGATTGTCTGAAAGCAACCGAATTGTAAATGCAGTAACACTGAGTATTACAACAATGTCTATTATATCCAGTACATTTGTTTTCTTACTGAATTCATTTTGAATTATTCCTACTATCTCCATATAACCGATGATGACGATCGATGACATGGATACCGTCATGTATGTAAAATAATTCTTCCGGTCCATAATGGCACCTGCAATAACAAGCACACCCGGAATAATGAGAATGGCTGAATCATGAAGGCCGTCATTCAATAAGATAAGATAATTACAGAAGGCCAAGAGCGTCCATAATAGTAGACCAACTGCCAGTCGAAGGAATCTTTTTCGTAGAAGAATTAACGATCCAACGATAGTTATGATGACAATACATATTGGAAGAATTAAACGAAATGATCCTAACACAAGACGATTTCCCAGAATTATAATCATTCCGAAAAATGTCGCATTTGCGATTATTTGTGTAATCATTGCGATGCGATTTTTTTCTTCATCATGAAATTCGGGCGGTTTGAAAACATTGAGAACTCTGTAATAGAAGTCCATGTTGATCTCGGGGTAATTGAACTTTTTTAAAATGTTAATGTATTTATTTAGTAAAATAGAATAGTAAATTCAACCGTCTCGGGCAACAATTAGTTATCAGCAACAAATATATAACACGCTGATAAGCTAATTTTCTTTTCGTTGAGTACTAACGAAATTAGCTTAAAATGATAGAATAATTAATAATTTATCAGAAGATTCATTTCTATCCAAAAAGATACAAGATCAGCTTTACTGAATGAACAATTCAAATGACATGATGATAGTGAAACCTTTTTCTTCATTGTTATTTCTAAATAAAGCATCTAGATAGATTAAAGGATCGGAAATTTGCACAATGTAACTTCAACTTAATCGGAGATTTATAAGGATATTTGGTAAAGAAAAAATTCTTTGAATCTCTAAAACTTTATAAACACGCGTTTGCGCCACATTAGCCAAACAACTCCAAACATCAATGCTACATATGCAATAGCAAATAGTAATGATGCATTGATCGGAGTTGCAAACAGTAATAGCCAATTATAAAGATAATCGTGGAGCGTAACAATTACATCTCCATCAGCATGCCATTGGATAAATCCCAACACAATCGCTAATAATTCCGAAATCACATAAATGGCGATCGCGTTCAATCCGAAAATAACCAAGGGAGTTGTCCATCGTGAAAATCCTTTGACATCAATAATCCAATAGAACACTGACAGACAAAATAGTGCCCACCCTCCCATAAAGATAGTATAGGACGATGTCCACATATTTTTATTTATTGGCAGCCAAATATCAAGAATTACACCCATAAGCAACATCGTACTTCCTGCTATGAACATCCAGGCTGTTTTCTCTTTGGGTGTCCGCTCCGATCTAAGCCATTGTCCCGTTAAAGCTCCAAATAAAACTGTCGAAAAAGCTGGAATTGTGCTAAGAATTCCTTCCGGATCAAAACCAGGAGTAGGAGCATAGATCCATGTGTGACCTTGAAGAAGCTGAGAATCGAGATACCATAGGATATTACCCTTTGGATCCAACACACCAGCACCGAATCCGGGAACAGGAATTAGCTTCACGATTAGCCAGTAACCGAGAAGAAAACCAGTCGCATAATAGACTTGCGTCATTGGTTTTGAATTCAGCACAATGAAACCGACAACTAAATAACAAATCGCAATTCGCTGGAGAACACCTGGAATACGCAATGTGGCAAGTGAAAAGTTAGGATCGAACCAAAAAGGAAAACCGTTGAGAAATAATCCAAGTCCTAAGATAATCGCAGAACGTTTAATGATATGTAAGTAAAGCGCATAACTATTGGTATTCTCGTTACTTCTTTTAGCGAACGAAAATACCATCGCCACACCAACAATGAAGAGAAAGAAAGGAAAAATACAGTCGGTAAACGTCCATCCATGCCACTGAGCATGTTTCAATGGTGGATAGATATGTGACCATGATCCGGGATTATTTACGAGAATCATTGCAGCTATTGTCGCACCCCGAAAAGCATCAAGTGAGATTAACCGTTTGTGCTCACTCATATATTAACACTCTCAATAGACTTTTTTTCTATAAAATAACAAAATATTTAAGACGTCTCAACGGCTAAAAAGAACTCTTGAGTATCAAATAATTCAAAAACTGTCTGATAATTATCTGCTCATCCAATGGTGTTGTTATAGAAGAAATATTTTCTTATAAGGAAATGTGCTCTTGTCAAACCATTAGATGAAGGAAAAAGTATATGCATCTTGAATTTATCGATTGGCTAATTATTGTTACTTCACTTCTTATTTGTTTTGTTCCTTCATTATTTTTTGGGAAAAGGGCAAGCAAGAATACATCTGAATTTTTTGTCTCTGGAAGATCGGTACCTTGGTGGCTGGCCGGTCTATCAATGGTAGCAACAACCTTCAGTAGCGACACTCCTAACCTAGTAACAGATATTGTCCGCAGAAATGGTGTTGCCGGAAATTGGGTATGGTGGGCATTTGTCCTCACTGGTTTATCCACGGTGTTTTTCTATGCGCGACTCTGGAGACGCTCAGGTGTAATGACAGATTTAGAATTTTATGAGATGCGCTATTCTGGAAAGGCCGCCAGTGTCGTACGAGGATTTCGATCCGTTTATTTAGGATTGTTTTTCAATTGTATGATAATGGCAACCGTTAATTTAGCGGCATGTAAAATAGCCGGAATTCTCTTTGGGCTCGATCGATGGCACACATTAATTGGAGTTGGAATTTTAAACGTAGTCTTTGCTACTTTTTCCGGATTATGGGGTGTGCTAATCATTGATATGATTCAATTCTTTATTAAGATGACAGCAGTTATTGCAGCTGCATATTTTGCTCTCCAACTTCCTCAGGTCGGTGGATTAAGCGGTATGATAGAAAAGCTCTCAGCTATTAAAGGACCCGATGGATTAAATTATCTCAACTTATTGCCGGATTTCACAAACAACTGGGACCGGGCAATTGCGATCTTTATCATGCCTATTGCTGTACAGTGGTGGGCTGTGTGGTATCCTGGGGCGGAACCTGGAGGCGGTAGTTATATAGCACAACGTATGCTTGCATCTAAATCTGAAAAAGATTCTTTAGGAGCTGTCCTATTTTTCAATCTTGCCCATTACATACTACGTCCTTGGCCTTGGATCCTAGTTGCTTTATGTTCAATTCTGGTATATCCAGAGCTTTCAGATATTCAAAAAGCGTTCCCCGGACTTGACCCATCACTCCTAGGCCATGATATAGCGTATCCTGCAATGTTAAAGTTTTTACCGGTTGGATTCATGGGTTTAATGGTTGGAGGATTGATTGCAGCAAATTCATCAACCATATTGACTCACCTTAACTGGGGTGCATCATATTTAGTGCATGATTTTTATAGAAGATTTATTCATAAAAATGCAGATGAAAAGCATTATGTATTTGCAGGACGTCTTGCAACCATCGTTCTTTTTATTTGTGCCTCAGGATTAGCTTTTCTTCTGGACACAGCCAAGGATGCTTTCGATATTATACTTCAAATCGGAGCAGGAACAGGTTTATTGTATCTGCTTCGTTGGTTCTGGTGGCGCATCAACGCTTGGTGCGAAGTAGTGGCGATGGGAAGTTCATTCCTGATTTCTTTGGTCTTTCTGATTCTTAGTAAGTATGGATTTCATTTTAGCACTCATATGAGTCTCATCTTTACAGTATTATTTACAACAATATGTTGGATTATTACGGCTTATCTCGGCCCTAAAACCGATCAGAAAACATTAACAGAGTTTTACCAAAAAGTTCGTCCATTTGGTCCTGGATGGAAAAAAATTCGATTTGATCTGGGTATATCAGAAACCAAGACTAAAACAGAACGCGAGAACATACCCTTGGGTTTACTTGGTTGGATCTCTGGATGCATCGTTATTTGGTCTGCTCTATTTACGGTTGGAACATTCCTGTATGGAAGAACTCTGGATACAATTTTATTATTCGGAGTATTCATTATTAGTGGGATATTCCTCTTATATGTTATTAATAAAGTCTGGGACCAGAGAACAGAGACTCAGGATTGAGAATTTATAAACAAATGAGATTAACAACGATTTTAGCTAATACTCCAAATATGACTTTAAAACTAGAAATTACCAAAATTGTTTTGTGTCATTAGGTGAGTTACTGATAGCTAATTTAATATCCATTCCCTTCATCTAGACCATCTTCAGGCCTCTCGTGCCTTTCCTCTTTTGAATAATTATTAAACAGGTATTTGATACTTAGCATAACCATTGGTGCCTCTCCAGTGGAATAATTATGATTATAATAATCTGATCCCTGAGTTGTAAACTCCTGCTTTCCTGTTTTAAACAAATCTCTTATTTGTAAGATTAAGGAGATTGTTCGATCAAATAAATTCTGTCTTAGGGAGAGGTCGGTAGTAAAAAATCCTTCTCGCTTTCCCTGGGAAGAAACAGAAGGACTGTTATAGATCGTATTCAACTGGATCTGAGTTGATGCGCTAAATCTTAATACATTATTACATCTTGCATTCCAATTGAAACTCTCTCTTGAAAATGGCACACCACTTAATGTTCCTTCTACTTTGTATTGGTAAATATTTCCTATAAGATTTAAATTCCAGATACTAAATAATTCACAAGTTATTTGAAACTCGTTTCCTAATGAATAATCGCTTCCAACATTTTCAAAAGTCGTTAAAGTAACGTTGCCGGAATACGCCGAACGAACTTGTTCGATTTTATTATGTGTAAATCTGTAATATGCTTCCGTTGAAAAGTAAATATTACTTAGGGCAGTTTGAATTCCCGCCTCGTATGAATCAATGTACTCATTCTTTAATGCCGGATTGCCTTGCTGAACGTTACTCGCATCCATCCAGGTTAAGAAAGGTTCAAGAGACCAACCACCTGGTCTTCTTATCCTTCGTGTATAACTTGCCATAAGCTGGTGGCCACTTTTAAATTCATAGGATGCATGAAATGAGGGAAAGAAATCCCATTTATCTGTTATGAAGGATTGATTTTGATCTGCTAATTTGATGACTCTATACGTATACTCTCCACGAATTCCGCCTTGAACTCCAAAATTATTCCACTTAAAAGAATAGAGCGAGTATAATGAGTGTTCACTTTCTGTATTTCTTGTATCGTGACTATATAAAGGTAGAAAAACGTAAGCATAGCTCAGTGTATCGAATTCAAATAATCCCGTCTTCTCATTTGATACCTCTACCTGCCCTTCGTACCCTGCTTCGTATTTGCTTGTTGTGCCAAATGGAAGTGTGTACTCAATTCTCCCTTCCACTTCGTCGGAAGGACCGGCTTCAGATGTTTTTTTACCATCGAAAATCTTGCTATTGAAAATAGACTCTGTCAATGTCCATTCATCACCACTATGATTACCATAGGACAATTGAGCTTTTATATCGTGACCTTCTGTTTCAAATTTATGTTCATAATTTGCATTTAGATCATAAAAATTACCACCTCTTGTCAGGTCCCCAATATTTTTAAAATATAGAGATCCAGTTTGTGACTTCTCAGAAAAATTTAGAATAGATGATCTCTCCATTTTTCTTTTTCCAAATCGCGCCCCTAGACCCAAAATATCATTTTCTCCCAAGTTAAACTCAAGTCCACCTCTCAATCCCCAAAATATTCTGCCCCAGCGAGTGTCACCATCTGAATTGGTTGTAGTAGTATTTCCCTGGATTGTGTACATTTCTTCTCTCTTCAAATAGCCGGGTGAAAATCTTTTATTATAATCTGCTCCAAAGCTCGATGTAAAAAGATCGTTCTTATATTCAACCAAGAAATCACCACCATACTTGTCGTTTAAACCGATATTCAAATGGGAAATTCCATTTAAACCAGCATCTTTCGTTTTCTTCAGGAGGATATTGATAATGCCGGAAGTCCCTTCTGGTTTATATTTGGCGGAAGGATTAGTAATAATTTCTATTGTCTGAATAGAAGTGGCTGGAAGTTGTTGCAGTACATCCTGTGGATCGAGGATTGTTGGACGTCCATCAATTAATACTGTGAAATCTGAACTTCCACGTAAACTTACAGTACCGTCAGCATCCACAGAAATGGACGGAACATTCTGAAGCACATCAGCGACATTACCGGAGACTACCGTCTGCATCTGACTAACATCAACAACTTTTTTATCAATCTGGTAAGAAATTGGAGAGGGATCACCTTGCACGACGACAGCATTCATGGCAATCGCAGTTGGCCTGAGAATTATTTTACCTAAATTTTGATGTCGGTTATTTTGTCCAATAGTAATATCGTCGATTCGTTTCTTTTCAAAGCCAATGAAATTTATATCAGCAAAATATTTGCCGAATGCTATATCTGACAATAAGAAATTTCCATCTTTTCCTGTAATTATGCCTGTCACCATCTTTTTATCTTCGTCTGAGAATAGAATGATGTTGGCGTACTCCATTGGTTTGGTTGAAATTGAATCCAATACTACACCGGAAATACTGCCTCCTCGCAAATGCATCCTCTCCTGTGCAGAGAGGTCAAGATTCTCTGCAAATATCAATGGAACCAAAGCGCACAAATATCTAAAAAAGGTCTTGAAAGATTTCTCTGTTAACGGCATGATTATCCTGGTAAATGAAAATAATTCATAGGAAATACATTTTTCTTTAAATTGATGCTTACAAATGGACTGCTATTAACTAACATAATAACGGTTAATGCCAATGAATGTTTCTATGAAAAGGAACCTTGCTAAGAATAATTCTGTATAATGACCGACCTCCAATCCAACGAAGAATACTGGATAGGTAAGCTATATATATCATTATTATTATCTACTTCGTTAGAAAATATCTTACTTGAATTGCGTAAATGAAATAAGTAGAATAATACACCGAAAAATGAACCTTGACTAATCAACATATCACTAAATACGAATTTTATAAAAATTCAAAATGAATAAATTTCAATTACTAAAAAAACTATTACCAAGCTTATTTCCACTTATTGTGTTTATTGTCGTCGATGAATTTTTCGGGACGACAGCCGGACTAACTGTCGCAGTTTGTTGTGGAATAATTCAACTATTCTATACATACCTTCGGAATAAGGTTTTTGACAGATTTACGCTCTTTGATACTTTGCTCATAGTCGTTCTGGGGGGCATATCATATATCTTAGAGAATGATATTTTTTTCAAACTAAAACCTGCGCTCGTTGGAGCCATTCTGTGCACTATACTCGGAATTTCCACTTTCTCAAAAACAAACATACTGGTTGTAATGTCGAAACGATACATGGGTGACATAACTCTCAACGATGAACAAATCAAACAATTCAACATTAGTACGAAGACTCTCTTCTATATTTTCTCTTTTCACACAACTTTAGTAGTATACTCTGCATTTTTAATGTCGAAAGAGGCATGGGCATTTATTAGCACAATATTATTTTATCTACTCTTCGTATTCTACTTCCTCTACGAATTCGTGAAAATTAAGCTACAGAATCGTAAATACAAAATGGAAGAGTGGCTTCCATTGGTTGACGATAAGGGCAAAATCATCGGAAATGCTCCACGTTCAATAGTACATAAGAATAAAAACTTATTGCATCCGGTCGTTCACCTGCATGTCATCAATAGTCGAAAGCAAATATTTCTGCAGAAACGACCTTTAACGAAATTAGTGCAACCCGGCAAATGGGATACTGCGGTTGGTGGGCATGTTGCTGTAAATGATACCATAGAAATCGCTTTGAAACGAGA
>Ga0233423_10000821_pt1 | contig 15812 bp, 12 predicted proteins | sample Watercolumn_Mata_FD_180713 | JGI IMG/M metagenome (GOLD analysis project Ga0233423, IMG submission 180713) | Freshwater microbial communities from Lake Matano, South Sulawesi, Indonesia - Watercolumn_Matano_2014_112_MG | ecosystem: Environmental > Aquatic > Freshwater > Lake | place: Indonesia...
AGGGGGCATGCGGAGGAAATCGTCGGAAAGGCCCTGCGCCGGCTGTCCGGCAGACCCGTCATCGCGACCAAGTGCGGCAGGCTGTTTGACGGCAATGGGCAGATCTACAGCAATCTGAGGAGGAAGAGCATTTTCCAGGAGGCCGACCAAAGCCTGAAGCGGCTCGGAATCGATGCCATCGACCTGTACCAGATACACTGGCCGTTCCCGAAGGAGCAGATCGAAGAGGGGTGGGACGCAGTATCCAGGCTGATCGAGTCCGGCAAGGCCCGTTTCGGGGGCGTCTCCAATTTCAGCCCCGAGCAGATCAAAAGGATACAGCCCATCGGTCCGGTCACCTCACTACAGCCGCCCTACAGCATGCTTGAAAGGCGCATTGAAGAAAATATCCTTCCTTTTTGCCGGTCTGAAGGAATCGGCGTCATTGTCTACAGCCCCATGCAAAAAGGCCTGTTGTCCGGAAAAATCACACGCGAGCGGATCGAAGCCTTCGATCCGGAGGACCACAGGCGCCGGGATCCCATGTTCCAGGAGCCGGAACGGACGGTCACCCTCGATCTGATCGAAAAACTTTCAGCGATGGCCGGCCGGTCGGGCCGGCCGCTCTCCCATCTGGCCATTGCCTGGGTTCTCAGGAACCCGGCCGTTACGGCGGCCATCGTCGGCGCCCGGTCCCCGGCACAGATCGAGGAAACCGTGCGCGCTGCCGAATGGAAGCTCGGCGATGCCGAAACCGGGGAGATCGAAACCCTTCTGGCGGAAAGGGTCGACCGGCTCCGGAGGATGAAATCGCAACAGGAATGAGCCGGCATTCGGACACTACCGCTGCGGCTTGCCGCGGGGTAAGCGAGCGGGCATGAATGTCTTTTTCCCCGCCGATTGAAGATTCCCCGCCGCAAGCCGCGGGAATCTTCAGTGCATCTGCTTCCCAATTGATTTTTTAGGCGATGATCCGTATATTGCTTTTCAATGGTCTTTCCGGATCCGTGAACCTTTTTCCAAGGAGAATGATCATGAAGCTGGGCCTGATCGACATCGGCATCATTTTCGGGTACCTGATCCTGACCCTCATACTCGGATTCATCCTGACCAAGCGCGCGTCCAAGGGCCTGGACTCCTATTTCCTTGCGGACAAGGGCCTGCCTTTCTGGATACTGGGAGTATCCAACGCATCCGGCATGTTCGACATCACGGGCACCATGTGGCTGGTCTACATCACGTTCGTGTACGGACTCAAGTCCGTATGGATCCCCTGGCTGTGGCCTGTATTCAACCAGATTTTCCTCATGGTCTTCATCGCCAAGTGGATGCGGCGCTCCAACGCCATGACCGGAGCGGAATGGATCAACACGCGCTTCGGGTACGGCAGGGGGGCCGTGCTATCCCATCTCAGCGTCGTCGTTTTCGCCCTGGTCAGCGTCATCGGATTCATCGCCTATGATTTCGCCGGGGTGGGCAAGTTCGCCGCCATGTTCCTGCCCTGGAAGTTCTCCGCAGACCCGGTCACAAACGCCAACTGGTACGCGATCGGGCTGATGGGCATCACGGCCGTTTATGTAGTGGCAGGCGGTATGTACAGCGTTGTGATCACGGAGCTTCTCCAGTTCGCGGTGATGACCGTGTCCTGCCTCGGCGTCGGGATCGTCGCGATGACCAAGACGTCCACGGAAGCCATCGCAGCCGCCGTTCCCGCAGGGTGGAAGAATCCGTTCTTCGGTTGGGACCTGAATCTCGACTGGTCTGGGCTGATACAGGCTGTCAATACAAAGATTTCGGAAGATGGATACTCGCTTTTCACCTTGTTTTTCATGATGGTGCTGTTCAAGGGCATCCTGGTCAGTTTGGCGGGGCCGGCCCCGAATTACGACATGCAGCGCGTGCTGGCAACCAAGGACGCCAAGCAGGCTTCGAAGATGAGCTGGTTTGTGTCCATCTGCCTCTTTCCGACGCGTTATCTGATGATCACCGGCATCACGGTCCTGGCCCTGGTCTTCTTCAGCCCGCAGCTCAACGCCATGGGCACCGGCATTGATTTCGAGAAAATCCTTCCCTACGTGCTCACCGGCTTCATCCCGGCCGGAGTTCTGGGCCTCGTGCTGGCAGGCCTGCTGGCTGCCTTCATGTCCACCTTCGCAGCCACGGTGAATGCGGCGCCCGCCTATGTGGTCAACGACATCTACAAGCGCTACATCAATCCCAAGGCGGACAAGAAAACACTGATCGGGCTGAGCTATTTCGTGTCCTTTGCCTTCGTGATCATCGGCATCTTTTTCGGCCTGCACGCCAAGGACATCAACCAGGTGACGCAGTGGATCGTATCCGCGCTCTGGGGCGGGTACACGGCGGCCAATGTGCTCAAGTGGTACTGGTGGCGTTTCAACGGGTACGGGTATTTCTGGGGCATGGCCACAGGCATCGGTTCAGCGCTCATTCTCTCCAAATTTCCGGGCCTGTACCTCTGGATATTCCCGGGCATCGTCCCCAACCTCTATGCGCTTTATTCGTTCCCGGTGATTCTCGTCCTCTCCACAATCGGATGCGTGCTGGGGACAATGCTCTCGAAACCGGAGGAGGAGGAAGTCCTGGTCAGGTTTTACAAGCAGGTCAGGCCCTGGGGGTTCTGGAAGCCCGTTCATGAGAAGGTCGTGAAACAGGATCCTTCTTTCAAATCAGATGCCAACTTCAAGCGGGACATGTTCAACGTTGCGGTCGGCATCATCTGGCAGGCCTCCCTGGTGGTCATCCCCATCTACATCGTGCTCAGGGAAAAGCTGCCCTTGTTCGAGGCGGTAGCGGTCTTGGTCGTCACTTCCCTCATCCTGAAAAAAACCTGGTGGGAGAAGCTGACGGACTGAGGACGATCCATCGTTTGAAGGAGGATTTTTTGCATGAACCGCACGGCATTCAACAAAAAGCTTGCAGAATTGAAACTCGAGCACAAAAAACTCATCAACCGGAGGAATACCCCGGTTTACGTCAACGGCGTTTATGAGAGATACAGGTATCCGGTGCTGACAGCCGCCCATACGCCGCTTTTCTGGAGGTACGACCTGAACCCTTCCACCAATCCCCATCTGATGGAGAGAATGGGGATCAACTGCGTTTTCAATTCAGGCGCCATGGAATTCAACGGAAAGTACCTTCTGCTGGCGCGCGTGGAGGGAGCGGATCGCAAGTCCTTCTTTGCGGTGGCGGAAAGCCCGAACGGCGTCGATCATTTTGAGTTCTGGGACTATCCGGTCGTCTTGCCCGAAACGGAGGACCCGGACGTCAATGTGTACGACATGCGCGTGGGCAGGCATGAGGATGGATGGATATACGGTGTATTCTGCACGGAACGCAAGGATCCGAATGCCCCGCCCGGGGACCAGTCGTCCGCGGTCGCTCAGGCCGGCATCGCGCGCACGAAGGATTTGATCCGCTGGGAAAGGCTGGCGGATTTGAAAAGCCCGTCGCCCCAGCAGCGTAACGTGGTCCTGCATCCCGAATTCGTGGACGGGAGATACGCCTTCTACACCAGGCCCATGGACGAATTCATCAGCACAGGCTCGGGAGGCGGCATCGGTTTCGGGCTTTCCGATTCCATCGAGCACGCGGAGATCAGGGAAGAGACCCTCATCGACCCCAAGGTATACCATACGGTCAACGAAGTCAAAAACGGACAGGGGCCCGCTCCGATCAAAACGGACAAAGGATGGCTGCACCTGGCGCACGGCGTGCGGAATACGGCTGCAGGCCTTCGCTACGTCCTCTACATGTTCATGACGGATGTGAATGATCTGACGCGTGTCATTGCGAAGCCGGCCGGCTTCTTCCTTGCGCCGCAAGGGGAGGAGAGGGTCGGGGATGTATCCAACGTGACCTTTTCAAACGGTTGGATAGAAGGGAAGAACGGCAAGGTTTTCATCTATTACGGTTCCTCCGACACCCGGATGCATGTCGCAACCTCTTCCGTGGAACGGCTGGTTGATTACTGCCTGAACACGCCGCCTGATCCGCTGCGCTCCGCCGCCTGCGTGGCGCAGAGATGCGAATTGATCCGGAAGAATCAAGAAAAGGGGAAATAGAGACGTGCCTCGTGCCTCGTGAAAACGGGGATCGGAGTTCGGGATTGGGGGTTCGGGAAATCTGAGATCGTTCATCTGCAATCTGAGTTCCGAGATCATCTTCTGATTTCGGATGTAAACACCCCGGGGTCTGAAGAAAACATCACGGATTCTGCGAAATATACTGCATGATCTTTCCGATTTTCCTGTCGATGTAAAGCTCCACTGCCGGGACAAAGTCACAGGTCATGATCAGGACGTGAAACCTGTTTTTGACGGAAGCGATCAGGTCGTCGATGCCCGTGAAGGCTGACGGGTCGGTTTCATCGAGTATCTTCCTGAAGCAGCCCAGTCCCGCGATTTCGTTCCTGAACACCGCGATGTTCTCCTTGGCCACATGGCCGGTGATCACGCCGCGGTCCCTCCTCTCCTGGTTGTTGTCGATCATCAGGTTCAGATCGGATTCCAAGTCCTCCAATTCGATTTTCAGGAACTGGATGAAGCGCTTATTGGCGTTCATGGCACCCCTTCCTTTCTGAAATCGAACACGGGCTGTTCCGTTGTTCAGGCAGGCTACACCCCATCGAGACGGAGCCTGCCTCTGATTATCCAGGACTATTTCCCCATGATCACGCGCACCTTGTGGACGCCGCCGTCCCCGAAAACAGGGATCAGGTTGTCTTGAATCGCCCTGCCGTCCACGACGATTTCCCTGACGCCCTTGGACACGCCCTGCGGATTTTCAATCGAGATCTCGTAGGTTTCGCCCCTGAATTTCCTTCGCAGGGTGAACGATTTCCAGGATTTCGGGATGCACGGATCGATCCGCAGGCCCTCGTAGTCCGGTCGCACGCCCAGAATGTACTGGGACACGCCCAGGAAATTGGCGGAGGCGGTGCCTGTGAGCCAGGAGTTCTTCGCCTCGCCGTGCCGTGCCGAATCCGGGCCTGCGATCATCTGCGAATAGCAATAGGGTTCGCAGCGGTGCACGTCGCTGATTTCCTCGCGCGCCGCCGGGCAGATGGTCCTGTAATATTTCATGGCCTCTTCGCCACGGCCGAGATTGCATTCCGCGATGACCACCCAGCCGTTCGGATGGCAGAAAACGCCTGCGTTTTCCTTGACTCCGGGAGGATAGGACGTGATTTCGCCGATATGCATATCAAAATCCGTGTACGCGGGCTGCTGCACGACCACGCCGTGCCTGGAGTACAGGCGTTTGCCAAGGGAGTTCAGGGCCTTTTCCAGCATGCCGTTTTCAATGCCCACGCAGGCCATTCCCATGAATGCCTGAGGCTCTATGAAAATCTGGCCTTCCCCGCATTCCTTCGATCCTATCTTTCTTCCGTTCCGGTCGTATGCCCTGAGGAACCACTCGCCGTCCCAGCCGTGCCTTTCGATAGCCTGCAGCATGTCCTTCATGGATGCGTCAATTTTTTCAACCGTTGCGGTGTCCCCGCGCTTCTCCGCCATGCGCCTGAACTCGCGGCAGGCCCATACGAACTGTGCTGCGATCATGACTGATTCCGGGATGCGGCCGATGGGTTCATCCAGACCGTCTGCTCTTGCATCGGACTGGAAGGTGTCCCCCGGCTTGATGGAGGTGATGGTCAGGTTCAGGCAGTCGTTCCAGTCCGCCCTGCCGATTTTCGGAAGTCCGTGGGGGCCGAGATTCTTGAGGATGTAATGAAAGGACAGATTCAGATGTTCGTAAAGGGGCGCCGTGTCTGCGGGGTTGTTGTCGAAGGGTGCCTGTTCGTCGAGTATCGACCAGTCGCCTGTTTCCCGGATGTAATGGGCGGTCGCCAGGATCAGCCAGCAGGGATCGTCGTTGAAGCCCACGCCCATGTCCGCATTGCCCTTCTTGTCGAGCAGCTGGTATTGGTGGTAGCAGTCGCCGCCTCGCCATTGGATGGCTGCCAGGTCCAGGATCCTTTCCCGCGTCCTGGCCTGCGGCAGCAGATGCACCACGCCGAACAGGTCCTGGCAGGCGTCGCGGAAACCGATGCCCCTGCCGATCCCGGTTTCATAGAGGGATGCGGAGCGCGCCATGTTGAAGGTGATCACGTCCTGGTACTGGTTCCAGATGTTGACCATGGTGTTCAGGGACGCATCCGGCGACCCGACCTGGAAACCGGAGAGCAGGCCGTCCCAGACATCCCGCAGTTTCCTGAATGCCTCTTCGCTGTTTTTGCGTTTGAGATATTTTTCGATGACAGGTTTGATCCGCGCCTTGTTCAGAGCATCCTTGGATGAAAACTTGTCGTTTTCAGGATTCTCGCCGAAACCCAGCAGGAAATTGATCTTTTTCGTCTTTCCGGGCTCCAGCGTGATCTCCAGGCCGTGCGATCCGCAGGGATTCCACCCGCAAGCCATGGAATTGCGCGATTGCCCTTCCTCCACGGCCAACGGTTCGTGGAAACCCCGGTAAGGCCCCAGGAAGGCGTCGCGGTCCGTGTCGAAACCCTGCACCTTTTCGCTGCATGCGAAATACGCGAAATGGCTGCGTCTTTCCCGGTATTCCGTCTTGTGGTAGATCACGCCGTCCTCAACCTCGACCTCGCCCAGGTTCAGCGTGCGCTGCAGGTTTGTGGCGTCGTTCAGGGCCTCCCACAGGCAGAATTCCACGAACGAGAAGAGTTGGAACGTCTTTTTGGCCTTGGAACGGTTGGTTAGGTCGACCTCCCAGATTTCCATGTTCTGGTCCGCAGGAACGAAAAACCGCGTGGACATCCTGAGCCCGTTCTTCTCCCCTGTGATGACCGAATACCCCATTCCATGCCTGCATTCGTAGAAATCGAGCTTCGTCTTCACGGGCATCCATCCCGGTGACCAGATCTCCCCGGTCCTCTTGTTCCGGACATAGAAATACCGCCACCCGCAGTCATAGGGCGCATTGTTGTAACGGTACCGGGTCAGCCGCTGCTTGCGCGCATCCACCATGAATGAGTAGCCGCCGCCGGTGTTGGATATCATCCCGAAGAAACGGGACAGTCCCATGTAATTCATCCACGGCAGGGGGGTGTCGGGACGTTCGATGACATATTCCCGGTTCTTGTTGTCAAAATGTCCGAATTTCATTTTTTACCTCTTCGATTGTGGTTTGTCCAGGATGGCGTCCAGCCTGTCCATGATCTCCATGCAGGCGCGGCCGTTGTGGTACGGGCATTTCCAGGGGGAGACCTTGGGAAAAGCCTGATCCGGTATTCCCTGCCTGTCCGTTTTCCAGAACCATTCGCCGAATTTTCGGTCAACGAGCTTTTCCTGAATGAATCGCCAGGTCTTCAGAGATGCGTCCAGAAATGCTTCGTCTCCGCTTAGCTGATAGGCGTTCAGGAATCCGACCGCCGCCTCTGCCTGCGGCCACCAGTGCTTGTCCGTGTCTGCAATGCCGCCGGGCCCGCCTTCATTGAGTATGCCTCCGTCCGAATCCTGGGCTTCGGCCATCACACAGGCCGCCATGTGCACGGCCGACTTTTCTGTCCTGGATGCCCTGCCCGGATCCTGAAGGGCCTGCGCGGCCTCGCAGAGCAGCCAGCTTGCCTCTATATCGTGGCCGTAGGAGACCTTGTCCGAGATCGGATTCCAGTTCTTGTCGAAAAACAGCATCAGGTGATGCGTTGCGGGATTCAGAATCCTGTCCAGATGAAGGTCGATCAGAAAGCCCAGGCGGCCGGCCAGCCGCTCGTCCTTCCAGGCCTTGTAGAGGCGTGCGTAGCCTTCGAGCAGGTGCAGATGCGTATTCATGGTTTTCTCTGCCGGCATGTCCGTGTCGTCACTGAGGGACGCATTGCCCCTCGGGGACCAGTCCGCGTTGAAAAAATCGAAATATCCGCTGCCCTGCAGATCTCCTGCCTTTTCTTCGATCCGTTCAAAAAGGATTTTTGCCAGGGAAAGGCTTTCTTCGGATCCCGCAGCCTCGGCATGCTCGGCCAGCGCATAAATCGCAAAGGCCTGGGCATAGATCTTCTTATCGTCCTCCAGGGGGGCGTTTTTAAAATCCAGCCACCAGTAAAGCCCGCCGTTGCTCTTGTCCCAGAAATGGTTTTGAATGGCCAGGATGGCCCTCTCCGCCATGGGAAGGTAGCGTTTATCGCGGGATTTCCTGTATGCCGCGGAGAAGGTCCACAGGATGCGCGTGGCCAGAACGGCGCTTTTGGGCGAATCCGTCTTGACCACCAGGTTATTGGAAATCTCCCCCACAAAACCGCCGCATGTTTCATCAGGCCCGTGATGCATCCAGAATGGGAGAATGCGGCCGTAGAGCTCCTCTTCCGCGGATTTCCGGTATTTTTTGAGATCGATTTTTTTTATCCTGGCCAGGACAGCCTCCGGAAACGTTTGCACTGACTGCGTGTAAAAAAGTCACCATCCCCAGAGTTGGGGATGGTGACCGACCTGTAGGTTGTCAACGTGCCAGAACGAGCGGGCTGAAAATCAAGTACAGAAGAAGCGTGATCACGACGACCACGATCCCGGCTATTGCTGCACCCTTGGAAGACTCCAGGTTTAAGGTTGTCTTCGACTTGAATTCCAGAGGCTGGGCAAGCGGCCTGATCAGGGTGACGATCCCCATGACCGCCAGGCAGAACACGAAACAGATGGCCATCCGGTTGAGAAACTGCAAAGAGGGGACAGCCCATTTGATGGTCCCGTACGACACGAAATTCGTCAACAGTGCGAGCACGCCCGCTGCGGGCGGGGCCTTTCTGAAGATGAGTCCGAAAACGAAGGCGGCGAGAATGCCCGGGGAGATGAATCCCTGTCCTTCCTGGATGATGGTGAAGATGCTGTTGCTGATTTTCGGATTGCCGAGCTGCGGGGCCAGTATCACCGCTACGACCGTGAAGGCAATCACGCATAACCTTCCGACCAGCACGACTGCCTTCTGGTTCGCTTCGGGTGAAATGAATTTCTTGAATATATCGATGGAGAAAATGGTCGAGGCTGCGTTCAGCATGGCCGCCAGGGAGCTCACCACAGCGCCCAGAAGGGCCGCCAGCACGAACCCGACGACGCCGATGCCCTGGGGCAGGACGTTGCCCAGCAGCTGGGCCAGGGCCGTGTCGTATTTGTAGGCAATGAATTTTTCCGCAACAGTCGGTTTCCCGGCTGCAGCCGCCTGCGCCGATACATCCTCGTTGAAGGCGGCCACCTCTGCGGCGAGATCCGGGAAAACGTTCTTCCATGCCTTGTCTTCGGTCTGGAAAACGGCAAGAGGGGCGGGCGACAGCGATTCAAAATCACCCTTGGTCAGGGGCAGGACGAACGGGCTGCGGATCTGGACTGCCTTGGCCGCCGCGTCGCTGTCATAAAGGGCAAGCATGAAGCGCCCGGGATTCCAGGAAGCAACCTGCTCGTCGGTCGGCGAAGAGACGGTCTGAACCATCCGGGTGGACGGGTTGGCCTTGATGTACTTGGCCATGACTTTTGCATTGTCCCGGACGGCCTCGGCCTGCATGCTGGAGGAGAAAAGGTTGAAAGCGATGATGCCCGGGATGACGATGACGAAGGGGATGAGGAGTTTCAGGAATGCGGCGAACACGATCCCCTTCTGGCCCTGGCGAAGCGACGCGGAGCCGAGCGTCCGCTGCGTGATGTACTGGTTCAGGCCCCAATAGTAGAAATTGGGGATCCACAATCCCAGCAGCAGGGCTGTCCAGGGGAGCACGACATCGGTTTTGGGCAGGAACATGTTCATGCGCACCTTGTTCAGCATCCAGAATCTTTCCAGAGCACCTTGATCCTGTGAAAGGGGTGTGACCGTGACCGCCCCCGTGTTCACGTCCAGAATCTGGGCCGCTTCCCGGGCTCCTCCCAGTTTGACGAAAGCGAACACCATGACCACTGCTCCGCCGATGATCAGTGCGCTGCCCTGGATCAGATCCGCCCAGGCGCAGGCCTTGAGGCCTCCGGCCGCCACGTACAGCATGGCGATGACCCCGATGATCAGGGAGCCTGTGGCCAGTGTAACATTGTAACCCATCTGGCCCGCAAGGGTGCGTATGGTCAGGGCGCCCGAATAGGTGACGGAACCCAGCAGGAGCATGTAAATCAGCATGGTGGCCACGGCCATGATCGTCCTCGCGAGGCCGTTGTACCGGTACTCCAGGAATTCCGGCATGGTATAGATGCCCGCACGCAGAAAATAGGGGAGGAAGCCGAACGCGACGATGACCAGGGTGATCGCTGCCATCCACTCATAGCTCGCAATGGCGAGTCCGACATGGCTGGCCGCATTGCCGCTCATGCCAACGAACTGCTCTGTGGAGATGTTGGCTGCGATGAGCGAGAATCCGATGAGCCACCAGGTCAGGCCCCGTCCCGCCAGGAAATAATCCTCGCTCGTTTTCTCCTGCCGGCTCTTGGTGATGCCGACGGTGACCACGGTGACCACGAAACCGAGGAAAACCAGAATGTCCCAGATCGAAAACTGCATAGGCCTCCCTTCCTCTTGTTGATCGATCATTCGGAACCGTTTGAATTTAATTTAATACGCTGGGCCTTAACAATCAATTTCTTTTTTCATAAAAATTCCTTATAATAATCTGCCCGGTACTGAAAAACCGCGAAGAAGGGGAGGTTACCCGCATGCCAGCCGTTGAAATCAAGACCGGTGTCTACTGGATCGGAGTCAATGACAGGACCACGGACCTTTTTGAAGGCATCTGGCCGATCTCGAAAGAGGGCGTTTCCTACAACGCCTACCTGGTGCTGGACCAGAAGAAAGCCCTGATCGATCTTTCCAAGGCCATCAAGACCGACGAGTTCTTCGACCAGATCGGGGAACTCACGGATCCGTCCCAGCTGAATTTCGTGGTGGTCAACCACCTGGAGCCGGATCACAGCGGCGTGCTGCGCACCCTGCTCAAGATCGCACCGGATGTCACGCTGGTTTGTTCGGAAAAATGCCGGGAAATGCTGTCGAAGTTCTATGGCATCGGGAAGAATGTCAAAACGGTCCGGGACGGGGAGACCCTGTCCCTCGGGACGAGGACGCTCCGTTTTGTCATGGCCCCGTTTGTCCACTGGCCGGAGACCATGATGACATACGAGGAATCCGACCGCCTGCTTTTCTCTTGTGACGCCTTCGGGAGCTACGGCGCGCTGCGCGGGGGACTGTTTGACGACGAATGCCGGGATCCGGATTTCTACGAAAAGGAAGCCTTGCGGTACTACGTGAATATCGTCGCCAAATTCTCCGGTCCTGTGCTCAAGGCGATCGAAAAGCTGAAAGGCGTCGAATTGCGCGTCATTGCCCCTTCTCACGGGCTGGTCTGGCGGAAGGATCCGGGACGCATCATTGCGCTTTATAAAAAATGGGCGGAATTCGCAGCAGGTGAAGTGCCTGCCGGCATCACCCTGGTCTATGCCTCCATGTACGGCAACACAGAGAAAATGATGAATGCCGTTGCGCAGGGGATTTCCAGGACAGGCCTGGACCTCGAGGTATTCGATGCTGCGCGCACGCATATCAGCTACATCCTCCCGTCCCTCTGGATCCGTTCAGGCGTGATCATCGGGGCCCCCACGTACGAAGGCAGCCTTTTCCCGCCCATGTCGGAGGTGCTGAACATGGCGGCCGTGAAACGGATCTTCAACCGCAAGGCTTTTCTTTTCGGCAGCTACGGCTGGAGCGGGGGAGGCCAGCGGGAGCTTCTGAGCCGCATGGAGTCCCTGAAATGGGAGGTTCTGGACAAATTCGAATTCTGCGGCTCTCCGTCTCAGGCGGACATCCGGCATGGCATTGAAACGGGAGAGGGTTTCGCCCGGCGTCTCGCCGGATCCGCCGCAGGAAAGGGCTGACGGACTCGGAAAAGGAAAGGGATGCGCCATGCCTCTGTCTGAATGGACTCAGAGCGATTGGTTCCAATGGGTGCTGCTGCCGGTCATGATCTTTCTGGCGCGCATCGCGGACGTCTCGCTGCAGACACTGCGCATCCTGTTCGTATCCAGAGGCAACCGCATTCTGGCGCCCCTGCTCGGATTCTTCGAAGTGCTGATCTGGATACTGGTCATCGGCCAGATCATGAAGAATCTCGACAATGCGCTCTGTTACATCGCCTATGCTACGGGTTTCGCCGCCGGAACCTGGGTGGGCATCGTGATCGAGGACAAACTTGCTTACGGTCAAAGGATTCTGAGAATCATCACGCAGTCAGGAGCTCCGGATCTGATCAAAAATCTGAGAGGGCTGGGATTCGGAGTGACTGTTATGGATGCGGCGGGTGCCCGCGGAAAGGTTCAGATCATCGACACGGTCGTGCGCCGCGCGGACCTCGGGCGCGTTTCACGCATGGTCAAGCGCTATCATCCGAAGGCTTTTATCGCCGTTGAGGACATCCGTTCCGTCAGCGAGGGTGTGTTCCCCCTGAGGAAGCATCCCTTTGCGCGCGACTATATCAAGAGGAAATCGCTGGTTCAGCGGCTGAGATTTTACGGCCGGTGGATGTTCCGCTAGCCCCGCAGCTCACGGCTAGGCCTCTGCTCTTGGACGCAGCAAGAAGATCACCGTCGCACCCCATCCCCCGAGTTCCGGGGGAGCATCGGAAAATCCCGCAACGTCGGTTCTCGATTTCAGGAAGCGGTGAACCTCGTATTTGAGTCTGCTTTTCCCTTTCCCGTGCACGACCCGGAGACGGAATAGTCCGAGCGATTTTGCATTTTCAATAAAAGCTTCCAGCATTTCCGGTATCTGTTCGGGAAAAAAACCGTGCAAATCCAGTTCGTCCGTGACAGGCACCTGTTCCGGAATTCCTTCCGGTGCCGGGATGTTTTTCCTGCGCGGCATCAGTTCTTGCGGTGGATGGTCAAAAGAAGCGTGGTCTGATACGGGATGGAAAAAACGATGTTCGTCCCGTTGCGTATCTTGAACGGTTCGGGGCGGTTTTCGATCCTGGAAAACGTATTCGGGACGGGGAGGGCTGCGATGACCGTGCTGTCGTTCAGATCCTTCTTGCTGCCGGTGCCTCCTTCCAGAGCCGTCATGTCGATGCGGTCCCCGAAATCCCGGGTTGTGAACTGGCAGGAGTAAATTCCTGCCGCAAGCAGGCTGTCACGGTTGTCCCTGCCATCCCAGAAAAGGGAATACTCACCTGCCTCTACAGGACCGTCTACCAGCGTCCTGACCAGGGTGGCCTTGTCGGACTCCGAGAGGGGATCGCCGCAACGGAGGGCGAGGAAAACGGCCAGGCCGGCCGCGAGGATTCCGGATCGCAGCAGCGTGCAGCGGCAATGCCCGGTGCCTGGATGATTGCCTATCGGTTCCATGGTTTACAGAGAATCCCTCTCACCTTCAGGTCGAAAAAACGGGACACATTGGCAGGCTGGATGACCGCCGCCGTGTCGGCACCCTGGGAAGAACCGCCGACCGCAATGACGTCCCGGTCCGTGCGGACCAGACCCGCATCAGCTGCCATCAGGCAGATTTCAACTGCAACCTTCAAACCGTGTCCGAAAATGCGAAGCGCATTGGCGACGATTTCATCGATTTCATATGTTTTCAACTGGAAGCGGACCGCGCGGCTGATCCCGGCGAACGCATGCTGGCAGGTCAGGATTTTTCCCTGCATGGCGAGAATCTGATCCCGGTTCTCGGGGAGAAGCTCCTGCGCGTTCTCCTCCCTGAATCCGGACGAATGTGTGACGACGATGATTTCCCTGCCTTTCAACAGTTTCAGGGCCTTGAGTCCCGTGCTTCCCGATGTCGAGGCGACGAGGACGGTCTGAATGTCGAGGCGCTCCGACCATTCCTGCGTCAGATTCAAGGTTGCGTCCGTATTGGACGGACCCGGCTTGTCAAAGTAAGTGGTCTGGTATTGCATGGGATTGTTCCTTCGCAATCTTTCAATGGTGACGACCAGTAGGGTGCAGTCAACTTTGATTATACAAAATCAGGCAGGTTCTGTCAAGGCAATTTTATGGTTCAGCCGATTTGGATTCCGTGCATCGTGGAGTACGGGGATCGGGATTCGGGATTGGGGGGTTGGGAATTCGGAAACCGTCAATCTTCCATCTTCAATCGAAAAGGATCCCGAGCATCGGAATGGACGGCGTTCGGGACAGGGAGGAGATGGGGCGGGGTGATTCTTCAGACTTGGGGTGATATCCGTCATGACGGGAACAGGGCGGTTTTTAATTATCGAAAAGCGGGGAAACCTCCGGGGCGGTGTCGTCGAAGTCTTCCATGTCGATCCCTTCCTTCTCCGTGCTCTCCCCGAGATTGAAACCGATGATCTCCGCTTCGGAGTAAGGCTGGGTTTGACTGCATTCGACACAGGTCGTTGTTTCCGGAAGGATCTCCAGCCGTTCCTCAGGAATCGGTTTTCCGCAGAATTCACAAAGGACCGACTTGCCCTTCTTGATTTTTCGGGATGATGAAGAGGCGGATTTCTTCTTGGCAGGCTTTGTTTTGACCCTTGACTTCACAACGGACTTCGGCTTCGCCTTCGCGTTGGATTTTGATTTCGCGCTGATTTTCGCATGGACGGGAGCCTTGCCCGTTTTTGGAGCAGCCGGTTTCGCTTTCACAACAGCCTTCTTTTTCGATTTTTTCATTAAAACAAAACCCCCAATCTGAAAAAAGGTTCCGTAAATTTAAGGAAAGAAATTCTGGAAGCAAAGGATTTTTTTATTTTTTTACAGCCAGGAATCAAACGGTCTTTGGCCTGGACATACCCATTATACATTTATGTAATTGCCTACTCCATGAAACTACATTAATGTAATACTGTTAGACAGGTTTTCTGTGATAGGCGAGGCACGATTCCAGATCCATTTATTGAGTCGGATCTGTCGGCAAGCGCATCCTCGGCCGTTTGCCGCGGATGAGAAGTGAAAATTTAAATATCTTTGCCCCTGCAGATAGAGATCCGCCGACGGGAGCTGCCGGAGAGCTTTAATCCGTCGGCATGCATCTCTGTTTCTGCCTGCCGAGAAGCCCGCATGATCATGCAACTCTTTTTCCCATGGCGATTGAAGATTCCGCTGCATCTCGTGTCTTGAGAGTTTATAAAATTTCAGAAATGTCATTTTAAACCAAAGATATTACAAAAATGTTGTTTTATCTTATCAAATGATAACCAAATGTGTATGGGCACGATCCTTGACTTATTTTTTTTAAATGAAGACATCACAGATATATATGAATGAATCTCATGGATCCGATGACGTCCAAAACCCGGTTCTGCGGCATCGTGGAATGCATCTTGCCTGTATCCGTCCGGTAGTTGCATAGAAATGCGTCTCGCTGCTGATGGACGATCTGAATATCACGACAACGGAGGTTATAATGAAAAATGGAAGAAGGGTCATATCTGAAAGGCAGATGTACGTGCCGGAGAAAAACGGCGGTTCTTTGACAGAGGGTTCATCCCCCAGAGACCTTTCGTCCCTTTTCGGATGCAATACTTTCAACGACAGGGTCATGCGCGAGAAACTGGCCAAGGACATTTACCTTAAATTGAGGAACACCATCCGAACCGGGGCCAAGCTGGACATGGAGATCGCCAATTCCGTTGCCCATGCGATGAAGGAATGGGCCATCGAAAAGGGCGTCACGCATTTCACGCACTGGTTCCAGCCCCAGACCGGACTCACGGCGGAGAAACACGACGCTTTCCTCGAGGTCGAACGGGATGGAATCGTGATCGAACGGTTCAGGGGGAATCAGCTGGTACAGGGGGAGCCGGACGCGAGCTCGTTTCCCAGCGGCGGAGCGCGGACGACATTCGAGGCGAGAGGATACACGATGTGGGATCCCTCCAG
>Ga0233423_10000825_pt1 | contig 15758 bp, 16 predicted proteins | sample Watercolumn_Mata_FD_180713 | JGI IMG/M metagenome (GOLD analysis project Ga0233423, IMG submission 180713) | Freshwater microbial communities from Lake Matano, South Sulawesi, Indonesia - Watercolumn_Matano_2014_112_MG | ecosystem: Environmental > Aquatic > Freshwater > Lake | place: Indonesia...
CATGATGCGAATCCGCGGCCGGCTCCCGCATTGCCTGGTCGCCTGTGTGGGTGGTGGCAGCAATGCCATGGGGCTGTTTTATCCCATGCTGAACGACAAGGTCCGCATGGTCGGTGTCGAGGCCGGCGGGAAGGGAAAGGGACCCGGCCAGCACGGCGCAGCGCTGGGGCTGGGTACTCCTGGCGTTCTCCACGGTGCCAGGAGCTATCTCTTGCAGGATGAGCACGGCCAAGTCCTGGAAACCCATTCCGTGTCCGCCGGGCTCGATTATCCGGGTGTGGGGCCTGAGCATTCCTTTTTGAAGGATTCCGGAAGAGTGGAATATGTCACTGCCGGGGACTCGGAAGCGCTGGATGCATTCCGTCTGCTGTGCCGTAAGGAAGGCATCCTGCCTGCCCTGGAGAGCAGCCACGCCATTGCCTTTCTGGCCGGAAATGCAAAGATGTTCGGCCCGGATGAAGACATCGTCGTGTGTCTTTCCGGACGAGGCGACAAAGACCTGGATATTGTCGAGGATCGGATATGACGCTGAATCATCTGTTCTGCCTGCTTCGCGAGAGGCGAGAAAGGGCGCTGATCGGATATCTTACTGCGGGGTTTCCAAGCCTGGACAATTGGATATCCCATTTAAAGATTATGGCGCAGGCTGGAGCGGATGCCTTGGAAATCGGCGTTCCTTTTTCGGATCCCATAGCCGACGGTCCGGTCATCCAGGCTGCATCCCAGGCCAGCCTTCAAAACGGGACGACGCTCGCGAAAATACTCGAACAGTTGCGGAATACCTCGATCAAAAAACCGATCATCCTCATGTCCTATCTGAATCCCCTGCTGGCCATGGGTTCCGACCGGATTTTTCCATTGATGAAAGGCTCCGGTATTTCGGGGCTCGTTGTCCCGGACCTGCCCGTGGAGGAATCCGCTGCTTTCCGCAGGGATTCCGGAAAAAGCGGCATTGATCTCATCTTTCTCGCCTCTCCGGCCAGCCCGGAAACGCGTCTTCGGAAAATCGCCCGTGCCTCCCGGGGATTCGTTTATGCGGTCAGCGTGAAAGGCGTGACCGGCATCCGGGAAGGCATGCCTGAAGGCGCCGGAGATTTCCTCAGGAAGCTGCGGATGAATACGGACAAACCGATCGCCGTGGGATTCGGCATTTCGACTCCGGAACAGGTCAGGGGTTTCGGGAACCTGACAGACGGTGTGATCATCGGCAGCCACTTTCTCCAGGCAATCATGGACGGCCGGGACCTCGCAGCCGAAGTCAATGCCCTGAAGCATGCGACATATCCCGCAGGGATTTCCGGATCGCCGTCCGTTATCATGCAGGGGCAGGTTTCATGATACGCGATTTTCTGGAAACGGCCGGATTCGACAGGCAGTCCATGCATCACCGAACCGGATTAATGCATGCCCCGCTTGCACTGCACGACGCCCTGTACGCCGCGGATCCCTACAGTTTCCTGTACGAATCCCTGGAAGGAAGCGAGAAAAGGGGGAGGTATTCATTCGTCGGCGGCAAGCCATTCGCCGTATTCAAGAGCCGGGGGAGATGCATTGAGGTACAGATTCAAGGCCGCCGGGAAACCCTTCAAGAGGATCCCCTGTCGATTCTGCACGAGATGCTGAAATCCTGCCGCAACTGGCCTCCTGTTGCGTCCTTCTCAGGGGGGGCGGTCGGCTACATCGCCTATGATGCCGTGCGGCTTCTGGAAAAGCTGCCCGACCGGAATCCCGACGAACTGGATCTCCCGGACCTGCTTTTCATTTTTCCTTCGGAGATGATCGTCCTGGATCATCAGGAGCATTCCATGGATCTGATCGTCTATTCCGGCCCGGATGGCCGTGAGCACATTCAAGACCTGCAGGCCAGGATCCGGAACTGCGATGCGGGCATTCCTTCCTTTTCTTTCCATCCGTCCGATTCTCCGGTTGGCCTGGAATCCAATATGAGCAGGGAAACGTTCTGTTCCCGCGTCGCTCAAGCCAAGGAACATATCCTTGCGGGAGACATCTTTCAGGTGGTGCTTTCCCAGCGCTTCCGTTTCAAGCAGGAAGCCCCGTCGGGCTCCATTTACAGGGCGCTGAGGCTTTCCAATCCTTCACCTTACATGTATTTCCTGCGCCTCGGCGGTTTGGAGATTCTGGGTTCTTCCCCGGAAATCCTGGCAAAATCGACACGGGGGACGGCAACCATGCGCCCGATTGCGGGAACCCGGCCCAGGGGGAAAACCTCCGGGCTGGACAGGGATCTTGAGCAGGAATTGCTGCATGACGAGAAGGAACGGGCGGAGCACATCATGCTGGTCGACCTGGCCCGCAATGATATCGGATCTGTCTGCGAATATGGAACGGTGAAGGTGAACGAACGTTTCGTGGTCGAACGGTATTCAAAGGTCATGCATCTGGTATCTCTCGTGGAAGGCAGACTTCGGCCGTCCTGCGATGCGATCGACCTCCTGCGCGCTTCATTCCCGGCCGGGACTGTCACGGGTGCGCCGAAGATCAGGTCCATGGAAATCATCGACGAATTGGAGCCTGTCAGGCGCGGTGTCTATGCCGGAGCGATCGGATATCTTGGATTCAACGGTGATATGGACATGTGCATCGCCATCCGGAACATCCTTTTAAAAGAGGGGACGGGGTACCTGCAGGCCGGGGCCGGAATCGTTTCGGATTCCATTCCGGAAAGGGAGTATGAGGAATCATTCAACAAGGCCCGCGCATTGATGCAGGCCGTGGAATGGGCAGGGAGGGCCGGGTGATTCTGGTGATCGACAACTACGATTCATTCGTGTACAACCTGGTGCAATATCTGGGCGAGACCGGGGAAGAAGTGGGCGTTTTCCGCAACGACGCCATCACCGTGTCCGAAATCGCAGGTCTGAAACCGGCCTGCATTGTTCTTTCACCCGGTCCGGGCACGCCGGATGATGCGGGCGTTTCCTTGGATATCGTCAGGAGGCTGACGCCCCGGTTCCCCGTTTTCGGGGTTTGCCTCGGCCATCAGACCATCGGGCAGGCCTACGGGTGCCGGGTTATCAGGGCTCGGCGGCCTATGCACGGCAAAACGTCCGCAATCTACCATGACAACCGCACGCTTTTCCGGGATGTGCCGCAGGGATTTCAGGCGACCCGTTACCATTCCTTGATCCTAGATCCGGAATCCATGCCGGACTGCCTCGAGGTGAGCGCATGGACGGAGGACGGCGTGGTGATGGGGATCAGGCACAGAGAAGCGGCAGTTGAAGGCGTTCAATTCCATCCCGAGTCCATATTGACCGAACCGGGGAAAAGAATCCTGAATAATTTTCTTCTGGAGAATCTTGAAACTCCCCAAAATTTGAGGCGGGAGGCTTCCATCATTCGCCCGCTGTCCGGTTGAATCTGAAAGCAAGCCCTGATTCCGCGGCAGGCCGCGGGGTCAGCAAGCGAATCACAATGTCTTTGTCTGTACAGATCGAAGATTCCCCGCTGTTTGCTGACAGAGGCTTCAATCCCACGCGGCAGTACGCCTCCTGAAATATCCGAGGGTCAGGGAAAAGACATTTGCATCCGCCCGCTCATGCCCGCTGAAAAATCCACTCTTTTCCATTTTTCTATTGCTTTCAGAATAGAAAAATTATTAAATTTATTAATTTCGCTCTTTGATGTAATTTCATTTGTGATCCGATGTGCGGCTCGGATTGCTCCAGGATCAGGCGAAAGGTCATAGATTGAAGCCCCCTCCTTCAAGCCCGCCAATCCGATCACCGGGCGGGAGGCGGGGGATGAGCCCGCTGTCATATTGAATCGGCCGCCATCTTTTGCGGCATTGCCCTATTCAGGAGGTAAACATGTTGAATTATCTGTTCTGGTTCGTCCCGTTCGGTTCCCTGGTAGGTCTGGTTTTCGCCTTTATCTTCTTCAAGCAGATGATGCGCGAGAGCGAAGGCGACGAAAAAATGGCCAGGATCGCCTCCCATGTGCGCAAGGGTGCCATGGCCTATCTGAAACAGCAATACAAGGTCGTCATCATCGTGTTCATCATTTTGAGTGCGATTTTCGCCTTCCTGGCGTTCGGACTCAATGTGCAGAACAGATGGGTGCCCTTTTCGTTCCTGACAGGGGGGTTCTTTTCGGGTTTGGCAGGATTTTTCGGCATGAAAACCGCCACCTACGCCTCCTCGCGAACAGCCCAGGCTGCCAGAAAATCCCTCAACAGCGGACTCAAGGTCGCGTTCCGGAGCGGCGCCGTGATGGGACTCGTGGTCGTGGGACTCGGGCTGCTGGATATCTCGCTCTGGTTCATCATTCTGAACCATTTTTACCCGGCTGCGCAAGGTGACGGGCACAACCTGATCATCATCACCACGACTATGCTGACGTTCGGAATGGGCGCCTCGACTCAGGCCCTCTTTGCCAGGGTAGGCGGCGGGATATTCACCAAGGCGGCGGATGTGGGAGCTGATCTGGTCGGCAAGGTTGAAGCGGGCATTCCAGAGGATGATCCGAGGAATCCGGCCACCATTGCGGACAACGTGGGGGACAATGTCGGCGACGTTGCAGGCATGGGGGCGGATCTCTATGAATCCTATTGCGGGTCCATCCTCGCCACTACCGCACTGGGCGCTGCACTTTTTCTCGGAGACACCGTTCTCCAGTTCAAGGCCATCATCGCGCCCATGCTGATTGCGGCAATCGGAATTGTTCTTTCCGTCATCGGCATATTCGCAGTCAGGACCCGGGAGGACGCAACCCAGAAAGACCTTCTCAGCGCTCTCGCAAAGGGTGTCAACCTGAGTTCCGTTTTCATCGCGATCCTGTCCTGGATCAGCCTCAAACTTCTCGACTTTCCTAACATGTGGGGTGTCTGGGGCGCCATCATCACCGGCCTGATCGTAGGGATACTCATCGGAAAAGTCACGGAATATTTCACTTCTCATTCCTTCAAACCCACACAGAACATCGCCCAAAAATCCTCGACCGGACCTGCAACGGTCATCATTGCAGGTCTGGGGACAGGCATGGTATCCACGGCGCTGCCCGTTCTCTTCATTGTGATCGGGACGATACTGGCCTATCTCTTCGCCGCAGGCTTCCGGTTCGCGAACATGAGCGGGGGCCTGTACGGGATCGGGATAGCGGCGGTCGGTATGCTTTCCACCCTTGGGATCACGCTTGCCACGGACGCTTACGGGCCCATCGCAGACAACGCCGGGGGAAACGCCGAGATGTCCGGCCTGCCCAAGGAAGTGCGGAAGCGGACGGATGCGCTGGATGCGCTCGGAAATACGACTGCTGCGACGGGAAAGGGCTTTGCGATCGGTTCGGCCGCCCTGACGGCCCTCGCCCTTCTGGCTTCCTACGTGGAGGAATTGAAAATCGGGCTCATCCGGATCGGGAAGACCGTGATGGAATTCGCGGACGGAAGCACGGTGCAGACGGCAACCGCATCCCTTCAGGATTTCATGACCTACTATACGGTGAACCTGATGAATCCCAAGGTGCTGGTCGGCACTTTCCTGGGCTCCTGCCTGGCGTTCCTTTTCTGCGGACTGGCCATGAACGCGGTGGGCAGGGCGGCCAGCAGCATGGTGGACGAAGTCCGGCGGCAGTTCCGGGAAATCAAGGGCATCATGAAGGGCGAGGCGGAACCCGATTACGCCCGCTGCGTCGCCATTTCGACCAAAGGGGCGCAGGCTGCCATGATGCTGCCCTCGCTTCTGGCCATCATCGTCCCCGTTGTGACGGGCCTCATTTTCGGTGTGGCCGGAGTCATGGGCCTCCTGGTTGGCGGGACGGCGACCGGATTCGTACTGGCCGTCTTCATGGCGAATTCGGGCGGTGCCTGGGACAATGCGAAGAAGTACATCGAAGAGGGGCATATGGGGGGCAAGGGATCCGAAGCGCACAAGGCGGCGGTCATCGGGGATACGGTCGGCGATCCATTCAAGGATACTGCAGGACCCAGCCTCAACATCCTCATCAAGCTGATGAGTATGGTTTCCATCGTGGTAGCAGGCCTGACCGTTGCCTTTTCCCTCATGTGATTTTCACCTGCTTGATTCCCCAAGGCCGGCCGCTTGAGCCGGCCTTGTTTTTTGAAGCACAATGGACCAGGGTCGTAGCCTGATGCAGAACCGGTATTATCCAAGCGAGATCTTCCTGTTCCACAAACCCAAGGGCGTCATCGTGACCCGCCGGGACGAGCGGAACCGGAAAACCGTCTACGACGTTCTGCCATCGTGGGTATCTCTTGACCGGTGGATGCCGGTTGGAAGGCTGGACCGGGACACCAGGGGTCTTCTGCTTTTTACACGGCGCGGCGATTGGATCAACTTGTTGACGATGCCCCATTCATGCTTGAAAAAATACGAAGTCTGGGTGCGCGGGCATGTGGAGGACGAACACCTGAAAAGGATCGTGGCCGGGATTGAAGCTCGTGGAGAAATTTTAAAGGCCGCCCGTGCGGAGAGAACGGGGATCCGCGGCGCCAGGTCCAGGCTGATTCTCTTCCTGGATGAAGGGAAAAACAGGCACATCCGCCGGCTGATGGCCATGATGCGGGATCCGGTGACCGGCCGGCCTTTCAAGGTCATGGATCTGAAACGCGTCGCCTTCGGTCCGATCGATCTCGATGTCCCTTCCGGGCAATGGAAATTTTTAACCCCGCTTCAGGCGGCTGCCTTGACGGATATCCGGGCCATGCCGCAACAGCGGAACGCGCGGTCCGCCGAAGGATCTTCCTCCCCGCTACGACACCGTCGCGGGGGAAAGAGGCCATCATCCTGCAACAATTGATTTTGAATTGCCGGCAAGAGTGCTTATCTTTAACCTGAAAGGAAGAACAGGACCGTGCCTTCACCGAACCTGCGGAAAGCCCGCACCCTTTTCCGACGGGGAACACCTGCTGGTTCGGGCCAATCGGGAGTGGAACAAATGAAAAAAACTGCCTTCGGATTGATTCTCTTTTTTGCATTTTTCCAGGCGCAGGCCCAGGACAGCCTGCGCTTCATGATCCGTCTCAATACAGGCGTCACGAATCCCGTATCGCCGAAACCGCTTGCCGAAACGCATATACCCGGCTTCAACGTCGGGCTGGCCCTCGGGAAACCGATTTCCAGGTCCATACAGATTTTCGGGCATTTTCAATTCAATCAGCTCGCCCTTGACAGGAGGGGAGCTGAAGCCTATTTGAACCTGGAAGGATACGAACTGAAAAAAGGCAATGCCTCCGTGTTGACAGGCATGGCCGGATTGAGAAAATCACTTCTTCCCGAAAAGGGAAGGCGCCTGACTGCTTCATTCTCCGTGGAGGCAGGGTTGTTTCATCTCTCGCGCCAGGACTTAATCGAATCCGGGGAGGAGGAGAGGGTCATCACGAAAGGCAGTTCCGAAACCGCGTTCGGCCTGGAAATCGGGCTATCACTGGATCACGCCCTGGACGCGCATTCCTCATTTTTCCTTGAGTTGAAACCCTCCATCGGGTGGACCGGCGGCGAGACGACATTCATCATTCCGGTGCAATTCGGGCTCGCGATTCTGCTTTTCTGATCCGTAACCGGCAGGCCGTTGTTAAAGAGCTTGACTTTCAACCCTGCCTTTTTTAAATTGTTGCGTTTTTTCAGCCACCCTAGCTCAGATGGTAGAGCAGCTCACTCGTAATGAGCAGGTCGTCGGTTCAATTCCGACGGGTGGCTCCCTGTTTTCAAAAAGTTTGGCCATCAACGGGATGAGCATGAATCGAAACAAGATACTGGCAGGATGCCTGGTGATCGGATATAGCTGCTCCGTCTCCGCAGGCGGAAGCGGTTTCCCTTTCATGCGCATGGAAACGGGGGCGCGTCCGGCCGCCATGGCGGGCGCATTCACCGCGATGCCTTCCGATCCCTACGGCCTGAACTGCAATCCGGCCAGCCTGAGCGGGATTCAGAACCGCCTCGCCTCCATCACCTACACCGATTATTTCATGGATATTCAAATGGGTTGGCTGGGGTACTGTCAATCCGTGGAAAAGATCGGAAACCTGTCCGCATCGATCGGCTATCTCAATTACGGCGAATTGCAGAGAACCGATATACTCGGAGGGAATCTCGGCTCTTTCTCCGCGTCCGATATCCTGCTGACGCTGGGGCTGGCCCGGCCGTTCCGGGGCAACTGGGCATACGGATTGACCCTGAAAATGGCCCGTTCCCAGCTCGCCGAGTTTTCTTCGGAAGCGGTGGCATGCGATGCAGGACTGATCCTTCATGTTCCGGGGCAATTGCTGCATGCCGGTCTGGCCGTCCGCAATCTGGGCGCCAGCCTTTCCAAATTCGACCAGACCCGTGAACAGGTGCCTTTGACCTACCGTGCCGGCATTTCCAAACAGCTGGCGCATCTGCCCCTTGTATTCAACATCGATCTGATCCGTTATCATCACGATGCGTCCAGGACTCTTGCGGGTTTTTACTGGGCTTCAGGCGGAGAATTCACGCTTTCGGAATATGTCAAATTCCGTTTTGGATACCATTCCAAGGGATCGGATCAGCGGTTGACCGAGGGGGGCGACCGTTTTTCAGGCGTCTCTCTCGGGCTTTCCATCCGGATCCGAGGGTTTGTGATTGATTATGCCTCCGTTTTTTCGGGTCCGTTGAAATCCATCAGCCATTTTACTTTTTCCGCAGTTCTGTAATTACGGCATTTTCAAACCCTCCCGGCTGTCCTTTCAAGGCTTGCACATTTTACGAAAAATTCGTAATTTAATCCCGTTTCAGAACAGGCGGATCATGTGAAGCTCGCGGGTTGGGTATGCATCCTTCTTTTGACCATCCAGCCGGTTTCCCTCATCGGAATCGGGGGGAACGGCGGATCTTCCAAGGAAGCCTGGATGGTCTTTCATTCGCCTGTCCAGGAGAAACTGGCAGGAGAGATCAGAACCATCCTGGAGGATCACTGCCGACGCATCATCCTGTATCTGGGACTCAGGGATTGCCCCGCTGTCACAGTCTGGATCGCGGATTCCCCGGATGATTTTCGCGGCCTGACCCGTGGGCAGATCCCCGAATGGGCCACCGCGGCAAGCGATCCGGCATTGTCCGCCATTTACCTGCAAGGCTGGCGGGGATGGGATCTGGACAGGCTGGAGGAGGAAGTCGTCCATGAGTACAGCCATGTGGCGCTTTCACAGGCAACCCTGAATCGCCCCCTGCCCAGATGGCTCGATGAGGGTTTCGCTCAGCTGCAGGCCAGGGAAGTCTCCCTGGAAGGTACGGTGGCGGTTTCCCGATCGGTCCTCTCCGGAAATCTGATCCGGTTGGCCGATATCGAAGAACTCCTGACATTTCCAAGGGCGAAGGCGGCGGTTGCCTATCGTTTGTCCTATGAGGCGGTTTTGTATCTGCACCAGCTGGCGGGCCCGGCAGGTTTCGCTTCCCTGGTCCGGAATATCCGCCAGGGCTACGACCTGGAGGCCGCTGTCCGGCGCTCCACAGGATTGGAATGGAGACTCTTCGAACAATCGTGGAATGAAAGGCTCCGTACCATGTACCGCTGGTACATCCTCCTCGATTACCCTGTCCTGTTCGGAGCCTCGATTCTGTTCCTTCTGGCATCCGGTTTCCTGGTGACGAAGATCCGCAACAGAAGGAAGGTACAGAAATGGAAAGAGGAGGACAATCTTGTCCTTCAAAAAACTCAAAGTGCTCAGGTACAATCTTGAGATATTCCTGCTGTACGGCTGCATGCTCGCAGGAAATTTGATGTCCCATGACACAGCCCTGAAAATTGCGGACGTACTGGGCTGGATCATTTTTCATGTCCTGAAAATCAGGCGGAAAGTCGCCATGGACAATATTTCTTGGGCCTTCCCGGACCGGTCCAAGAAAGCCAAGCTCGATATCGCCCTGGGCGCCTATCAAAACATGTGCCGCACCGCCTTCGAGTTCATCCGGTTCCCCAAGATGAAACTCTCGCATTTTGCCTCCCGATCCAGATTCGACGATGTCGGCCTTCTGGATGAAACCCTGGCCGAGGGGAGGGGAGCTGTCCTTCTGACCGGTCATTTCGGCAACTGGGAATGGTTCGGCGGATTCCTCAGCCTCCTGGGCTATCCGGTTTCCTTTCTGGTCAAGGAACAGCACAACAAGGCTGCAGACAGGATCATGAACCACATCAGGGCTCAGACGGGCGCGGAAATCATCCATCTGGGCATGGCGGTCAGGGAAGTGTTGCGGGCGCTGCGGCGCAACCGGTTCGTTGCAGTAGTCGGAGACCAGGATGCAGGCCCGGGCGGGATCATGGTCGATTTTTTCGGAAGGCCCACGTCCACCGCACAGGGCGCTGCGATGTTTGCATTAAGGACAGGAGCCCCCGTGCTTTTCGGTTACGGGATCAGGCAAAGGGACGGAATGCACCGTTTTTTCGGTGAGAGGCTGCATGTCGGCCGTCACGCAGGCATGGAACCGGATGCGGTCCGGGCGCTTCTTCAAGAGTATTCTGCAAGGCTCGAATCCGCGATCCGCGCCCATCCCGAGAACTGGTTCTGGATGCACAGGCGTTGGAAATCGAGCCCTCTGGTACCCGGGTCTATGAAAAAAGATGGCAATCGATAAGAAAATGATCATTGTGCAAACCGCTTTCCCGGGCGATGTGATCCTTGCTCTCCCCCTGGCTGCGGCGTGCAAGATGCATTTTCCGAAATCGGAGGTGCATTTCCTGACCACTCCGGACGCTGCCGGGATCCTGAAAAACAATCCCCATATCGACCGGGTATGGACTTTCGATAAGAACGGCGAGGAACGGAGCTGGTCATCCCTGATGAAGCTCCAGGCTCACCTCAGGAATGAGTCGTTTGATCTTGCATTCGTTCCGCATCGCTCTTTCCGCACGGGTTTCCTTCTCAAAGGCGCGTCCATTCCGGAAAGGATTGGTTTCGACAGAGGCGGAGGCCGCCTATTCCTGACCCGGCGCGTCCCCTATCCGGAATCGTTGCATGAGGTGGAACGGAACATGGACCTGGTTCGGAGCCTTGGAATTCCTGCCGATGCCACACCACCGGCCCTTTTCCCAGGCAAGGAGGAAAAAGAGACAATCAACGGTTTTCTTTACGACCGTCATTTGAAAACGGCCAGGAGGCTCATCGCACTCGCCCCCGGATCGGCTTGGCCGACCAAGAGATGGCCGCTGCACGGATTTATCGAGGTGGCCGCTCAGATGTATCGCAGGCATGGTGTCCGGAGTTTGGTGATCGGCGGGCCGGCCGAACGGGAAATGGGGGCAAGGATGGCGAGGGATTTACCGGATGCCGTGATCCCTGCAGCAGGATGTTTTTCGATGCTGGAATCTGCGGAACTGATCCGGCGATGCCGCGTTACCGTTTCGAACGACAGCGCCCCGGCCCATATCGCTGCTGCAGTCGGTGTGCCCGTCGTTTCCATTTTCGGGCCCACTGTTCCCGGTTTCGGATTTTACCCTTATGGTGAAAACCACACGCTGCTGCAAAAAAGCCTTTCCTGCCGTCCCTGCGGGGTGCACGGCGGAAACCGATGCCCCGTGCGGCATTTCAGGTGCATGCGCGACATCCATCCGAGGGAAGTGATATCAGCCTTGAGGCGGTATGTTGAATGACACCCGTGAAACCTGAAATACGAACCGATATTCTTTGTGAAAGCACTCTGCAAGAAACCGTTCAAAGGCTCGCGCAGGGGGGTGTGATCGCGTATCCGACCGAAACGGTTTACGGCCTGGGAGTAGACCCCTATCAACCGGAAGCGTTGCGGAAACTCTACCAATTGAAGGGGAGGCGGCATTCGAACCCCGTGTCCCTGCTGATCCCGTCTCTCGACAGTCTGGTGGATTTCGTCGTTGAGGTCAGCGGCAAGTCCCGTATTTTAATGACCAAATACTGGCCCGGTCCGCTCACATTGCTTTTCGCTGCAGCCTCTTCTGTACCCGAATCCGTGACAGGAGGCACCGGCAAGATCGGCATCCGGATATCTGCAAATCCTTTTTGCACCGCCCTGCTCTCGAAATGGGGGAAATCATTGGTTTCTACAAGCGCCAATCCGAGCGCAGAGCCGCCTGCCTTGACCGCACGCGAGGTGAAGAAATATTTCAAACAAGGCTTGGATCTCATCCTGGACGGAGGTCGCATGGCCGGTACGCCTTCAACGATTCTGGATGTTTCCATTGATCCGCCGTTGCTCATCCGCGAGGGAACGATCGACCGGTCCATGCTCGAGGAAGATATTGGCGCTATCGAAAAAAAACAGTGATTTTCAGGTTCTATTCGTATGCACCGGCAACATCTGCCGTTCCCCGTTTGCCGAAGCGGTTCTGAAATCCCTGGTGGATGGCGATGCAGGCTGCGGCATCTCCGTTGAATCAGCAGGAATCGGCGCTTTGAAGGGCAATCCGCCGACCGATCTTGCCCTGATCGCTGCTGCGGAGACCGGCATTCATATGGAGAACCATTTCAGTCATCCGTTGACGCAGGAACTCATCAGCAAGGCGGATCTGATTTTAACGATGGAAAAGATACAGCGTAACTGGATTTTCAGAAGATGGCCGGAAAAGGGCGTCGTCACCCATATGCTGAAAAACTACGGAAAATCCGGTCCGGAAGAGGACATCGAAGATCCGATCGGGATGGATTTGGATTTTTACCGGGCCTGCTTCGCCGAAATCATTCTGGAGGTCATGAGGGTGTTTCCCCTGATCCAATCCGCCGCTGAAGCGGGAAAGCGAGGATAGAGCCATGCGGAAGACGCCGCAACGCATTCTGGTGATCCGCACGGACAGGATGGGCGATTTGCTGCTGACGCTCCCTGCTGCGGCGGCTCTGCGCCGGTCCTTCCCGGACGCATTCCTGGCCATGATGGTTCATTCCTCCATGCGGGAACTGGCGGAACATTGTCCGGATCTGAATGCCGTCATCACCGACGGCCCAGAAGACTCGGGCTTCAGGCACTTGACCGCATTCATCCGAAAGATCCGGAGTCAACGCTTTGATGTGGCGTTGATCATGCATCCGACATTCCGGCTGGCGGCCGCAGTCCTGTTGGCCGGGATACGCTGCCGAATCGGAACCGCGTACCGGTTCTATTCATTTCTGTTCAACAGACCCATCCGGGAGCACCGGAAGTACGGCGCGAGGCATGAAGTTGAATTCAATCTCTCGCTTGCTGCGGATCTGGGAGCGGACACCGGTCATCCTGAGTTCCACCTGCTCATCCCTGTTCAGGCCCGGGACAGGATAACCCGGTTTTTTGCAGAAAATGAAATCCGTTTCGAGAGGCCGGTTGTCGTGATCCATCCGGGAAGCCGCGGTTCAGCCCTGGATTGGCCGCCGGAGCGATTCTTCCGGCTTGCGAAGCGCCTGGTTCTCGAATGCAAGGCGCAGGTCGTGATCAGCGGGAATGCGTTTGAAAAGGAAAGGCTGAAACCTGTTTTCAAGGAAACCACGGTCCCCATCATCGATGGATCGGGTGTTTTCAGCCTGATCGAGCTCGCCGCCCTGATGAAATCAGCGGACCTGTGCATCGCAAACAGCACCGGTCCGCTGCACCTCGCGGTTGCGGTTGGAACCGACGTGATCGGACTGTACCCGCCCCTCCGGCCTGCCAGTGCCAGGCGATGGGGCCCTTACGGCAGGGAAGGCAGCGTCATCGTTCCGGATCTTCCGGAATGCCGGAAATGCATGGGACGCTCCTGCCCTCACTGGAACTGCATGCGTTTCATCGAAGTCGACAGGGTGTTTCAGGCGGCATGTCAAAAACTGGCAGCCTGCGCAAAGGAGAAATGAATTGCCGTCATCCCATCTCAGCCTTTCGATCCGTAGATTGCTTTTCTCATCCCTCTCATGGGTCTTCTTGGCGGCCTGGGCCCAGGATTCCACGCGGTCTTTTGATGCTGCATCCAGGGGAGACGATACCTCCGGCACAGCTCGGGCGAGGGCATCGGCGCGGGCGGACAGTGCCGTTGTTCCCGCGGGCAGCCTCTCAACAGGTATGGACACCGTTTCATCCATTGTGGATTCGACTGGCCGAGGTAGCGTGAGCCTCTCCGATTCTGCCGGGCTTTTTGGTTTCCGGCGCCTCGAAAACCGCGCCTTCAAGGTGGGCGAGCATCTCGAATTTGAGATCGCATTCGGCATCATCAAGGCGGGCACCGCGACCATGAGCATCCCTTCCATGGAAACCGTTCAAGGCAGGCCCTGCTTCCGTATCCTGACGACCGCGGAGTCCAATTCGTTCTTCTCGAAGCTGTACAAGGTGAGGGATTGGGTCGAGTCCATCCTGGATGCGCAGGGACTGTTCTCGTGGAAATTCCGGAAACACCTGCGCGAAGGCCGGTACAAGGCTGACCGCAGTGCGGAATTCGATCCGGCCGGAGGCAGGGTCATGACGCCGCACGATACCCTTGCGTCCCCCCCCTATGTTCTGGACATTCTCGCCTCCTTTTATTACTCTCGCACGCGCGCGCTTGAGCCAGGATCCTCATTCGACATCGACAGCTTTTCAGATAACAGAATCTATCCATTGCGTGTGCTGGTGCACAGGAAGGAAAGGATCAAGGTGCCGGCCGGCAAGTTTGACTGCATCGTCGTCGAACCAGTGATTCGGGGCGAGGGCCTTTTCAAGCAAAAGGGTAAATTGACGATTTGGGTGACGGATGATGAACGGAGGATGCCGGTCCTGATGAAGAGTAAAATACTGGTTGGATCCATCGATGCCAGGCTGACCGCATTCCGTTTTGAATGAAAGGTGAAAGCGCCGGCTGCGGACTGCCGGGCTTTCCCGCTGTTTTACGGAGTATTTTCGATCTGCCAGGACCAGACATCTGCATTTGCCCGCTGGCGCTCGATGTCAGGTTCAGAATAGGGCTTGCTTATGCGGAAATCCGTTGATAAATTTCAAAAGAGCCCCTGAATTTGACGGTATCATTCCACACTGATCTGGAGGAACATGTATGAACAGTCGAAGATGCATGCGATTTGTCTGGATCTTTTCCCTTTTGAACCTTCCCCTCTGGGCCGAATCCCGCTGGATGATGCTCGCGCATACCGGCGTTACAAGCCCGATGCAGCCCGAAGATCTCAACGAATCCTTCCGCGCAGGATTCAATGCGGGGCTGGGGATAGGAAGGGTGCTCTCCCCGCGATTGGAAATCCAGGCCCGCTTCGCGATCAACGAGGCGCCGTTTGATCAGGGTGGATTCAGGTACGACCCGTATTACCCGGATCCGAGCGGATTCAATTCGGTGGAAGGGAAGTCCGTCTACTTTCTGAGCGCATTGGCCAACGGTCGTCTCAATTTTCCCCCGAAACCTGGAGGAAAAATCAACTCTTATTTTCTGGCCGGCGCAGGAATCATCCGGATATCCGAAAAGCACATCGTTTTGTCCGTCCCCAGCAAGGACCAGGATATTCTCGTTTCGGAAAAAGCGAGGGTGGATCCGGCCGTTCATTTCGGACTTGGAATCGAACTGGCGCTGGAGAACAGGGCCAATTTCTTCGCTGAAGTCGGGTACATACTCGGCCTGGGGAAAAACGGCTCCCCGGGCATGCTTCCGATACGCTTCGGCGTGTGCATCCGTTGATCCAGAGGGACGGACATCCATGACGAACAGAATCATCCGCACGGAAATGCGCGACTCCGACATCTCAACCGGAGTACGCGCCTTGCCGGGGACAAATGCGAGGGCGCTGCGCCGGGCCCTGCAAACCCTGCACAAGCTGGAAATCATGGCTGTGAACGTCTACAAGCATCAGATGCCATGCAGGGACGATTCACTGAACAGCC
>Ga0233423_10000826_pt1 | contig 15734 bp, 18 predicted proteins | sample Watercolumn_Mata_FD_180713 | JGI IMG/M metagenome (GOLD analysis project Ga0233423, IMG submission 180713) | Freshwater microbial communities from Lake Matano, South Sulawesi, Indonesia - Watercolumn_Matano_2014_112_MG | ecosystem: Environmental > Aquatic > Freshwater > Lake | place: Indonesia...
CCGCGTCTTTAGACGGTTTGATAAGGTAATGCAACTGCGGAACAATTATTACAAAGAGGTGTTCAACGGCGACATCGGCCAGGTCTGCGGCTTTTTGCCCGCTAGCGGTCAACTGCAGGTGGACTTTGACGGGCGGGTGGTAACTTATGACCCGGCCGAAAGAGAGGAGATCACCCTGGCCTACGCGGTGACCGTGCACAAGGCCCAGGGGAGCGAATTTGCCGGGGTGCTGCTGGTGCTCACCACCCATCATTACCTGTTGTTGCAGCGCAACCTGCTTTATACCGCGGTGACCCGGGGACGGCGGCTGGTGGTGCTGCTGGGCAGCAAGCGGGCCATGGCCATGGCCATCAAGAATGACCGGCCCATAAAACGCTATACTTATCTGGCACCGCGGCTGCGGGAAGCCCGGCCGCCAATTAAGTCGGGAAAAGTGCTTGACAAATTCCCCTCCCAAGAGCACAATCATGAATAGTAAAGGGGGTAAACGGTGGTCACTGATCTCTTTACCGTGATGGAACAGAAGTTGGAAATGGTGCTCAGTCAGTTTGGCGGCCTGAAAGAAGCCAACGCCACCTTGAAAGAAACCAACGCCGCCCTGCAGAAGTCCCTGGCGGAAAAAGACCAGGCCCTCAAGGAGGCGGAAGCCTCGTTGGAAAAAATCTCTCGAGAACGGGAGGTTGTCAGGCAAAGGATCGACAAGATCCTGAACCGCCTGGAAATTTTAGATATAGGAGAATCGGCATAGAACCGGACCGTCAGGCCAAGCCGGTGACGGTGGAAATTCTGGGGCGGCCCCTGGCCTTACAGGGGACGCTACCCCCGGAACGCCTGCAGACGGTGGCGCAGATAGTAAATGAGCAGTTGCGCCAACTGCAGCGGGCCTATCCCGCCAGTCCCATAAGCGACCTGGTGATCCTGGTCGCCCTAAACATGGCATACGAATGCCTGGAGATCAAGGAGGATTACCAACAACTTCACGCCAACATCGAAGCGCGGTCCAGACAATTGATCGAGATGCTGGAAACGCATGATGCCTATTCCCCCCCGGGACCTTGAATCCAGCGCGTTTCGTCGCCAGGGACTCTTTTGGCGACGCGCTGAAGGTGTAAAGGAGGGAAGGCAGGGGGCAAGTGAGCACGGGAGAACCACACGAAATTCCGGGCTACCGGGAATGCGGCCCGGTCAGAAATAGGGACCCAGGCAAAAAAGCATTGGGGCAGAGGTTGCGCTTCCCAAGCAAGTCCTGGGAAAAAGATAATGCTTCTAAAGGGGTGCATTAACAGGATTACTAAAGACAGCAGCCATATCTCATTTAGGTAACCTGGTAATTTGCCCTTTGGCGGTCTGGTTTTGCTCAGGACCAGCCTGGTTGTCCACCCCTTTCGCCCCGAGCCCCTCCCCGACGGCCTGCGCGGCCGCAGCCTCACTTGCCCGTAATCTGTCCTCGCGGTGACTCACCTGGTCTATCTTGACCCCTAAGGTCTGCGCCGACCCCGGGACGGCACTGATATAAGGATAAGGAAAGGCAAATGGATATCTTAAAATACATTTTGATGGATTGCGCCACCATATCCATCGGATTCATGGCGGGCTTCCTTTATCGGAAATATGTGATGGACCGACGCCAGGTGTCCCTGGAGACCCTGGGGAAAAAGATCCTGGACGACGCCGGCAAAGAAGCGGAAAACATCAAGAAAGAAGCCAGGACGGAGGCCAAAAACCAGTTTACCCAGATGAAAAGCGACTTCGAAAGGGAGACGCATGATCGCCGCCAGGAGATCAATCAATTGGAGCGTCGCCTGCTGCAAAGAGAGGAACACCTAGATAATAAAGCGAACCTCCTGGATGAGCGGGAACTGGACCTGGTCAAAAAACATAAACTGGTATTCGGCCAGGAGGAAGAGTTGAAAGTCCAGGCCGAGCGTTATCAGAAGCTGGTGGCGGAACAGAACGCCCGCCTGGAGCAACTGGCCGGCATGAGCGCCCAGGAAGCCAAGGACTTGCTGCTCTCCACCATGGAGCGGGAGATTCGCGCCGACGCCGCCCGCCTGGTAAAACGCATTGACACCGAAGCCCGGGAATACGCCGACCGCAAGGCCAAGGAGGTCATCGCCCTGGCCATCAAGCGCTATGCCTCGGACTATGTGGCGGAGCAGACGGTGTCGGTGGTGCCCCTGCCCAATGAGGAGATGAAAGGCCGGATTATCGGCCGGGAGGGCCGCAACATCCGGGCCCTGGAGGCCGCCACCGGCGTAGATATCATCATTGACGACACTCCGGAGGCGGTCATTTTGAGCGCCTTTAACCCGGTGCGGCGGGAGGTGGCCCGACGCAGCCTGGAACGCCTCATTACCGACGGACGCATCCACCCGGGCCGCATTGAAGAGATTGTGGACAAGGTCAACCAGGAAATGGAAGTGAACATTCGGGAGGCCGGGGAGGGTGCGGCTTTTGACGCGGGAGTGCATGGCCTGCACCCGGAACTCGTCAAACTGTTGGGGAAGCTGAAGTTCCGCACCAGCTATGCCCAGAATGTCCTGCAACATTCAGTGGAGGTGTGTTATCTCACCGGCATCATGGCCGCCGAGCTGGGGCTCAATGTCAAACACGCCAAGCGCTCGGGCCTGCTGCACGATATCGGCAAGGCCGTGGACCAGGAAGCTGAGGGAGTCCACGCCTTGATCGGCGCGGACCTGGCCAAGAAGTACGGCGAGTCCCCCAAGGTGGTGCACATCATCGCCGCCCACCATGAAGACATTCCCCCGGAAAATGTTCTAGCCGTGCTGGTGCAGGCCGCGGACACCCTGTCTGGCGCCCGTCCCGGGGCCCGTCGGGAGATGCTGGAGACCTATGTCAAACGGCTGGAAGACCTGGATAAGGTGGCCCTGTCCTTCGGCGGCATCAGCAAATCCTACGCCATCCAGGCGGGCCGGGAGATCAGGCTGATCGTGGAGAGCGACAAGGTAAATGACGAGGAGGCGGCGCTGCTCAGCCGCGAAGTGGCCAAAAAGATCGAGCAGGACCTGACTTACCCCGGCCAGATCAAGGTGACCGTGATCCGGGAGACCCGGGCCGTGGAATACGCCCGGTGAGGCGCCCTTCCCCGTGAATGTCCTGTTTATCGGCGATATTGTGGGGGCCCCGGGCCGCCGCGCCGTGGAAGAACTCCTGCCCCGGGCGGTGGACCGCTTCTTCATCGACCTGGTGGTGGCCAACGGCGAAAACGCCTCCGGGGGCTTGGGGATTACCCCCATGGTGGCCGACCAGCTCCTGAACCAGGAGATCGACGTCCTCACCAGCGGCAACCACATCTGGAAGCACAAAGAGATCATCCCTTACCTGGAGCAAACCGACCGTCTGCTGCGACCCGCCAATTACCCGCCCAAAACCCCGGGGCGGGGCTTCACCATCGTCAAGACCGCGGCCGGGGAGGCCGCGGCCATCATCAACCTGGAAGGCCGGGTGTTCATGAGCCCCCTGGAGTGCCCTTTTCGCACCGTGGACCAGATATTGGCCACCCTGCCTCCTGAAATTAAGGTCATCATCGTGGACATGCACGCCGAGGCCACCAGCGAAAAGCAAGCGATGGGCTGGTACTTGGACGGCCGGGTGAGCGCGGTGGTGGGCACCCATACCCATGTGCAGACTGCGGACGAACGCCTCCTCCCCGCCAGCACCGGCTATATCACCGACGCGGGCATGACCGGCCCGGTGGACTCGGTCATCGGCATGAAACGGGAGATCATCTTGGAGCGCTTTCTCTCCCAACTCCCCCAACCCTTCAAGGTGGCCACCCAAAATATTCAACTGCAAGGGGTGGTGCTGAAAATCGACCCCCAGGGCCGCTGCCAGGAAGTGCTCCGGCTGCAAATGCCGTTGAGAACCTAAGCAGTCGCGCCTTAAACTTATGGTTAATAAAAACGGACGGACCGTGGTCTTATTAGCAAGTATTTTTAAACCGTTTTTTCTGTCACCCTGAGCGCAGCGAAGGGTCTATTCCTTTGAAATGGCTAAATTCTTCGCTTCGCTGCGAATGACCACTCCCGCCAAAGGCAGATTTTGAACCAGGTTTTAGTGGCAGCCTTTTTTGCTTAGAGGTCAAGTTGCCCAAACCTGGTTAACTTCTATCATCTGAGGAGACCATCATGGCGCGGTTTATCATCATCCCGGGGCTGTGCCTGGCCCTCGTCCTGCAAGGCTGCGCCGGCTACCAACCCCGGGTCGCCCCTATCCAGTTGCCGGAGGCTTACGCCAATGTGCAGCGGGTGGCCGGGGCCTATGTGGGCGCCCGGGCCTGGGCCCAGGAAGAGGAGGCCAAGGCCACCTTCGGCTTTAACATTATCCGGGCCGGACTTCTTCCCGTGCAGGTAAGCTTTGACAATCGCGGCGAGCAGACGCTGGTCATCGAACCCACCCAGACCTTTCTCGTCAATGAGAAGCAGGAGCTCTTTCCGGTGCTCTCGGAGCAGGAGGCCTATGACCGGGTGAGCCAGGGCAGTAAATTTAAGGAGGGAGTGGCCGGCCTTACCAAAGGGGCCATCCTGGGTGGGGCCACCGGGGCCTTGATCGGCGCGGCCATCGGCGTGGCCGCCGGCCGGAGCGTGGGGGATTACGCCATGCGCGGGGCCGCCACCGGCGCCGCCACCGGGGCCATCCTGGGGGCCGGGGCCGCGGCCGGCGACACCGAAGCGGCCCGCATCATCGCCGACGATTTGGCCCGGCATAGTCTCAAAAACACCCCCATTAAACCGGGGGAGATGGCCTACGGCATCATCCTGTTTCCCCAAGAGGCGGGCCGTCCCCAGGCCCTGCGCCTCCAACTCCAGGAAAAAGACACCGGCTTGACCCAAACCCTGCTCCTGGTTTTTTGAGAAATGGTGGCGGGAGGCCCCACCTGCCTGAGGAGGAGGAAAATCTAACCGCCAGCCTACGTTTTTCTCATCAAGGCCTCCGGCGTTCAAGCGCCGGGGGCTTTTTGGTGAGCGATTTTTCTTTGATTATCCTCAACCTCTGGTTTAATCTTTTACAGTAAGGCCAAGCGTCGAGAGGAACTCTCATTAAGATTCACGAATATCAAGGCAAGGATTTGCTGAAGAAATTCAATGTGCCGGTCCCCGCCGGGGATGTGGCCGCCAACTCTTTAGAAGCCCGGCAGGTGGCCGAGGCCTTGAGCGAAGGCCCCTTTGTGGTCAAGGCCCAGATTCACGCCGGCGGCCGGGGCAAAGGCGGGGGCATCAAGCTCGCGGCCTCTCCGGAGGAGGTGGAAGCGGTGGCCCACCAGATCCTGGGCATGACGCTGATCACTCCCCAGACCGGCCCGGAAGGCCGGGTGGTCAATAAGGTCCTGGTGGAGCAGGCCCAGGACATCGTCCAGGAACTTTACCTGGGCATCGTCCTGGACCGCACCCTGGCCCGGCCGGTGATCATGATGAGCGCCGCCGGGGGCATGGAGATCGAAGAAGTGGCCGCCCGCACCCCGGAGCTGATCATCAAAGAGGCCGTGGACCCGGTGGCCGGCCTTATGCCATTCCAGGCCCGTAACCTGGCCTTCGGGGTGGGCCTGGGTCCCGAACTGCTGCGTCCGGCGGTGAGCTTCATCGACAACCTCTATAACCTGTTTGTGACCCTGGACCTGTCTTTGGCGGAGATCAACCCCCTGGTGGTCACCAAGGCCGGGAAAATGCTGGCTCTGGACGCCAAGATCAATCTGGACGACAACGCCCTGTATCGCCACCACGACCTGGCCGCGCTGGAAGACCCGGAGGAGATGGACCCCCTGGAACACGAGGCCCGCAAACACCACCTGAACTATATCCGCTTGAGCGGCAACGTCGGGGCCATGGTGAACGGCGCCGGCCTGGCCATGGCCACCATGGACCTCATCAAGGCCGCCGGGGCCGAACCCGCCAACTTTTTGGATGTGGGGGGCGGGGCCTCCACCGAAATGGTCACCAACGGCTTTCGCATCATCCTGGCCGACCCCCACGTCAAAGGCGTGCTCATCAATATCTTCGGCGGCATCCTGCGCTGCGACGTCCTGGCCAACGGCGTGGTGGAGGCGGTGAGAACCGTGCAGGTGAAAGTGCCCATCATCGTGCGCCTGGAAGGCACCAACGTGGAGGTGGGCCGGGAAATCTTGCAAAACAGCGGCCTGACCTTCACCGTGGCCACCGATATGCTGGACGCCGCCCAGAAAGTGGCGGCTTTGGTGCAGTAGGGAAGGTAGTGTTTGGGGGGAGGGCCAGGGACCTGAGGTCCCTGCCCTCCCCCCACACCCCCCTCCCAACCCGCATAAGGGTCCGGGGAAGGCGGGGCCTTGTGGCCCCGCCTTCCCCGGACCACAAACTTAAGGAGTTGGGGGGGGCAGGGGTCAGTAGCACAAGCGTCTCGCCTGTGGAAACCCCTGGCCTCCGCTCCCAATAACCGGATACTGTACATTAAGAGGCCCCCAAATGGATAAGCCCAAAATCAATTTCATTATTGACGCCTTGATGTTTCTGTGTCTTATGGCCATGGCCGGGCTGGGCTTCCTGATGAAGTATGTTTTGCTGCCAGGCCGTCAGGCCCGGGCCAAATACGGCCGCAATGTGGAACTCACCTGGCTCGGCTGGGATCGGCACGACTGGGGGGAGATCCACCTGTATCTGGCTTTTCTTCTATTGGCTATACTCACCGTTCACCTCATCCTCCACTGGAAGATGATCCTTGGGTTGTTTGCCAAGTTGATTCCCAATCCCCGTCTGCGTCCCCGCATAGCCTTTGCCTTCTTGATTATCACCCTACTCCTGCTCTATTTCCCCTTTCTCATTACTCCAGAAGTAAAAGAACGGGGCCGGGGCTGGGGACGCCACGGGGCACAGGGCGGGGTGATTGAGCCAAAAGTACCAGCCTTGGGGACAAAAGAGCTGAGGCAGGTTGTTAGGTTGACTGCGGCTCAAAATGACCAGCAAAACGCGGTTCAGAGTAATTGCCAATCTCAAAAGGGGATCAGCGAATCATGAAAAAAATTGGCCAGATGGTGATAATTTTAGGCATTATCTGTCTGGTCTTTGCGGCGCCATCCGGGGCGCAGCCGGAAAAGCCGGGCCCGGGCAAAGGCATGTATGGGGGCAAAGGCCCGCAAGGCCCGAGCGCCAGGATGTTCGACCCTAAAGCCGTGGAAACCCTGAGCGGGGAAGTGGTGGCGGTGGAGAGCTGGGCCCCCCGCCGGGCCGAGGCCCCCCAGATGGCGCACCTGACCCTGAAAACGGACAAAGAAACGGTGCGGGTGATGCTGGGGCCCTCCACCTACCTCGACCAGCAGCCGGTGAAAATCGCCAAGGGGGACCGGGTGGAGGTTAAAGGCTTCCGGCAAACCCGCCCCCGGGGCACGATGATCACCGCCCAGGAGGTTAAAAAGGGCGACCAGGTGCTGAAACTCCGGGACGCCCAGGGTACCCCTCTTTATCCCTCCCAGGGACCCAGGTGGTAGGTTTCTACAGATACCTTGCCAAGCAGGGCGGCCAAAGCACCCTGCTTGGCTCGCAACTTTAGGAAAATATGAGAAAAATTTCAGAGAACCTAAACGAACTTTTTAACGATTTAGCATTAATAGATAAAATAAAAAAGCGATTACCTCATTTATTTTATCTTGCAGAATTAGAGAGCTCAAGAGCAGGTAAGATTGGTATGCAAGTTGGCTCGCTTCGTGAGAACATTATTGTTGCTTTGCTTATATTCAAATATGGAGAGGATAATATAAAAACAGATATTCCGATAACAGAAGCCGAAGTTGATGTATTATTATCAGGATATCGTGTGTCAATAAAAACAATCTCTGATAAGAGATTATCTGGAGTTAAATTAATATGGACGGTTGATCCGCATAAAGCTAACGAATTTCTTGAAAATTATTTTCCTTCTTGTGATATGTTGTTTATCCATATCGTCTGGGGTGGAATTGGCGGTTTTTACCATATACCTTTACAAGTGCAGGAGAATGTCTTTAAACAGATTGGGAGAGAAAATTATATTAAATTACCTAAACCGGGAACAAATCCAAGGGGTGTAGAAATAACTAAGGAAGCATTATTGATGTTGGTGAACGATAACATGTCAAAATATATTGAAATAACCTGGCAAAAACCAGATATAGATTACAATCCTTATAGAAGGTGGGTTGATTATTGGAGCGAAGAACAATTATGAAAATAAAGAAAAAAAGAATAGGAACACAAACTAGCTCTTTCGGTTCGCCTGGTAGGATTGGGCATGACTCTACGCCATTTTATACCAGCAAATTATATGAAGGCCTACCCAAAGAGGAAAAAGTCAAATTCATCGAAAACCCCATTCCAACAGATGGGCTGGATAAAATATTCTGTAAATCTTCCGAAAAGATGGATGACCTGCCTAACAACAGCGTCCACCTGATGGTCACTTCGCCGCCTTACAATGTGGGGAAAGAATACGACGCGGATTTTACCCTGGAGGAATACCTGGACTTCCTAAAAAGGGTCTGGCGGGAAGTTTACCGGGTCCTGGTGCCGGGGGGCCGGGCGTGCATCAATGTCGCCAACCTGGGCCGCAAACCCTATATCCCCCTCAATGCCTACATCACCCGGGATATGACGGACCTGGGCTTTTTGATGCGGGGCGAGGTCATTTGGAACAAGGCGGCCAGCGCTTCGCCCTCCACCGCCTGGGGGAGCTGGCGATCCGCGGCCAACCCCACCTTGCGGGACGTGCATGAATATATTTTGGTTTTTTCCAAGGGGACCTTTTCCAGAAAAAATTTAGTCAAAAGGGAAAACACGATCTCTAAAGAAGAATTTCTGGAGTTCACCAAGAGCGTCTGGACCTTTGCCGCGGAGCCGGCCCGCCAAGTGGGGCACCCGGCGCCTTTTCCGGTGGAATTGCCCTATCGCCTGATCCAGCTTTACACCTTTGCCGGAGAAGTGGTGCTGGACCCCTTTATGGGCAGCGGGAGCACGGCCCTGGCCGCGCTCAAGGCCGGACGCCGCTATATAGGCTACGAAATTGAGGGAGGATATGTCAGACTGGCGGAAAAAAGAATTAAAGACTTCCGGCGAGAATATATGTCGGCAAAATTATTTGATAATCAAGCCAGGTTAGCGGAAGGGGAAACATGAGCGTTCTGGTGGACAATAACACGCGGCTGGTGGTGCAGGGCATCACCGGCAAGGAAGGGTCTTTCCACGCCCGGGCCTGCGCGGCCTACGGCACCCAGGTAGTGGCCGGGGTGACCCCGGGCAAGGGCGGGCAGTTTTTGGACGACATTCCGGTGTTCAACACCGTGGCCCAGGCGGTCAAGGAGACCGGGGCCAACACCTCTCTCATCTTTGTGCCCCCGGCCTTTGCCGCGGACGCCATCCTGGAGGCCGCGGCCGCCGGGGTCAAGGTGGCGGTGTGCATCACCGAGGGCATCCCCACCCTGGACATGGTCAAGGTCATGGCCGCGCTTAAAGGCACAGGCTGCCGCCTCATCGGCCCCAACTGTCCGGGCATCATCTCCCCGGGGCAGGCCAAGGTGGGCATCATGCCGGGCCACATCCACCAGCCGGGCCCCATGGGCCTGGTGTCTCGAAGCGGCACCCTCACTTACGAGGCGGTGCACCAGATGACCCTTTTGGGCATCGGGCAGTCCACCTGCGTGGGCATCGGCGGGGATCCCCTCATCGGCACCGATTTCATCGACATGCTGAGGCTCTTTGAGGCTGACCCGGCCACGGAGGGAGTGGTGCTCATCGGCGAGATCGGCGGCACCGCCGAAGAGGAGGCCGCGGCCTTCATTTCCCGCCATGTCTCTAAAAAGGTGATCGGCTTTATCGCCGGGCAGACCGCGCCCCCGGGCAAACGCATGGGCCATGCCGGGGCCATCATCTCCGGCGGCAGCGGCAAGGCCGCGGACAAGATGGCCGCCTTGAGTCAGGCCGGGGTCACCGTGGTGACCAATATCGGCGAGTTGGGGCAGACGGTGCAACGGGTTATGGGATATCGCGGCCAGTCATGAAAGTCTTGCTCCACATCTGCTGCGCGCCCTGCACTATCTATCCACTGGAGGTTTTGCACTTGAAAGGCTTTCAGGTGCGCGGCTTTTTCTTTAACCCCAATATCCACCCTTATCAGGAATTTGTGCGGCGCATGGCCACCCTGCAGGACTTTGCCGGCCGCACCGGGCTGCCAATGATCTGGGACCGGCGCTACGACCTGGAGGTTTTTTTTCGGGCCATCGTCTTTCGGGAAAAGGACCGGTGCCGGTTCTGCTATTACCAACGCCTCACCGTCGCCGCCAAGGTGGCCAAGAAAGGCAAGTTCGACGCCTTCACTTCCACCCTGCTTTTCAGCAAGTTTCAGAACCACGAACTCATCAAGCAGTTGGGCGAACGGGTGGTGCAGGAGGTGGGGGTGCCGTTCTATTACGAGGACTTTCGCCAGGGGTGGGCCCAGGGCCGGGCCAAGACCAAGGAGATGCGCCTTTACAAGCAGCAATACTGCGGCTGCATCTTCAGCGAGCGGGACCGCTACCTGCAAACCCCGAAGGTGCGGGGGACTTGAGGAAATTGGGGGAGGGCAGGGTTATCACAGGCTGGAAAGCCTGTGCTACCGCTCCCTGGCCCTCCCCCGTAGTCAACCAAGACAACCAGACTCTTTAGCCGGGCCCTAGCGCTGATACTGCTTGGCCTTTTTGAAGGCTTCCTGGGCTTCGGCTTCCTTGCCCCGGTCTTTTAGAAAATTCCCCAGAGAATACCAGCCCTCGGCGTAATCCGGCTTCAGGGCCACGGCCTTGCGCAGTTCTTCTTCGGCCTCCCGGAAGTTGCCTGATTGGGCCAGGGCGCTGCCCAGGAGGCTGTGGGCCTCGGCCCACTGGGGCATGATGGCCAGGGCCTTCCTGAAGGACTTGGCCGCGTTTTCATAATGCCCCTCCCCGGCCAGGATCAATCCGTGATTCAGATAATCTTTGGCGGCCCGCTCCGAGGCCTCTTTGACTTTGTCAGCGGAAGCGGCAACCAACTTGGCCCCGCCCCCGAACACTAAAACCACCACCAACACTACTGCCCAAAATCTCATCTTTTTCTCCTCTTGAGAGTGTGCAAATTTGGGGGAGGGGGGCTAAGGGCTTCCACAGGCGAGACGCCTGTGCCACTGGCCCTTACCACCTCCCCCAAACCCCCACCCCCAATCCCTTAAGTTTTTTTTGGCGGGTTGGGAGGGGGGGTGGGGGGAGGGCAGGGACCTCAGGTCCCTGGCCCTCCCCCCACAAAACCCCATTTAACCCAGCGGTCCCACTGCGGCCAGGTAGAGGGCCGGTTCCTCCTGGGGGTCCACGCCCAGGAGTTGTTCCACTTCTTCGTCGAAGAAGGCCCCCACCGGGCAGACCCCTAGCCCCAGGGCGGTGGCGGCCAGCATCAGGTTTTGGCAGATGTGGCCCGCGTCCAGGAACAGGTAGCGGATGGTCCGCTCGCGGTATTTCCACCGGGCCCGGTTAAGTATGCCGGTCCAGATAAAGACCACGGCCGCGGCGCCCAAAAAAGTCTGGGACAGCCCGGCGGCCACCAGGGGGCGGCGAAAGTCGCCCGTCTGGATGAGCTCCAGGGAAAACTCCGGCACCTGCAAGTGCCAGATACCCGGGGGCAGGCCGGTTACTCGGTGCACCGCCACATAAGTCTCCACCGGATACAGGGCCCCGGCGGAGGGCGCGGCCCGAAACAGATAATTAGGGGTGGCCAGGGTGACTCCCTGGGTGGCCCACAGCAGGGCGGCCAGCTCTTCCCGGGTCAGGGGCCGGTCCTGATAGTGGCGCTGGGAGCGGCGCCGGGCCAGGCACTGCCACAGGTCGGCGGGCTGGGGCCGGGCCTCTTCCTTGAGGCTCAGGCGCTGGCTTGCCTGGGGATACTCTTTATAGAGCGGGGCCCGGGGATAGGCCCGCCGCGGCTCTCCCAGGCCGGCCCGGTTATAGCGGGTCTCCAGAAGATACCGCTGGCCGATGCCCGTTTCTGGGGCGTTCATGGGGACCCCTTGCCCCGTTCCTGGCGGGGGCGGTTTCTTTCGTAGATGATCTTCAGGCCCTTCAAGGTCAGATAGTCGTCCACCGCGTCGATGCTTTTGGTTTCCGTGGCGATGAGGCAGGCCAGGCCGCCGGTGGCGATGACCCGGGGGTTGTCCCCCAGGGCCTCTTTGATGCGATTGACGATGCCCTCCACCAGGCCCACGTAGCCGTAAATGATGCCGGCGTTCATGCTGCTGATGGTATCTTTGGCGATGACGCTTTTGGGCTTGGCAAAGATCTCCACCCGGGGCAGCTTGGAGGCCTTGAGAAACAGCGCCTCACAGGAAATCATCACCCCGGGGGCAATGACCCCGCCCAGGTATTCCCCCTGGCGGGAGACCACGTCAAAGGTGGTGGCGGTGCCAAAGTCCACGATGATGACGCTGCCGTGGACCTGTTCATATGCGGCCACCGCGTTGACGATGCGGTCGGCCCCCACCTCCCGGGGGTTGTCATAGTGGATGGGCATGCCGGTTTTGATGCCCGGGCCTACCCACAGGGGGCGCACCTTTAAATAGCGCTGGGCGAAGCCCTCCAGGGTGTTGACCATGGGGGGCACCACGCAGGAAATAACCACCTCGGTGCCGGGGACCAGTTTCAGTCCCTGGGCCTGAAAGAGATTGCGCAGCAAAATGCCCAGTTCGTCAATGGTGGCTTCTTTCTCGGTGCGGATGCGCCAGTCGCTTAAGAGCTGGTCCCCCTCATAGACCCCGATCACGGTATTGGTATTGCCCACATCCATCACCACCAGCATGAGCGCTCTCCCCTCAGTTCAAGAGATTTTCCAGGGTTTGGGTCAGTTCCTGGGCCACCTGTTCGATATGCTTAAGGTCCTCGCCTTCGGCCATCACCCGCAGCACCGGCTCCGTGCCCGAGTAGCGCACCAGCAAGCGGCCCCGGGGGCCCAGGCGCTTTTCCGCCTCCTGCATGGCCTGGCGGGCCTTGGGAAGACTTTTCAGGTCTTTTTTCTCTTTGACGCGGCAATTGATCAGCACCTGGGGATAGGTTTGCATGACCTGGGCCAGCTCCGCCAGGGGTTTGCCCTCCCTAAGCATCACCGCCAGCAGGCGCAAGGCCGTGAGGATGCCGTCGCCGGTGGTGGCGTGATTCAAGAAGACCACGTGGCCCGACTGCTCACCTCCCAGGCTGTAGCCGCCCTTGAGCATGGCCTCCACCACATAGCGATCCCCCACTGGGGTCCTCAGCAGCCGCAAACCCATATCTTTCAAGGCCACTTCCAGGCCCAGATTCGACATGACGGTGCCCACCACGGTTTTATGGGGCAACCTCTCCCGGTGCAGCATGTCCCGGGCGCAGATGGCCAGGACGCGGTCGCCGTCCACAATCTCTCCCTGGTGGTCCACCATAATGGCGCGGTCACCGTCGCCGTCGAGAGCTATGCCCAAATCGGCCTTGTGCCGTTTCACCAAGGTGGCCATGGCTTCTGGATGGGTGGCGCCGCACTTGTAGTTGATGTTCTTGCCGTTGGGCCGCACCCCGTGGGTGATGATGTCTGCGCCCAGTTCGGCGAAAACCGCCGGGGCCACCTTGTAGGTGGCGCCATGGGCGCAGTCCACCACGATTTTCAAGCCGTCCAGCTCGAACTCTTTGGGGAAGGTGCTTTTGAGAAACGAGATATAGCGCCCCTGGGCGTCGTCGAGGCGAAAGGCCTGGCCCACTTCGGTGGCCGTGGGGCGACACTCTTCCACGTCGGCATGAGTCATCAGCACCTCGATGCGGGCCTCCAGTTCATCGGGCAATTTGAAACCTTCGCCGGAAAAAAACTTGATGCCGTTGTCCTGGTAGGGGTTGTGGGACGCGGAGATGACCACCCCGGCGTCGGCCCGCATGGAGGAGGTGATGAAGGCGATCCCCGGGGTGGGCAACGGTCCGGTGAGCCACACGTCCACCCCCATGGAGCAGATGCCCGCCACCGTGGCATATTCCAGCAGGTAACCGGAGAGGCGGGTGTCTTTGCCCACCACGATGCGGTGCCGCCCGGGACCGTACTTGATGACATAAGCCAGGGCCCGGCCCAATTGCAGGGCCACTTCCGCGGTCATGGGGTGGATATTGGCCACCCCCCGCACCCCGTCGGTGCCGAAGAGTTTCCTGGTGTCCGCCATTTTTATCAGCAGCTCCGTTTAGAGAATAAACAAAAATCTATCACAATTCGGCGCAAATGAAACCAGGAATCCTGTCAGGCGCCCTCCTCTTGCCAAGAGATACACTGGGCCGGGCACTGGTCGATGGCCTGCTGGATTTCTGCCTCCGGTGCTCCGTGGGAATTGATCACTTCGGAATGCCCCAGGGCTTCATTGAGGCGAAAAACCCCCGGGCAGACCTGCTCGCAATTGCCGCAGGCGAGGCACTCGTCTTCGTTGATTTTCGGGATTCTTTTGGCCATTTGCCCTCCTTGGGTCTGGTTTTTTATTGACTGTGGGGGAGGGTGGCAAGGGGGACAACCGTCCTTTAGCCCCCGGTCCCCATCTCTATCTGTCAGCCGCCCTCTAAGCCGAATCAAGGGCTACAAGCTGTTGCAAAACCGGTTTTTTGTCATCCTGAGCGAGGTGAAGGGTCTCAACTTACTGAAAATACGAGATTCTTCGCTTCGCTCAGAATGACAATTTAGGCAAAACCGGGGTTTGGCAATAGCTTCAAGTCCTAGTGATGTTTGTGGCCATGAGCTTCGGCTCCGGCGGCTGGCGCCTGGCTGGCTGCAGTCCCCACGGCATCCTGGTAAAGCTTTTCCACATAGTGGACAAGTTCCACATAGGCCTTGACGAAATCCCGGCCGGCGTCCACGCTGGCGTCCGCCTCGGCTTTTTTCTCCGCGGCCAGGGTGAAACGTTTCTCGACGCCCGCGGCCACCTCCTTGGTCAGCCATTTCACCAGAGGCTCCACCGCGCCGGTCTGTAAGGCCAGGTCCGCGCCTTTAACGGCCGGGCCGGGGTCCGTTCCGGCCGGCAATAAGCCGGTGAAAGGCGCGCCCTCACCGGTCCGGTGCACCCGCACCACGGTCTCAAAAAAATACCGGTCCGCCAGTTCCCGGGCCTCTTTACCCTTGGCCCGCACTTTTAAGGCCAAAGCAAAGGCAGCCTGCAGCTCGTTCTCGTCGCTCTTATGGACCCACTTGAGCACCGGGGTGATATTGCCCTTGCTCAGGGCCGTTCGGGCCGCGGTCACCACCGGCCCCTCCAGGGTGTCGCAGTGGGCCCCGGCGGCCTGGGGCCACAGCAGACCTATTGACAGACAACCGCCTGCGGCCCACACCGCCAGGTGAAAGAGTCTCGTCTTTATCCTCATGCCAGTCCTCCTTTGGCAGGCACGCAATTGATAGTAAAAGCAGGCTGGGGGGAATATTTGGCCTCCGGCTCAGGCCATCTCGCCTTCCCAGTGGATGCAGTTCACCGGGCAGACCTCCATGGCCTCCTGGACTTTTTCTTCCGAAGCGCCGCCGGGGTTGATCACCTGGGCAAACCCCAGACTGTCGTTGACCCTAAAGACCTCGGGACAAGCCTCCTCGCAGGCCCCGCAGGCAATACATTCATCCTCCACGACCATGGGAGTGCGCTCACCCATGTAAGCTCCTTTAGTAAGGTTTGTATGGGGGGAGGGCCAGGGGCCTGAGGCCCCTGCCCTCCCCCCATACCCCCCTCCCAACCCGCTTAATTGGGCTGGA
>Ga0233423_10000827_pt1 | contig 15719 bp, 10 predicted proteins | sample Watercolumn_Mata_FD_180713 | JGI IMG/M metagenome (GOLD analysis project Ga0233423, IMG submission 180713) | Freshwater microbial communities from Lake Matano, South Sulawesi, Indonesia - Watercolumn_Matano_2014_112_MG | ecosystem: Environmental > Aquatic > Freshwater > Lake | place: Indonesia...
AGGTCCATTCGGACGGGTAGGCCTTGTGATTGACTTCGATCTGGAAGGCATACCCGTCCGAATGGACCTGTTTCCAGTCAATCGACTCCAGGACCTTCCGCTTGAAGCATTTGTATCCGCTGGTCGTGTCCCTCAGGGGCAGGCGCGTGACAAAACGGGTGTACCAGTTGGCGAAATAGGAAAGCAGCAGCCTCGACATGGGCCAGCGGATCACGGTCACGCCCTGGATGTACCTGGAGCCGACCGCCAGATCGCTGTGCTCCATGGCCTTGAGCAGGGCCGGTATTTCATTCGGATCATGCGAAAAATCTGCGTCCATCTCGAACACGAAATCGAAGCCGTGCTCGAGCGCAAAACGGAACCCTTCAATGTAGGCTTTCCCGAGGCCTGCCTTGCCCGGCCTTTTCAGGAGGTGGACGCGGTCCGTCCCCTTCGCCATGTGTTCGACCGCGTCCGCAGTCCCGTCCGGTGAACCGTCATCAACCACCAGCACATCCACGGTCGGATACTGACCCAGGACGATGGGGATCAGTTTCTCGATATTCTCGACCTCGTTGTAGGTCGGGATGATCACCAGAATGCGGTCCGTTTTTTTCATCAGGTTTTCTCCGGTCCCCGAGTCCAGCGGCATGCCTCAGAGTTTGCTCCCCGCCCTGCGGAAATCTTCCAGTTTCTTCCTGACATCCCCGTCAGCCAGGGCCAGGATTTCGGCAGCCAGGATCCCTGCATTCCTGGCCCCCGCCTTGCCGATGGCCACCGTGGCAACAGGTATGCCTGCCGGCATCTGGACTATGGAAAAGAGCGCATCCACCCCGGAAAGCGCCGATCCTTCGAGCGGGACGCCGATGACAGGCAGGACAGAGCGTGATGCGACGACGCCCGGCAGAGCCGCGGCCATGCCGGCCGCCGCGATGATCACGGCGAACCCGCGCGATTCGGCCTCCCTGGAGAAACGGTCCACCTCGTCCGGATTGCGATGCGCGGACAGCACATGCTTTTCGTGCGGGATCGCGAAAAAGTCCAATGCCTTGATGCACTCCTGCATGACCGTCTCGTCCGAAGCACTGCCCATCAAAACGGCCACCTTTTTCCGCTCTCTCTCCTTCATGGTCACTCCTGAAAAATGTTTCCGCCGGCTGGTTTATTCTCCTCCCGAAGAACCGGCTGACAGGTCCGCCTAAAAGACCGGCGCGCGGGCCCGGGGTTTGCCGCAACCGGCTGCGGGGAAGGATGATGAACCGCCCCCGCAGAGTGATTTGGTTTTCACACCCCCCCGGGGACGTTGAAGTCCCCGCCGCTAGCGGCCGGGGGATCTCCGATCCGGATAGAAAAAGACACTGGGATCCGCCCGCATTCTCCGCGGTAATCCGCGGCAGATGCGCTGGCCGTCACATTCAAATCCACGGCCTCCTCATCCGGACGGCCTCCGGGGTTCATAGACCGTGCGGAACGTCCTTGCCACCAGGTTCATCCTTTTCAAATATGGAAGCTTGTCCTCCCCGGGCGCGAACACGGCCAGATCGATCATGTATACGCGTCCGGAAAGACGGTCGAAAAACACGGTATTTCTAAATGGGCCGCCGACCATTTTCTTCTCGTTTTCCCAAAGTCCCGTCGTCACCAGCGCAGGCCTGCCGAGAAAGGTCGAGCGGCTTGAAAACAGGTAGGAACCCGCGACACGGTCGCCTCCGTAATAGGCTTCGCCGATGCGGTTCCTTTCCCCTACCGCCCAGGCCTCGTCCAGGAGTGTTGTATCCGCATTCTCCACCCAGTGCACGAAAATCCATCTTTCCGGCTGCAGACGCCGGAACCACACCAGACCGCCGGCTGCGGAAGCCTGCGCCCTGAAATACCCCTTCTGAAGGCGGAGGCTCCATCCGAATGAAGAGAGCAGGTCCTCTTCCTCATCCTTCAGGTATCCCCTGTCGTACATCTCGGCGGCCATGCCGTCCTCGATGTCCGAATCGAACAGTTCGTAAAGCAGATCCCGGTTGGCTTCGACCTTGGACTGAAGCGACCGCATGTCCGCGGCAACGAGCACCGCAACGGTCTGTTTCCTGGCCCAGAGATCCTTCTTGACGAAGAGAAAATATTCGCCCTTCTCGATCCCCCGCCTCATGGAGGAATCGGCGATCATGCCCTGTATCAGCATCCCCGCAGGACCGGCGGATTCCAGGGTGGCGGCGAGAAGCAGGTACCGGTACTTCCCGTACGCGTCGATGCGGGATTCCGGCACAAAGAGGATCTCGTAGGTCTTTTCTTCCTGGGGCGTGCGCAGCACGCGCTCGAACACGGGCCGCAGGACACTGCCCAGACCCTCCCATTCCGCCTCGTCCGCGATCACGGCGATCTGTCCCTCATGCCACCAGCTCCTGGGCTTCATCTGGCACGCGCACAGGAAAAGGAGGATGCAGGCAAGGGGATGAAGAACCGGGGTACGGATGAGGGGACTGCGTTTTTCGGGACGGCTGTATTTCATGATCATCCCCTTTTTCAGGACTGGGTCTCGATGCACGGCGTCTGTTCTGCCCTTTTTCTGAAAAGAAAGGCCGGCAGGCCTGGGATGCTGGTTGCCACCGCGACCAGGAATGCCATGAACTCCATGATCGAGGCGTCCGCCGCCTGCACACCGGCTGCTCCGAACAGGATGACACCGGCCTGTTCCCGTATGCCGATGCCTCCGAATGTGACCGGCAGGCTGGAAATCACCGCGATGACCGGAATGAACAGCAGGAAGTAACCCGCCGAAACCTGTATGCCGATGGACCTCCCCAGCATGTAATGAGTCATGATGCGGGCCGCCTGGATCAGGACGGACAGCCCGGTCACGGACCAGAACAGGCGTTTGTTGCGCACAAAGCCGGTGATCCTTCCGTGCACGTCGCGGAACTTGCCGACCTTGCCCGCAGGGAGGATTTTTTTCAAGATCCAGCCGAACGGCTTTCCGAATCTTCTGCTGAACAACAGGAGCAGGAAAAATGCCCATGCGGCTGCGAAAAGGCCCAGGAACAGGCCGATGAACCACGCTGATTCATGTTTGAACAGGAACCACGGGGCTGCCAGGACAGCCATGGCCGAGAGCACGAAAAAACCCATGATCCTGTCCAGAAAAACGGTGGACACGGATGCGGTCCCTTTTCTGGAATGCCGGCGCACATCGATCACGCGGAAAATGTCTCCGCTAACTCCCCCGACGAGAACGTTGTTGAAGAAGAGGCCGATGAAATAGAATTCCAGGCTCTTCATCCAGGAAAGGTCGATGTCTTCCCCCTTGAGAAGAAGCCTCCATTGATGGCATCCGAGCAGAAGGCTGGCGGCGAAAAGGACGGTCGCGGCGGCGATCCATTGCCCCCGGGCGCGGCCGAGCGTTTCCATCACGCTTTCCAGCCGGATCTGCCTGGAGAGCAGCAGCAGGAGCAATGCACTGAAGGCGAATTTCCCCGCAAGCGATGCGGCGCGCCTGAAGGTCGGCCATGGATACAGCCTCATCTCAACCCCCGGCTCCAAGCCTGTCCGCACGCATGCGCCTCCTGATGAAATACTGGTATGCGATGCTGCCCCTGTAAAGCCTGTGCAGCACGTGCGCCTCCGGTACAACCCCGCAGGCCCGCATCCTGGCCCGCCCTCTCAGGACAACCGGCAGGCGCGGGATCACACCCAGCATGCCGAGCACTGCTGCGGCAGCCCGTTTGGGGCTCCCGGCGGCCAGGGCCCCGGCCACAGTCGCCAGCTCCAGGAGCAGCCTCGCCGGAAAAATGAACGACAGGGCTGAAAAAGAGGTGTTTTTAAGAAGCATGATCAGGCTGTTCCTGTGGTTGAGCGTCATTTTCCGCAGGCTGCCCTGCTGCAGGGTTCCTCCGCCCAGATGATACACGACCGAATCCGGCCTGGAAACCACCCTGAACCCTGCCCCGTGCAGCCGCCAATCCAGGTCGATCTCCTCCATATGCGCGAAAAAGTCCTCATCCAGAAGGCCGGCCGCCTCCGCGGCGGACTTCCGGAGCAGAACCGCAGCGCCGGAGGCCCAGAAGATGTCTGCCGGAGCGTCGTACTGCCCTTCGTCCCTCTCGAGATGATCGAATATCCGGCCCCTGGCGAACGGGTAGCCGAACACATCCATTTCCCCGCCTGCGGCCCCGCTGTAATCGAAGCATCCTCTGTCCTGCAGAGACAGTATTTTCGGCTGCACGGCTGCGATCCGATCATCGGCCTCTCCGGCCGCCACCAGGGGCCCCAGCCATGCAGGATCCACTTCGGTATCGTTGTTCAGGAGCAGGACCCAGGGGGTGTCCGCAATCCGGATGCCGTCGTTGCAGCCGCCGGCATAGCCCCGGTTCGTCCGGTTGGACACAATGCGGACTTCCGGAAACTCGGCCCGCAGCATCGCGTCGCTGCCGTCTGCGGACGCATTGTCTACCACGAGTACTTGGAACGGCCGGTACGCGGTCCCGCGCAAGGAGGCCAGGCAACGGCGCAGGACATCCCTCCCGCCGTGATGCGGGATGACGATCGTGACCTTAACCTGACGGTTCTTCTCTCGCATGGACTTGCATCCGGAAACCGGAGTGGGGCGCGGCCTTCAGCGAAACGGGCCACGCCGCGGCCGGAGAAATGCGGATCACGGATTCTTCCGCGCGGTATCCGCCGCCATGGCCTTGAGCTCATCGAGCTGCTGCCTGGCGTTTGCATCCCCGGGATTGACGGAAGCCAGCCAGTTTTCGAGCAGCGCGATGCCCTTGTCGTACTGCCGTGTGGCCGTGTAGACCTGCAGGAGCTGCGAGCTGGCCTGTACATCGCCGGGCCTTTCGGCCAGGACTTCCTTGAGCAGTTCCTCCGCGCGGCCCCAGTTCTGGAACATGCCGGCATAATAGCGGGCCAGCATCAGTTTCTGCGAAACGCCGACTTCATGATTGACCATGACCTGCCGGATCATGTCGTCCAGGTTCATCTCCATGCCGGTGCGCCGGTACAGGTCCGCAATGGCCAGCACGGACCTCTCGTCCGAATAGGGGATGACATGAGGAGGGATCTTCCGCGTCATGCCGTCGAGGACGAGTCTCGCCTCCTCGGCCTGCCCGTTGGCCAAATAGTAATCCGCCAGCTGCATGAAGGCGGAGCGGTAATTCCCCATCAGCCTGAGCGTCGTCCGGTCCAGATACAGATCCGGGTTGTCGAGGCCGCGGTACCTGTACTTTTCCGTCAGGTTGGTCTGGAGGACCTTTGGATCCACGTCGTCCACCTCGTAAGGCATGATCTTGAAGGCCAGTCCGTCCATGCGGAAATACGAATGAAGGCCGACCATGTTGTCGTTGGAAACGGTCACGGCGAAATACACGGGGCGTTTCCAGCGGCTTTCCTGCAGGATGCGCATCACCATGATATCATGAACCTTGATCCCGCCGGACGCGCCGGACCCGATCGTGGGCTTGACATTGAAGGTGATGCGGTCCTTCACTTTTGCTGCTATTTCCGGCGGGAGCTCGGACCGGAGCCTCTCCGCCAGATCCTCCGGCACCGGGATGTACCGCTCCTGCGTTTTCCAGGCAATGGGCGCCAAATCGTCGATCTGCTCGTCCGTGAGATTGATGGGCACTTTCGGCTCCTCGTCCCGGAGCTGCTTGATGTACCAGGCCGTGTTGAGCAGGGAGAGGTTGACGATGCGGATGTCCTTGCGCACCTTCTCCACCTCCTGGAGATACCAGAGCGGGAAGGTGTCGTTGTCCCCGTTTGTGAAGATGACCGCATCCTTTTCGCAGGATTCCAGAATGTTCCAGGAATAATCCACAGGCACGTAATTGCCGGTGCGGTCATGGGAATCGAAATTGAACGCGAAGAGATTCAACGGAACAGCGATGAAGAGCAGCACCGCGACGGCCGCCTGCAGGACCCCGGCCAGGGTTTTCCTTCTGGGAAAAGCCTCCGAGATCCATTCCAGGATGCCGGCCATGCCCACGCCGATCCACAGCGCGAAGGCGAAAAAGGAACCGACGTACGAATAGTCCCTTTCCCTGGGCTGCGGATCTGGCTGGTTCAGGTAGATGATGATGGCGTAGCCGGTCATGAAAAAGAGCACGAGCACCGCCAGCGCCCTTTTCCAGTCCTTGAAAAAATGATGGAACGCGCCCCACAGACCGACGAGGAAGGGAAGGCCGTACAGGCCTTTGAAGCTGATGATTTCCTTGATGAAATCGTGCACGTCGTAGGTGCTGCCGCGGCCGATGAACTGCCATCCGAAATAACGCGTGTACATCTTCTGTATCTGATAATTCCAGAAATCCGCCTTGCGGTGCATGAAGGTCAGGAACATGTCCTCCACCCCGTACTGCTTTCGCGCCAGGTAATCCATCATGGCCGCCCAGGTGGATGGGTCGTTTTCGTTGATCGGGGGATGCAGATTGGCCCGGATGTAGATGACCAGGTATATCGAGTAGGTGATTGCGAGCAAAACCGGCAGGATCCACCAGATCTTAAACACGAACCGGTCCTTCCGGTACATCCAGAAAAGGGTGACGGCCAGCCAGATCAGCCCGAACCACTTCATGAATCGGCCCGCATTGGCCTGATGGTCTAGTATTTCATTGTAGGCCATGGTCTCGGGATTGAACTGGTACAGGAGGATGTAGAGCAGCATGGGCACCGCAGCCTGGACGAACACGAGCATCAGCAGGCGCCGGACCGTCTGGTTGTGATGGAAGAACGCGATCAGGATCACGAACGGGAACACGAGCATGTTGAGCAGGTGCACGCCGACGGCCAGTCCGAAAAGGTAGAAAATGATGAGGATCAAGGGAAGGCCCGCACTGCCCTCGGAGCGCTCCTCCCAGAAAAGCGTGAGCCAGACCGCAATGGCCGTGAAAAACATGGAAAAGGCATAGACTTCCGCCTCCACGGCGTTGAACCAGAAGCTGTCCGTGAACGCGAATGCCAGCGCCCCCAGAGCCGCGCTGCCGTATTGGATCAGGCGGTCCTGCCCCGTTTTGGGTTCCCCCCGCCATCTCTTGATCAGCTGGCCGATGACCAGGAAGGTGATCCACACCGTGGTGGCGCTGATCAGCACGGAGAACAGGTTCACCCTGAGCCCGATGTCCTTGGCCAGAGGCAGCATGGTCATCAACCTGCCGATCAGAAGGTAAAGCGGAGCGCCGGGCGGATGGATGACGCCCAGTATCAGGGAGCAGGCGATGAATTCCCCGCAGTCCCAGAAGGATGTCGTGGGTGCGACGGTTCTCAGGTAGGTGAAGAAGGATATCAGGAATACCAGAGCGCCTGTCAGGGCTTGAACCATCCGGTTGGACCGAAATATCGACCAGTTCATCATCTTCCTCCATACGGGTCGCAAATGTGAAAACGGACGCTTACCCCGGAACAGACGCCGGAGATTTCGCTCATCAAAAGATAACGCATTCTCATGTTTAAGCCGCCTGCTCCAAGACCGCCCATCGGGACGGCAGGCATGCCGCAGGGAATGCATCCACTCCCAGATTGTAACTCCCCGGTTGCGAGCTGCCGGGGAATCTTCGGCCGGCAAGGAAAAAAATATCTCTATCCGCTCGACCGCCCCTGGGCAAGACCCGGGGAATGCGTTCGCGGACAGTTTTGAAAAGTTAAACTAAAAATGCATACAAATCAAGCTTAATATCTTCATTAAATTTAAACCCCTGAATGGTACGGCGGGTTCCTCAAAAACCGGTCATCCCACTGCAAGCAGCCCGAATCTGGCCTGATGGTATTTTTGATACGTTTCGATGAGCCTCCTGCCGTCTTCGGACCGCATTTTGGGATCCTTTTCAGCCAAGCGGAACGCAGCCTTCCGGGCAGTTTCCAGGATTTTCCCGTCTGTGATCAGATTGGCGATCCTGAGGTTCAGCATCCCGTGCTGCCGGGTCCCGAACAGCTCGCCGGGTCCTCGTATTTCCAGGTCCGTTTCAGCGATCTTGAATCCGTCGTCCGTGGCTTCCATGGTGGAAAGCCTGGTCCTGGCATCGTCAGAAAGGCCCCCGGCTGCCAGCAGGATGCAGGTCGAGGCGGCCTGTCCGCGTCCCACCCTGCCCCTCAGCTGATGCAGCTGCGTGAGTCCGAAACGCTCGGCATGCTCGATCAGCATCACTGCCGCGTTCGGAACGTCCACCCCCACTTCGATCACGGTCGTGCTGACCAGGATCTGCGTCCTTCCCTCCTTGAACTCCTGCATGATGCGTTCCTTGTCCTCGGGCTTCATCCTGCCGTGCAGCAGGTCCACGCGGAATTCCGGGAAAACCTCGCTGGAAAGGCGCTTGTGCGCCACGGTCGCGGCAGCAAGGTCGATTTTCTCTGATTCCTCGACCAGGGGATAGACGATATAAACCTGCCTGCCCTTCTGGACCTGTTCCCTGAGATAGGCATAGATCTTATCCCGCTTGTCCTCCCCGCGCCAAACCGTGCGCACCGGCCTCCTGCCCGGGGGCCTCTCGTCCAGCACGGAAACGTCGAGGTCGCCGTACAGGGTCAGGGCCAGGGTGCGGGGGATCGGGGTGGCGGTCATGACCAGCACATCCGGCCTGGCGCCCTTGCCGCGCAGGGCAGCGCGCTGCAGCACGCCGAACCGGTGCTGCTCGTCGATGACCACAAGTCCGAGCTTGTGAAAACGCACGCCGGACTCGAGGAGGGCATGCGTCCCGACAGCCAGATGCGCAGTCCCGCCCGCAATCTGTTCAAGCAGGTCCCGACGCTCCCTGCCGGCCTGCCCGCCCCTGAGCAGGCAGACGCGCAGGCCCATTTGCTCCAGCCAGCGGTGCAGGGTGATGTAATGCTGCTCCGCCAGGATTTCCGTGGGCGCCATGAGAGCGGCCTGATACCCGTTGTCCACTGCCGTCAGCATGGCCAGGAGGGCTACAACGGTTTTACCGGATCCCACGTCTCCCTGCAGCAGCCGGTTCATGGGCCTCGGTGATTTCATGTCCTGGAGGATTTCGGCGAGAACCCGTTTCTGCGCCCCTGTCAGCTGAAAGGGCAGCGATTCCATCAGACCCTGATAGGCCTTGCCTGTGGATGGAAACGCGATCCCCGGTTCCACGGTCTCCCTGCGCTTCCGTTCCAATGCCAGATGAAGCTGTATAAAAAAGAGTTCCTCGAACTTGAGGCGATGCCTGGCCCCGTCGAGGCTGGCTGCATCGGCGGGGAAATGGACATGGGTCAGGGCCCGGCCGAGCGGCATGAGGCCCTCCTCCGCGAGCAGGGAGTCCGGCAGGGTTTCCGGCATAATGCCGGGTATCATGGGCAGGAGGGCGTGCAGGATCTTGCGGAATCCCCTGCTGTCCAGCCCCTTTTCGGACAGGGATTCGGTGGACGGGTACATGGGGATGATCCCGCCCGTGTGCAGGGGATTCTGTTCTCCCTCTTCGGAGATCTTGTCGTATTCGGGGTGCACGAGCTGAAGGCCGCGGTAAAAGGAAGCCTTGCCGCTGAAGGCGACCGTTTCGCCGGGTTTGAAAAGCCTGGACATGTAGGGCGCGGAGATGAACCAGACGCATTGGAGGAACCCGGTGCCGTCCCCCACCAGCACCACGAAGCGCTTCCTCCTGCCCGCCACCGACTCCGCGGAGTAGACGCGGCCCACAACCGTGACCTCGCGGCCGGGTTTCAGGTCGCGTATGGCCATGATGGAGCTGCGGTCCAGGTATTTTCTGGGGAAATAATAAAGGAGGTCCTGAATGGTTTCGATGCCCGCCCGGTGCAGCAGCTCCGACCGCTTGGGGCCGATGCCCTTGACGTACTGCACCGGCGTTTCCGGCTTGAGCCGGTTTGTCGGTTCGGCGTTCATCCGGACCGGGACGCCGCAGGGGCGCTCACCATTGCACCAACACGGTGTAGTTCAGGACTGACTCCCCCGAAGGCGGGACCGGCAGGGTGAATTCCGCGGTGCGGGCGTCCTTCTTCCGGAAATCATGGGATTTCTGGGTGATGCTCCAGTCGCCCTGGAAACGCTCGATAACCGTGATTTCGACCGCTTCCTTCTTGTGATTGCGCAGCGTGATCATATACTGCTCTTCGCGGGAGCGCTTGCCGATCTGTTTGACGGACTGCTGCACCCGCTCGCCCGCCAGGTCGAAGGCGTTTCCGAGGAAGATGCGCACCTTCTCGTCCGCAGGCGTGTGGTCGATCCTGTCCTCGCCCACAAATTCCTGGGATCCGTCGCTGTCTTTTTTATACACGCGGATCTTGCCCTTGGGCAGGGGCAGCCCCAGTCCGTCGGACTTGCTGTTTTTGAATTCGAGATGGACGCGCACCTTTTTTTCGTCCTGAGCGCCGTCGTAGATGAAAATCTTTTTCACAGCCGTTCGAGCGGCCGGGAACAGCGAGATCTGCTTCGTCTGGTTGTTCTTCACTGTTGCCCTGCGCTGCAGGGTGTAGAGATGGTATTCGAAAAAGGCCTTTTCCTCGAATTGGGGCTCCGCTCCCTTGTCGTATGCCTCGAGTGCCATGGTCCGGAACATGGGCCGCGCCTCCTCGGCACGGTTCACGTCCCCTGCCACGAGTTTCAGCCTCGCATCCGCGTAATCCGTGCCGGACTGGTTTTCAATGGAAACCCATGCGCCAATGTCGATGAACCTGTCGTCCTGATCGGCGACAGCCACGTATTCCGCATGCCAGTTCAGGCCTTCGGTCAGGTAGCTGATCTCCGCCTTGTGGGTCTTCACCCCCCTGTTGTCCAGGAGCCACAAGAGGGTCGGCCTCGTGATCAGGCCCTCCGGCAGTTTCGGAAAATCGAAATGCTGAACCGCACCGGCCTTGATGACCTGCACGGCCCCGTCCTGGTTCTGGATCACGATGTCCGACGCTGCACTGAGCAGCTTCCCTGTGAAAACGGATCCCTTTTCCGTCAGCACGCGGATTTCCCTGTCCACGTACTTTTCCAGGATTTTCTGGCCGCCCACCAGGTCGTATTCGTAGTTCTGCTCGAGGATGGAAAGCCGGTCCGCGTCCGTGAGGGACCGGAAGTGGACGGAGGTCGGATCGATCTGAGCAGCCACGTCCGTGAAGGAGAGCGTGGAAACCCCGGAGGCGATTTCCAGCTCCCGGATCTCGCGGACCAGGGCCAGGTTCTGGTTGTAAACCGTCAGGGACAGTTCCCCGGCGCGGGCCGTGCACACGGCCATGGCAGTCAATATCAGGCACATTTTGATCATTTCGAACCCTCCAGCAATTCGAGGCTCTCCCCGAGTTTCCGAAGCTTGCCTGCAAAATCCGCCTGTTTCTGCCTCTCCTTTTCCACCACTTCCTTCGGAGCCCTGCGGATGAAATCCTCGTTTGACAGTTTCTTTTCCAGGCCCGCCAGGAGGCCGGATATCCGTTCCATTTCCTTCCGGATCCGTTCCTGCTCGAGCTTCAGGTCGATGAGCCCCTCCAGCGGCACAACCAGTTCCAGGCCTTCTGCGAGCGCCGTCGCTGATTCCCTGGGCTTTTCCGCATCCCCGAAATCCACGGTTTCGAGGCCTGCCAGCTTCTGTACATGGGAGAAGTATTTCCGGATCAGGTCCATTTTCCGTCCGTCCCCCCGGACGAGCAGCCGCGCTTTCTTTTCCTGCGGCACATTCAATTCCCCGCGGATGTTCCGCACAGCCCCGATCACCTTCTGCACCAGATCCATCTCCTGCTCGGCTTTTTCATCGACTTCGGCCGGATCCGGCGCCGGGTACCGGGACTCCAGGATGGACTTCGTTTTATCCCCAATTTGCAGGGCCTGCCAGATTTCCTCGGATATGAAGGGCATGAAGGGATGGAGCAGCCTGAGTATCCGGTCGAGCACATGGCATGCGGCTGCCTGGGCCGCTTTCCGGATCTCTGCGTTCTCCCTGTCGTAAAGCCTGGTTTTGACGAGTTCCAGGTACCAGTCGCAGAACTCGCCCCAGATGAACCCGTGCAGCACATGCACCGCATCGTTGAACCGGAATGAATCGAGGCAGGATTGGACCTCGCCCGCCGTCCTGTTCAGCCTGCTGAGTATCCAGCGGTCTGCCAGATCGAGGCGGTCATCGGGGATGAAGGACAGGTCCGGAACTGAATCGTCGAGGTTCATCAGCACGAAACGGGCTGCGTTCCAGAGCTTGTTCGAGAATTTCTGCCCCATCTCCACGAGCGGATGGTCGAAATGGATGTCCCCGCCGAGCGGCGTCAGGTAAACCATGGTGAAGCGCACCGCGTCCGCGCCGTAGGCAGGCACGCCCCCCTTGTAGGACGGATTTTTAGCGGCAAACTCCTTCACGGTTTCCGCGGACGCGCCGTCAATCAGCCAAAGGGGGTCCGGGCTGTTTCCCAGGGACTTGGACATTTTCCTTCCGGACAGGTCGCGTATCATGCCGTTGAAATAAACGTCCCTGAAGGGAATGTCACCCATGAATTCCCCGGCTGCCATGATCATGCGGGCCACCCAGAAGAAGATGATGTCCGGGCCGGTGACCAGGGCGTCGGTCGGGAAGAAGGCCTTCAGGTCCTCCGTTTTTTCAGGCCAGCCCAGCGTGGAAAAGGGCCAAAGCCAGGACGAAAACCAGGTGTCGAGAACGTCCGGGTCCTGCGCCAGTTTCTTATCCCCGCATCCGGGGCAGGCCTGCGGTTCCTCGACGCTTGCGAAGACGTGCCCCTGTCCGCAGGTGTACACGGGGATGCGGTGGCCCCACCAGATCTGCCTGCTGATGCACCAGTCCCGGATGTTCTCCATCCAGTGGAAATACGTTTCCTCCCAGTGCTTCGGATGGAAGCGGATGCGGCCCTCGCGCACGGCTTTGACCGCGGGTTCGGCAAGCGGTTTCATACGCACGAACCACTGGTCCGACAAATAGGGCTCCACGACCGTGTCGCATCTGTAGCATTGCGGGATGGGCGTGATGCGCGGCTCCTCCCCCTTCAGAAGCCCGAGCCCGGCCAGGTCCTGCAGCACCTCCTCCCTGGCCCGGAAACGGTCTTTCCCCTTGTATTTTCCGGCCGCCTCGTTCATGCAGCCTTCGCTGTCCATGACCTGGAGCAGTTCGAGGTGATGGCGCCTCGCCACTTCAAAATCGTCGAAATCGTGGGCGGGAGTGACCTTCACCGCTCCGCTTCCCTTTTCCGGGTCCGCATGATCGTCCGCCACGATGGGGATGAGGCGGTCCGTGAGCGGGAGCCGAACCATCCTGCCAATCAGATGGCGATAGCGTTCGTCGTCCGGATGCACGGCCACTGCCGTGTCGCCCAGCATGGTTTCCGGCCGCGTGGTGGATACGGTGATGGTTTCGTCCGAGCCGTCCAAGGGGTACACGATGTGCCAGAACTTGCCGTTCACGTCCGCGTTCGGCGCTTCCTCGTCCGAAAGCGCCGTGTGGCAGCGCGGGCACCAGTTGATCAGGCCCCTGTCCTTGTAGATCAACCCCTTCTGGAAAAGCCGGACGAAAACCTCCCGAACAGCGCGGGACAGGCCCGGGTCCATGGTGAACCGCTCCCTCTCCCAGTCGCAGGAGGCCCCGAGCTTGCGCAGCTGCTTCAGGATGATGCCGCCGTACTCCTCCTTCCACTTCCACACGCGCTCGATGAGCCTCTCCCTGCCCAGGTCGTGGCGCGTGAGTTTTTCCGCCTTGAGGGAAGCATCGACACGGTTCTGCGTGGCGATGCCGGCGTGGTCCGTGCCAGGCATCCACAGGGTTTCCATGCCCTGCATCCTCTTCCACCTGATGAGCACGTCCTGCAGCGTGTTGTTCAGGATATGGCCCATGGTCAGCATGCCGGTGACGTTCGGCGGAGGGATCATGATCGTGTATTTGGGCCTGGCGCCGGCTGCGTCCGCGTGGAACAGCCCCCTTTCCATCCAGAACGCGTACCACTTGTCTTCCACCTTCTTGGGATCATACACCTTATCGAGCGCGGGACGAGGCATCCGGTTTCTCCAATTTCTATCTTAAAAAGGACTCGACTCTGGCCAATCAAAGAGAACCATCATCAAAGAATCACGCCGAATCCTGACCTGATGGCAGGAGGACCCTTTCCAGAATCCAGCCGGAACGAAAAAATGCGTATTGCTGATGCATTTAAAACCCTATTTGCTGAAGCCAAACTATGAATTTAAAGGTAACGATTTTGGCAAATATTGTCAACCGGTATGTCCGGATAAATGCGCAAACGGGCAGAAAACAGTTGAAAAACTGCCGGAAATTATTATATTACTCATAGAATAATTCGCATACCGTATTGAAGCCCCCGCTGATTGCAGCGGGGAGCTTCGATCTGTAAGGAATAAATTATTTATATTCGCTCACATTCCCCGGTGCAAGCCCCGGGGAATGTGCTCGCTGTCAGATTCAGCCGAGATCATTTTCAGGGTGAAGATCATTCAGACCGGGAGATGAAGGATGAGAAATCTCATACGCATTGCGCCCTTTTTCCTGCTCGGGATCCTATTCTTCGGATGCGAGGAAAGCGGCAATCCGACGGACAATTCGGATTCCGACGGCACAGCCAAAAAAATCACGCTGAACGATCTGTACGGGACATTCAAGCTGGAGCACATGCAGTTTGTTTATTACGGTACCACCCTGACCGACACGGTATCGGATGAAACGCCGGGGTTGACCATCATCGGCACCATGACCCTGGCAAAGACCGGGGAAATCATCCAGTCGGTGGACATCACCCATGCTGACAGCACGGAAAACATCATGATGGCGGGAAAAATCGTGGAGATCCCGAGCGACACGGTGATGATCATCCAGACCGGCGGTGAGCAGATGGAGGCCGGATTCCGTTGGAGAAATCCCAAACTGACCCTGATCCTGTTCGGCAGGACGTCCGGTAATGTGCTGTACAAGGACACGGAGACCTGGCGCCGCACAAGCCGCATTATTTCCAAAACATCGGACATTCAGAAAGCAACGTACGGAAAACCGCTGGCCTGGCCGCTCCGGGAGACTGCGCTGGACAGGGAGCTGTTTTAATTTAACTGCCACGCACTTGATAAGTGCGTGGCAGTTAGTCGCTGGACAGGGAACCTTTTTAATTTTTCCAATCATGTCATCCTGAGCCCCCTCCTTTCGTGGCGAAGGATCTATGCCTGTTGATAGACAGGCATTGAAAAGCCGGACATTTCGAAGAATATTATTGACAATAGGGCGCTAGGAAAGCTGCGGGTCATGTGCCCGCTGTCAGATCGAAGATTCCCCGGGGCAAGCCCCGGGGAATACGCTCGCTGAAAGATTCAAAAATTGAACAACAATTCGACATCAACAACCTTTGTCATAGTTTGAGCAGTTGAACGGAGTACCCCGCCTCCATCCGGAGGAGGATCATTTTTTCCCCTTTTTCAATGGGGACTACAGGATGATTATTTCTGCACCCGCCTATCCAGTCCATCCGGTTTGACGGGCTGCGCCGCCATTTCTTCCAAAGGAGGATCCCATGAAACGCCGCTTTCTTGTGACCGCCCTGCTGTTGGTCATGATCCACCAATCCCTGCATGGGATCGGCGCCCTGTTCACAAGGCCCCTGAACAGCTCGAGCAACTATCAAAAGGCATGGATCAAGAGCCTGGACGCGACTGTTCAGATCAACGGCCAGGTCGCGGAAACGCATACGGACCAGACGTTTCTCAATGAGATGAACCAGACCGTGGAAACAATCTGGATATTCCCGCTTCCCGAAGGAGCAGTGGTCACCGAGCTGTACTTCTGGTTCAACGGCAAGAGGTACAAGGCCGACATCCGCGAGGCTGAGGAAGCCAG
>Ga0233423_10000829_pt1 | contig 15694 bp, 14 predicted proteins | sample Watercolumn_Mata_FD_180713 | JGI IMG/M metagenome (GOLD analysis project Ga0233423, IMG submission 180713) | Freshwater microbial communities from Lake Matano, South Sulawesi, Indonesia - Watercolumn_Matano_2014_112_MG | ecosystem: Environmental > Aquatic > Freshwater > Lake | place: Indonesia...
TATATTAATACCTTCCTTGTTCATTATAAAGGTCAGTACGCCAAGATCAAGGTCCCCTGTACGGGTACCCATGATCAGACCTTCAACGGGTGTCAGCCCCATGGAAGTGTCAACGGAAATTCCCTTGTCAACTGCTGTAATGGAAGCCCCGTTTCCCAGGTGACATGTAATAAGTTTAAGATCCTTAATATCTTTTCCCAGAATTTCAGCTGCCCTTTTGGAAACATACCTGTGGCTTGTTCCGTGGAAACCATACCTTCTGATGCTGTACTTAATATACAGTGAATAAGGTATGGCGTACATATAAGCGTATTCGGGCATGGTCTGATGAAAAGCGGTATCAAAAGCACTGACCTGGGGCACGGCGGGGAGCAGTTCTTTCATTGCAAGTATTCCCCGCAGATTTGGTGGATTGTGCAGAGGTGCAAGGTCAATGACTTCAGTGATCTGTTGGATAACTTCTTCTGTAATCAGCACCGAGTTATTGAATTTTTCTCCTCCATGGACTACCCGATGACCTACTGCATCAATCTCCTCAAAACTTTTCAGGCTGCCCCGTTTTTTACTGGTAAGGATACCGAGCATATACTCAATACCTGCCTGATGATCAATTATTTCACCTTCAAGAGTAACAGTTTCACCTTTCGTTTCATGTTTGATATAAGAGCCATGAAGTCCAATTTTATCAATCAGCCCTTTAGCAATAGCTTGCTGATTTGTCATATCAAAAAGCTGGTACTTGATCGATGAACTGCCGCAGTTCAAAACTATGATCTTCATATGTGAGATAAATATTAGTATTTATTAAGTGAATTCAGTGGAGGTAATGGCCTGGCTGCTTATTTTTCCATCCTCGTACTTATAAAAGCCTTTGTTTACTTTTTTGCCCAGGTATCCTGCCCTGACTAATCTTTTAATGATAGGAGAGGTTTTAAACTTCTGCAGCCCAAACTCCTGGTAGAGGTTGTCCATCCATTTATGGACCTTATCAAGGCCAACCCTGTCTGCTAGTTCAAAAGGCCCAAACTGAAGACCATATCCAAGCTTCATGGTCATATCTATGCATGGCACTGAAGCAACTCCTTCCATCAGAATTTCACATGCCTCGTTAATCAGTGTGACAATAAGCCGTGTACTTATATTTCCTGGTGATTCATTCAATGTTATTGGCCTTTTGTCGAGCATTTTTACGAATTTGATAGCAAAATCAAATGTGTGGTCGTCTGTTTCAAGTCCCCTTATTACCTCAACAATCTTAACAATTGATGCAGGAACGATGAAATTAATGCCGATAGCCCTTTGACGGTGTGTGAGAACAGAAGCAAGATCCGAGATCATTAAGGTTGAATTATTTGAAGCAATTATTGTTGTATCAGGTACAACAGCTTCAATTTTGCGGAATACATCTTTACGGGCTTCAAGAGAGGACCCTCGTGTTTTGATGTTGATTGATTCAATGACAAGATCACAATCTTTTATATCATTATAGTCTGTGCTTCCCTTAATCCTTGACATGATAGCACGTTTTTCGCTTTGGGTCAGCCCCCACTTACCAATGATCTCATCCAGATGATGCTCAATTTTCTTAAATATATCCGCTATTCGCTCTTCAGAAAGGTCTATAAAAACAACATCAATCCCATGCTGACTGATAATTATAACTATTTCCTGGCCCATACTCCCACATCCGATAACGCCGACCTTCTGTAAACTTCCGTCAGATCCCTGTTTAACTTGCCTTGTTAAACTGTAATCCTTTAATGTTTCAGCCATATTTTTATGTTTTATTTTTTACTCCCTGCAGCCTGGTTTGATGTTATTGCGATAAGATTGACAATGTCTGAAACCGAACATCCTCTTGACAGGTCGTTGATAGGTGCTGCCATACCCTGTAATACCGGACCTATGGCTTCTGCATCTGCAAGCCTCTGGACAAGTTTATAGGCAATGTTTCCAACATCCAGGCTTGGGAATATCAGTACATTAGCGATACCGGCAATTTCACTTCCAGGGGCTTTCTTTTTCCCGATGGAAGAGATAATAGCAGCATCAGCCTGCAATTCACCATCAACTTTTAGTTCAGGTGCCATTTCTTTAACATATTGGGTAGCCTTAACAACCTTATCAACCATTGCATGACTTGCGCTTCCTTTAGTGGAAAAGCTAAGCATTGCAATTCTTGGTTCAAATCCGGCTATGGCAATAGTTGTCCGGGCAGTGGCAACTGCTATTTCAGCGAGTTCTCTGTCAGTAGGGTCAGGGTGAACAGCGCAATCAGCAAATACCATGATACCATCCTCACCAAACTGGTGATCTTTAAAAATCATAATAAATGCACCTGAAACGACACTGATCCCTGGTGCGGTTTTTACATAGTGAAAAGCCGGCCGTAAAACGTCACTTGTAGCATTCATTGCTCCTGCGACCTCTCCGTCAGCGTCACCGTTCTTTATCATCAGCGTGCCAAGAAACAGAGGATCTGTTATCAGGCGGGCCGCTTCCTCGTGAGTCATCCCTTTATGTTTCCTAAGGGAAACCATTAATTCAATATATGCTTCCTTCTTTTCATGATTGGATGGATCGACAATAGTAGCTTCGTCAATATGCTTCAGACCATACTCTCTGGCACGATCTTTAATCCGATCGGGGGGACCTAACAGGATTACTTGTGCAAAACCTTCCCTAATAACCTGGTCAGCTGCCTGGATAGTGCGTTCTTCCAATCCTTCAGGCAATACAATCCGCATGTTCTGTTGCCTGGCTTTCTGTTTTATCTGTTCAAGTAAATTCATTGTTTTTCAGTATTTTATGCAGTGATTGAACCTGCTTCTAAAATAATCAAAAAAAAATGAAATATAAACCTGACCGGCATGAATTATTTTATTTCAGACAGGATGTTTATTAACAGGTTATGCCAGGTGACCGGCTATATCTTTCCTGGAGGCCTTCAATGAAGGAAATAAAGTATTCGATTTCTGATATATCTTTATGGCGCTTTCATTGCAATCAGATATGATGAAAAATAGTAAGAATTCTCTCTGCCAGTTCCAGCTATTAAAGCAGGTACTCAGGGGTGATGTGTATACCGATCTCCCTTCCCGGTTGATGTATGCCACTGATGCCTCAGTCTACCGCGAAATTCCAATGGCTGTAATAAGGCCCGCTGATGCATCAGATATCAAGGAAATCATAAGTTTTGCCAGGTCAAATAATTGCTCAATAATTCCTAGAGGCGCAGGCACATCACTGGCAGGACAGGTAGTTGGAAATGGTATTGTGGTCGACGTTTCAAAATATATGAACAAAATACTGGAGGTCGATCTCAAAAATAATAGAGTACGTGTTCAGCCGGGAATTGTCCTTGATGAACTGAATAAATACCTGGAACAGTATGACTTGTTTTTTGCTCCTGAAACTTCAACATCAAACAGATGTATGATTGGTGGGATGGTGGGAAACAATTCCAGTGGATCGCATTCATTGATCTATGGAACAACCCGTGATCACCTTTTATCAGTTAAAGCTTTGCTCTCGGACGGGAGTGAGGTGGTATTTGAACCATTGGAATTCAAGGATTTTGAAAAAAAATGTGAGGGTGAAAGTCTTGAGAATAAGATATATGCAAATATCAGATCCATCCTGGCAGATTCCTTTAACCAGGAAATGATCAGAAGTGAGTATCCTGATCCATCTATTAAGAGAAGAAATACAGGTTATGCACTTGACATAATGCTTGAGACAGGACCATTCCACACTGGTAAAGGCCAGAGGGAAGAAACTTCAGGATACTTTAACTTTTGTAGCCTTCTTGCAGGTTCAGAAGGTACGCTTGCTTTTATTACTGAACTGACTCTTAATCTCGTTCCTTTACCTCCCCACGAAATCGGGCTGATATGTGTGCACTGCAGCTCTGTAAATGAGGCTATCAGAGGTAATCTTATAGCATTGGAATTTAAACCTGGAGCAGTGGAATTGACTGATAAGACAGTCCTTGATTGTACAAAAGAGAATATTCTTCAGCAAAAAAACAGGTTTTTTATTCAGGGTGATCCCGGAGCTATTCTTATTATCGAGTTTGCCAGGGACACCATCCAGGAAATAAAAGACATCCATAAGGCACTGGAATTATCAATGAGGAAAGCCGGAATAGGTTATCATTTCCCATTGATAACCGGTAAGGATATTAAAAAAGTCTGGGAATTGAGAAAAGCAGGATTGGGAGTGCTTTCAAACGTGCCCGGAGATGCAAAACCTGTAACTGTGGTTGAGGATACTACGGTACGGGTGGATCAGCTGGAAGCCTACATAGATGAGTTTACAGCCATTCTCAACGGGTATGGGCTCGGCTGCGTGTACTATGCACATATTTCAGTTGGAGAGCTTCACCTTAAGCCTGTACTTAATCTTAAAGATCCTGCTCATGTAATTCTTTTCAGGAAAATTGCTGAGGATACTGCAAGGCTTGTCAAGAAATACAGGGGCTCCCTCAGTGGGGAACATGGCGATGGACGTTTGAGGGGAGAATTTATACCCCTGATCATCGGGGAGCATAATTATGAACTTTTGCGCCAGGTAAAAAAAGCATGGGACCCGGAAAATATTCTTAATCCGGGTAAAATAGTCAATACACCCCCGATGGATAAATTTCTCCGCTATGAACCGGGGAAAGAAATGCGGAAGATCGAGACAATATTTAGTTTCACGACAGCAGGAGGGATACTGCAAATGGCTGAAAAATGCAACGGTTCGGGAGATTGCAGAAAATCTTTCCTCATGGGAGGGACAATGTGCCCCAGTTACATGGCAACCAGGGATGAGCGTACTACCACCCGTGCCAGGGCTAACATTTTACGTGAATTTCTTACCAACTCTGATAAACCGAATCCATTTAACCATAAGGAAATTTATAATATCCTTGATCTTTGCCTGTCCTGTAAAGGATGTAAATCAGAATGCCCTTCCAATGTGGACATGGCAAAAATGAAAGCAGAATTCCTCCAGCATTATTATGATTCCAATAGTATTCCATTGAGAACCAGATTGATAGCGAATATTTCCCGGATCAATGCACTGGGCTCTAAAGTCCCATTTTTGTTTAATTTTTTTATCAGGAACAAACAGATCTCTGCACTTATTAAAAAAGCACTTGGATTCTCCCTACAGCGCAGCATTCCTGGATTGCATGAGACAACTTTTCGCAGCTGGTTAAGGAAAAACTTACCAGGACTTAATGAATCAGTAAAGCATACGGACAGGGAATTGATACTGTTCATTGATGAGTTCACTGACTTTAATGATATTGAAACAGGCATCAAAGCTGTGAACCTCTTCAATCAACTGGGATACAGCATCAGGACCGTTCCTCATAAAGAAAGCGGACGTGCGTATCTTTCCAAAGGTATGCTCAGGAGAGCCCGTAAAATTGCTGAATATAATATACGGATTTTGGATGGTGTAATATCAGAGAAATTGCCTATGGTTGGGCTTGAGCCTTCTGCTATACTTGCCTTCAGGGATGAATATCCGGAATTGGTAACAGCAGAACTGACTTCCAGGGCAGCTGAAATATCGGCCCATTGTTACCTGTACGATGAATTTCTCTGGAAAATACTCAGTAACATGAATGATCCTGGATCACTGTTCACAAAAAAGAAACAGGAACTTATGCTCCACGGCCATTGTCAGCAAAAAGCTATTGCTTCAACAGAACCAACCAGGAAAATACTCACTCTGCCGGAAAACTATACCGTGAAAGAGATTCCTTCAGGATGCTGTGGTATGGCGGGTAGTTTTGGATTTGAAAAAGAACATTATGACCTGTCGATGAAGATTGGCGGACTCATTCTATTCCCGGAAATTCTGAAAGCTGATCCTTCAGTAATTATAGTTGCACCGGGCACAAGCTGCCGTCAGCAGATAAATGATGGTACAGGCCGTAAAGCCTTCCATCCGGTTGAAGTTCTTTATGATGCTTTGATCAAACATTAAGCTTTTCTACTTCCAACTTAGCTATTACAACAGCAACACAAGCGTCGCTCCAGACATTTGTTGCTGTTCTTAACATGTCTGAAAGAGGGATCATCAGCCAGGATCAGACCCACATCCTCCAAAGGAAGTCCAACAGCTGACAATACAATTGATCATCGTTGAGAAAGCAATCAATTTAAATTATGAAAGGGGCAGAGGAGAAGTGCTCTTTTGTTCCTTAAAATTATAATGGTTTATTCTGTGGATACTACAAGTTACATTTGTAATACATTTATGAAATATTACAACTCAAAACCAATAAATTTACAAATGTTAAATTACAAATGATATAGTTCTTAGATTTAAAAATAAAGTATGAAAAATTTAAATATAAAATCCTGTAAACCAATAGAAAATACAAGATAACTCAATATATAATTTAGAGAATAGTATACATTTGTAAATATAATTATGAAAATCGGATGATTTGATATTTTATATGATTGTATACCAACGAGATATGATGATTCATATGAAGGTTTAGCTTATAGAACATTTTTAATTGATAGTTACGGCCTCAAACAGGTGTAAATCTGAAAGTACATTCACTGTTATCAGGTCCGACAACTTAACTATAGTCTTTTAGAAAGTGTTTACGGCAATTAGGTTATTAATCTGCCTGCTGGCATTCAGACGGACTGGAAAGTATGGTAAAAATCAATTGGTATGAACCTCTGGGCAACGGCTCCTCCGTTTTCGAGTAATCGGGGGCGGATTAAGCACTCGCGGAAATCCTGGATCTATGATACCCTGTATATTCAGGGGGGAATTATACCACAATTTCTTAACCGACATACGTATGTCGCCAGATCTGCCAACTAAAGGAGGAGGTACAAACGGAACGCAGGGGCAGATTAACTCCTCATCCCTCCTGAGTACTCAGGATCGGGGATAAATATGAGTTCAAAATTTGATCAGGGAGACGTTGTTTATTGTTGAACCCCTGCCAGGTAATTGTCAATTTGAGAATGAAAGCAGCTATTCTTCAAGATAATTACAAAAGTTACATATGGATACAATAATATTACATTAGTAAATACATATTTAAATTTGTCTTTGTACATTTGTATATAGCTAAAAATGAAAGATCGTATCCGGGAAATATTAAAGCATGAGAAGCTAACTTCAGCTCAATTTGCTGATAAGATTGGTGTACAACGATCCAGCATATCTCATATATTATCCGGAAGGAATAAGCCAGGCTTTGATTTTATTCAGAAAATTCTTCTAAACTTTCCTGTAATTGATGCGGAATGGTTAATTACTGGTAATGGTGGAATTTACAAGAAGAGTATTAAATCAGGTGAGTTATTTTCAAAATTTGAAGAAGTGCAGCATGACAAATCAACCATAAAACCAAAAATTGAAGAAAGGATTGTTTATGGATCTGAAACGTCTGAAACTACCTTTACAGCAAATAATAATCGTAAGATAGAAAAGATATTGGTTTTCTATTCTGATAAGACTTTCAGGGAATATGAACCTGAAAAATGACCTTGAAAATGAACCTGGATTTGCATACATGATTCCTTCCTTTTAGCTGGTCTGCAACTGCCCGATTTTTTGTAAAAATCACTTATATTTGTACAAACAAATTTTAATGTATAAGCTGCTTATAAGACCTTTCCTCTTTCTCTTTGATCCTGAATTCATACATCATCTCATCGTAGCGCTGGTAAAGTGCTTTTTCAGAAATAATCTGATTAATTCTGTTGTCAGGTCTTTATATACAGTTAAACATGAGAAACTGGAACGGGAAGTATTCGGATTGAAGTTCAGTAATCCGGTCGGACTCGCTGCAGGATTTGATAAAGATGCGAAGGTGTTTAATGAACTCAGTTGTTTTGGATTTGCATTTGTTGAGGTTGGCACTATTACTCCTTTAGGACAACCAGGTAATCCAAAACCACGTCTGTTCAGGTTAATAAAGGATAAGGGATTGATAAACAGGATGGGATTCAACAATAAAGGTCTTACTGAAGCAGTGAAGCAACTTGAAGGAAAAGACAGAAGAATTATTGTCGGAGGAAATATTGGCAAGAATACTCAGACTGATATTAGTGCTGCTGTTGAAGATTATGCACGATCCTTTGAAGGTTTATACGATCATGTCGATTACTTTGTGATTAACGTCAGTTGTCCTAATATAGCCAGTTTGAACGAATTGCAGGACAGGAAGCAATTGAGTGGAATAGTTGCCAGATTAACACAAATACGTCAGAATAAAGCCCTCAAAAGACCTATTCTGATTAAAATATCACCCGACCTGGAAGATCAGCAGATAAAAGAGATCATTGATGTGGCGGGAGAATATGGCATTGATGGTATAATTGCTGCAAATACAAGTGTGTCGAGGGAAGGATTGTTAACAGCAAAGGAAAAAATAAATAAACTAGGCAAGGGAGGATTGAGCGGTGAACCACTTTGTAAAAGATCTACAGAAATAATAAAATATATATATCAGAAAACAGACGGTCGCCTGCCGGTAATTGGTGTCGGTGGTATAATGACAGCTGAAGATGCTCTGGAAAAACTCGATGCAGGGGCAGTCCTGGTTCAGATATATACCGGATTCATTTATGAAGGTCCTGGACTGGTAAAAAAGATCAATAAGGCAATTCTAAAGCGTGAATCGTAAGTCGCCTGATCCCCCTCCCGAGTACCCGGGGGTATTAGTTCGACTATGCATTTCGCATCACAGGCTTGCAAAATGCAAGTCTCACTGAAGAACCAGGAACTATTCCTCCCCCCAATGTTTATTTCAGCAAACCGGCCAGACCTTCCTTGTCTTTTATCCTAATGGTTTTTCCTCTTGCTTCAATTAATCCTTCCCTGTCAAGTTCTCTTATAGCCCTTGCAAGTGAAGGACGCGTCACGCCAAATAATTCCGACAATTCTGTTTGTGTTTTATACAGGATAAGCCTTTCAGAACCGCTGTGCTTGCTGCCTTCCAGCAAAAACTGGGCAATTTTCCCTTTAAGCGACTGAAAGGAAAAGAACCTTATTTTATCAGATAAAAACTGTGCCCTGTTGGATATAATATTTAAATAGTTGGAAAGAATCCTTGTGTTTTCCTGTAATAATGCCAATAATGAACTTCTCGGAATTATCAGGAGTTTCACTGCATCATTAGCCGTAATATTCACAGGGAAGCGGTTGTTTCTGCCAAAAAGAAAGGCGGGAGCCAGGAGGTGTGGACTGGTAATGTCTTCGATTTTTACAGTTTTTCCTGAAAAATCAAACATTTCTCCCCTGACAGATCCTTGAAGGATTATCATTAGCCTGTTTACTTCGTCACCACTCAGGACTACAACATCCCCTGACTTATAAGTCCTTATCTGGTGAAAAACATGTTCCATGATCCGTATTATTTCATCTTTCTCCAGACCTGCAAAAAGCGGACTTTTCTCAAGGCACTCAAACATTTTTCTGTGAAAATTAATAAAATCAGAAGGAAATGTAACATATGTTACTGAAAAGGCAATGGCACTGTAATATTTTTGGAGAAAAATTTAAATAATCATCATGATACGTGAAGCAGTAAGTATAAATGAAGACCTTTGTAACGGTTGCGGGGATTGTGTACCTGCCTGCCTCGAAGGAGCCTTACAGATAATTGATGGAAAAGCCAGGCTGATCAGTGACCTGTTGTGCGATGGATTGGGTGCCTGCCTGGGACATTGTCCTATGGGGGCCATTTCCGTTAAAAATAGGGAAGCTGAAGCTTATGACGAGATTAAGGTGATGGAAATGATGATTCGCAAAGGTAAAAATACAGTTATTGCTCATCTGAAACATTTGAAAGAACATAACCAGCATGAATACCTCCACGAAGGAGTACGGTATTTGCAGGAAAACAGGTTGGATATGGATTTTAGTCCGGAAGAAGTAATGAAAGAGGTGCATAATCATGGATCACATGCACATCATACTCAGGGGTGTCCGGGTTCGGCAGCCAGAAATATTGAACCTGTAGGAGGAGAAAATATGAGCATGGCTGTAATTTCCGGCCGGTCAGAACTTAGGCAGTGGCCGGTGCAATTACATCTAATTAATCCTGCAGCTGGATATTTTCAAGGTGCAGAGCTTTTGCTGGCTGCTGATTGTGTGCCGTTTACTATTGGTGACTTTCACCAGAAGTGGCTGAAAGGAAAGAGTCTGGCTATCGCATGTCCAAAACTGGATGATGGATTAGACAGCTATATTGAAAAAATCAGGCAATTAATAGATGATGCAGGGATCAATACCGTTACTGTTATGATGATGCAGGTCCCTTGCTGCGGAGGACTGTTACGCCTGGCACAAATAGCACAGCAACAGGCAAAACGCAAAGTACCACTCAAGATGATCATTGCTGGCATAGAAGGGAACATATTGAAAGAAGAATGGATTTGATTAATATAATAACTTATGAATAACCAGGCTTCAACATCTGAAATTTACCACCTGACAGAGAGTATAGACTATCAGGTCGGTGCAGTAGTCAGTAAAACAATCCTGAAAAAGGAAACAGGAACTGTGACTTTATTCGCCTTTGACCAGGATCAGGGTCTGAGCAAACATTCTGCACCTTTTGATGCTATTGTTCAGCTGATTGATGGTGCTGCCCAAATAACTATAGGGGATACACCTTTTGAACTGAAAACCGGGGACATGATTATAATGCCTGCCAACATACCCCATGCAGTTCAAGCCATAGTCCGTTTCAAGATGTTGCTAACCATGATTAAAGGCTGAAAAGAAAAAAAGAGGGGCTGTCCTGCCCCTCTTTTTTTTGTGATCCAGCAGGGATTCGAACCCTGGACCCCCTCCTTAAAAGGGAGGTGCTCTACCTGCTGAGCTACTGAATCAACCTCAAGTTAGATTTGGGTTGCAAATTTAACACCTAATATTTGTTTTCCAAAGGTTTTAAAAAAGATTTTAAACGAGGTAAAATAATCTTTATCTAATAATCTGATAATGAATTTGTTATTTGCTATCTGAAGCTTGATTTACCTGGAAGTGAATGATCAGGAAATATGTTATTTTTATAGTTATCATTTTACTGACTATGTATACAACAGAAACAAATATTCGTGTTCGGTACGGGGAAACCGATCAAATGGGCTATGCCTATTATGCTAATTATGCTCTGTATTTCGAAGTCGGACGGACAGAGATGTTGCGATCATTGGGATTTACTTACCGGGAATGGGAAGAAAAGGGAATTTTATTGCCTGTAAAGTCCCTGTCCATAGATTATATTTCACCTGCCCGTTATGATGATCTGCTGACTATACGTACTACTGTTATAGAATTGCCTTCAGCAAGAATAACTTTCGGGTATGAAGTTCTTAATGAAAAAAAACAAATCATTTGTACCGGAAGAACAGTCCTTGTATTTGTAGATGCTGCTTCGCGACGTCCTTCAAGACCACCAGAAAGTTTTTTAGCTATCCTTAAAAAAAGAAGTGCCACTTCCTGAAATAATTGTATGTCTTTCTGGTCCTTTTCTGAATAAGAAAACATTTCTGTGTAATGATTCGGAAAGGTATTCGTCATTATTCTGAATCCCTGATACCGGAAATTTATTAGCAATAGCTTAAAAGAATTTTTACGGCTGTGGATTCAGGATCACAATGTTTCATATAATTTATTATGCCATGAAAAATTTAAGTTTAATCGCCATCTGCATGTTTTTTACATGCATAGTTACAGCCCAGAATCCTGCAGTGGAAAAGTTATTTAATATGTACCAGGGAAAGGAAGGATTCACAACAGTGCTGGTATCACAGGATGCATTTAAGGTCTTATCCAATATGGAGACAATAGAAGGGGACCTTGACAATCCGCTTGAAAAGATCCATGCAGTTAAAATTCTTGCACAGGAGGACGATGCTCAGGTAAGTGGATTGAATTTCTATGATGAGCTGAAGAAAGATATGGATTTTAATGGGTACAAAGAACTGGTTGTTGTCAAGGAAAAAGATCAGGATGTTTGGATTATTGGCAGAGAACAAGATGGTCGTTTTTCGGAGATGTTGGTGATAGTCGGAGGAGAAGATAATGTTCTCATATGGATCGAAGGTGATTTTACATTTGAAGAACTGGGATCCTTATCAAATCTTGGAGGTATTGATCAGCTTCATATTCTTGAAGAGCTTTAAAAGATGCCTAGCATATTTCCAGGGAAAGTCCTAAATTTGATAATCCTCATCAGGCATCCTGAATGGACAGCAAGGAATTTAAAATACGTATTTTACCTCTGGGAAATAAGCTGCACAGGTATGCTGCAGGGATTTTGAAAGATATACAGGATGCAGAAGACATTGTCCAGGAAATATTTCTTAAACTCCTGAATATGCAAGACAAGCTCGATGAGGTTCAGAATATCGATGCTTTTACATTCAGGATGACCAGGAATCTTTGCCTTGACAGGTTGAGAGCATCCAGGCCCAAACTGATGGACGAAATGATGGAATCAGCTCTCAGAAACAGGGAGGCAGTAGATCCAGACCCGGAATATGAACTTATCATGAATGATACCGTTAGAGAAGTGCACAATCTTATTGAAAAATTACCCGAACAGCAACAAACTTCAATTTACCTGCGTGATGTGGAAGGATACTCAAATGAAGAAATAGCGGAGATAATGGACATAGAAGTGAATGCTGTAAGGGTAAATGTCTCCAGGGCAAGGAAGAGTATTAGAGAATCAATGACAAAAGCATACCAGAAATGGAAGATCTGAAAAATATTGAGCACCTTCTGGAAAAGTATTACAACGGTGAAACTAGCCTGGAAGAGGAACGCAAACTCCGATGGTATTTCCAAACCCACGGATTTCCTGAAAGGTTTCAGGCCGAGAAAAGAATGCATGATTATTTCCAGGCAAAGAAAAAGGAGATACTTTCACCAGGACTAACCAATAAATTATCAACACTAATTGATAATCATAGCAGCAATAGGTCCCGTATGAAGACTATCCTTCTGTGGGCAGGAAGTGCGGCTGCAGTTGTAATAATCCTTTTAACAGTATTCCTTGGCAACAGAGAAACCTTCTCCCACAGGGAAGCCCGATTCAAAGACACATACAATGATCCCATGCTGGCATACCTTGAGACAAGAAAAGCTTTAATACTAGTATCCGAAAAACTGAATGAAGGCACGCAAAACCTTCAGACGCTGAACAAACTGGATAAAGGTATCAACAACCTAACTCCTGTGTTTTCTTTCGGTCCTGGGATCCAGCATCTTAATAAACTTTCAAAGTTCAATGAAGCAATAGTATTAATAACAAAATAAACAAACTATGAAGCGAATATTAATGTTTTCAGCTATGTTGCTGTTCCCGGCATTTATGATCGGTCAGACCTCACCGGTAGATGAGCTGTTTGATAAATATGCCGGAAAGGATGGATATACTACCGTCTATATCACGAAGTACATGTTCAACATGTTCGCTCAGATGGGAGAGGAGAAAGGAGAGGACGATGAAGAATTAGGTCAGGTGCTTGGGAAATTGGATAATATCAAAATACTGGCCGTTGATGAGGAAGTCCCTTCATCTGAACAAGTAAATTTTTATGATGAGATCATGAAAGAACTCCCCAGGAATCAGTACAATGAACTGATGGTTGTCAAGGACAAAAATTCTGATGTTGTATTCCTTGCCCGGGAGGTAAAAGGGGTCATTGTTGAGCTCCTTCTTATAGCAGGTGGTGCATCCAGTTCAGATAATGTTCTTATCAGCATCCAGGGTGTAATTGACCTGGAGAATATATCCAAGTTATCCAAAGGACTTGGGATCGAGGGGATGGAGCCTCTGGAGAAAATAGATGAATAGTGATTCGGGAGATGTTAAAATTAACTTCTGGCAGGTTTTGTCTCTATTTTTTATTTAGCTGAATAAGAGCCACTTCTGGTCTTATTCCGAATCTGAAAGGAACAGCAATATATCCTAAACCTGTGGATATATAAAGAGACTGATCACCTTCATGATACCATCCTCCCCATCTTGGATATTTCAGCTTTATTGGGCTCCAGCGCATATTTCCTGACCTGATGCCAAATTGCATACCATGTGTATGACCAGAAAGTGTCAGCCTGATATCATTATGGCCAAGAACCTGCTCTGCCCAGTGGGAAGGATCATGGGATAATAATATCTTAAAATCATTGTTACCCGCCTTTTCAAGAGCTTTCTTCAGATCCCCGTATTGGCTGAAAGGGGGCAAACCCCAGTTCTCCACACCAAGAATGGTGATGTGTTGTCCTTTTAGGCTAAGCCTTGCAAAATCATTCATCAGCAACCTGAAGCCCATGGATTCAAAATTTTCCATGAGCCTGTTAAAATTGGACTGCCACTCCTGTTTATTTTTCCAGCTATAGTATTCTCCATAATCGTGATTACCGGGTACGGCAAATTTACCCCAGGTTGCAGCAAGTTTGCCCCATACTTTCTCCCATCCATCAACTTCTTCGGCGAACGTATTTACTAGATCACCTGTAAACAGGACGAGGTCAGGATGCATTTCATTTAGGGTATCGGTAAGTTTAGCAAACTTCGCTTTATGCCTGAGCAAGCTACCAGTATGAAGGTCAGAAAAATGGATGATCTTCAGTCCATTAAACTGATCAGGCAGATCAGTAATTCTCAAATTATACTTGTGTATGATAAAATGGAATCTGCCATAAAATATTCCATATAATATAATGAGGCTGGCTGTCAAAGCGACAGTTAGCCCGCCATAATTAAATATCATGGTCAGATTATTCAGGAAAGGGATATCCCTGCTTAGTAAGTTGTTTAATAACAGAATTATATCTCCAACCAGGGAAAAAGGGAGAAATAAAATCCTGGGGCAGTAAAAAAACAATATTATCCCAGTATAAAGATTGAGGTGCTTAAAAAGTTGTGGACCTGAATTTCTTCTGAAAATAACAAATAACCTGAATATCCCTGTCAGGATGAATAGCCAGATTAATAAACTGGAAGCGGTGAGAATGAAAAATAAGCTGTCCTTGGCGGAGATACTGAAAGTGTGAAAAATGCTCCAATTAAAATAAAGATCTATTATCGTAAGAATAACCAGGATGGCAAGTAGAAATCTGTAAAAAGGGGATCTCACATATAAATGATTAACTGGCAAAAATATTGATAAATTCCTACCTGTTGCCTTAGGATGGTTTATTTCATATATTTAAACTGTGATGCATTGCCAGGCTCCAGAAATAATAGATTGTCATTTTTATGTGCTTTACCATTTCCATACCGCTTACCAGGGAAGAGATTGAAAAACGCTTCAATGCGAAATTCAAACCAGGTTCAGAGTATCAGCCAGCCTGGTATCTGAATGCTTTCAGCCTTCCGTATGTACCTGTGGTGCCGGACAGAAATCCTGATGAAGTGCAAATGTTCAGATGGGGGCTTATACCTTATTGGGTCAGGGATCGGACGTCTGCTGAATCTATACAGGTGAAGACTTTTAATGCAAGGGCAGAATCCATTACCGAAAAGCCATCCTTTAGGGTACCAATAAGGAATAAAAGATGCCTGGTGATCAGTAAAGGATTTTTCGAATGGCAGCAGAGAGGCGCTGTAAAAGTACCTCATTATATCTACCTTAAGGGCGGGGACCCATTTTCATTTGCGGGAATTTTTGATGAATGGACGGATCCTTCAACA